>JGI26086J50260_1001785_pt1 | contig 12175 bp, 9 predicted proteins | sample SaaInl3SG_22_DNA_FD_50260 | JGI IMG/M metagenome (IMG submission 50260)
AGTCGCGGGAATCACTTTGGGTTGTTAGATTCCCTGCGTGCCTGCTGGGGGGCATATCTACTAAAGGGATTCGTCCAATGCCGCTGCCGCAGCCCGAGGATATTTTAGCTCTTTCTACCGACGCTATTGCTGAATTCATCGCAGATCAAAGAAGTTCCCGTAGCTTGCACGTTCTTATGCAGCGCCTGAATGAGCGGGCTTTGTCAGGTGACGATATGGCCAATCGCGCGATCCAGCATTTGGGTTTTGCTGTCGAGGCCTAAGGCTCAGGCCAGCAATTCAGCCAAAGTGAGCGCCATAACCTGCGCCGCATCAACCATGTCTTGAACGCCCACCCATTCATCAGGTTGATGGGCGAGGTCCAGAATACCTGGACCATAGGCAATACAATTTTTAAGCCGCCCGATCCTGTCGATATGCTTTTGGTCATAAGTGCCGGGGCTGACCACGAACTCAGCCTGACGGGATAGAACCTTTTCAATCGCGGCCTGAACTGTGCGCACAACAGGTGCGTTTTCATCCGTCATCGTTGGGTGCACTTCGAAAAGATCGCGCAGCTCATATTCGAATTTGGGGCGCTCGGCTTTGACCCTTTCCAGCATGGAAGTGATTTCAGCCTTCACCTGATCGATATCTTCTTCAATCAGAAACCTGCGATCGATGATGATGCGGCAGCGATCCGCGACGCAAGGGGCGGGCAGACCTGTATAATCCTCGCCCTGCTCAGCCTCGCCGCCATGGATCGAGTTGATGTTCAGGGTTGATTGCTTGGCGCCTTCGGGGACCACGGGCATATCCGTGTGCTTTGATGCAAGCAGCGGGTAGAGATAGCGCTCCATCTCTTCCAACACAGCGCCCATATGGCGAATGGCGCTATCGCCCAGAAACGGCATGGAGCCATGCGCGATACGGCCCTTTGTTTCAATCTCGGCCCACCACACGCCACGATGGCCGAGGCAAATGCGGTCTTTGTTAAGCGGTTCTGGAATGATCACATGCTGCACACGATCAGGGTCAAAATAGCCCCGCTCGGCCAGATAGGCCACGCCGCCATAACCGCCCGATTCTTCATCTGCCGTGGCGCTGATCTCAATTGCCCCCGCAAAATCGGGGCAGGTCTCCAGAAAGGCCTCTGCGGCAATCACGCTTGAGGCGAGGCCACCCTTCATGTCGCAGGCCCCGCGGCCATAAACACGCCCGTCTTTCAACTCGCCCCCAAAAGGGTCGGTCGTCCAGCCATGCCCGACTTCAACCACATCATGGTGGCTGTTGAAATGGACGCAATCGCCAGTCCGGGTTCCTTCGCGGCGCGCAACCATGTTCCAGCGCGGGTATTGATCGGAATCGGCAGGCGCGCCCTCGGCTCTGATCAAGTCAACGACAAACCCTTTGTCGCGCAGCCGCGCGGCCAGAAATTCACAAATCTCGAAATATTTCAGACCCGGTGGGTTGAGGGTCGGGATTTGAATGAGGTCTTGGCACAGCTGTACCAACTCGGCTTCTTTTGCAGCCACCGCCAATTTGAGTGCATCGTCGAGCTTTGTCATGATTGCGACCTTGCGCGCGTAATTCTGGTCATGCAAGCCCTGCTCATAGGGTTTCGGCACCCTATATTAGAGGTTAAGGTTGTTTCATCATTAAGGAGGCCGAACATGCTTGGGATTGCCAGATTGGCAGTGGTGATGATGGTCGTTCTGTCGATTTTCTACGTGTTTTTGTTTCTCTACTGGCGGTCAGGCATCAAAATGCGGCTGGAAGAGGAATGGGTGATGGAAGGCAGACCGGGTGAGCGCGAGGACTGGGTGGATACTCGCCTTGCGCCGAAAGCTGCGCGCTTGCATGGCTGGCTCATAGTGATTGTCTATGTACTGCCGATCATGTCATTAGGAGCCTTTGTGTTTCTGACCAACTGATTTCTGAAAGGGGCCCTGCCGATGCGCTGGCCACGGATTATTTTTTACCTGATCTTGCTCGTCATTGCGGCGGCATTCCTGCACTACACCTTGCCACAACGCGATATTGTTCGCGTGGCAGATACCGAGATCATCCGGCAGGATTTTTCGGGCTGGAACCGCATTTTTTATGCGCAAGCCGATAGTGGCAATGCGCAAACAACCAGTCGCGATTTACGGTTGATCAATACGATTTCGGCGGATGGTACCGTAAGGGTCTATCGCAACGAAGATACAGGGTTTGGTTGGCCACCCTATTTCAAATTCAACAGTGCCGATCTGCAGGCCGAAGCTGCAAGTCTGATCTCNTCGGCTGCAGAAACCGAATGGATCGCGGTAACACACTATGGCTGGCGATCGCAGCTTCTGACGACCTATCCGAATGCTGTCGCTCTGAATCCTGTGGCAGGGCCAGATACGCGCCTTTTCCCTTGGGTGAATATCATCCTGCTGATTGTCTTCGCTTTGTTCATATTCTTGCTGTGGCGCATGTGGGAAAGATTTGAAGATCGTGTGATCGATCCGCTGGTGGATAAATCCTCGGTTCAATGGGCGAAGTTCAAAGACCGCTTCAAGCGCTGAGGGTCAGACGGGGGCTCTGCCCCCGCGGGTGGCCTTGCCACCCGTCCCCCGAGGTATTTTGAAAACAAAGAAAGATGGAAAATCTTTCTTCCTATCTTTGCTTCACAAATACTTCCGCCGGAGGCTGCGCGCTTGTAGGGGCCTCGATGGCCCCGATGAGCGCATGCCTTTATGCGCCATAGGGAACCCAGATCGTTCTTACATCGGTTGCTTTTTGTAGGAAGAGACGACCCTCGCCTTGATGCCCGAGCCAATCGGGGTTGCCTGCCTCATTGAGCCAAAGGCGTTTGAGGTTCGAGCAGGAGGCGTCTTCCAGAATGGCGTGCTTTGCCGTTGAGGAGAACGACCAGAGCCCGTCCACATCCATATGACCAGCCAGTGCTTTGCCAAGTTCGGTGTGATCGCCCGTTATGATATTAACCACGCCCACAGGGACATCCGAAGTGTCGAGGATTTGATAGAGGTCGGTGCCGGCCAAAGGAGCGGCTTGGCTAGTGACCAAGATGACGCGGTTGCCCATTGCGATGGCGGGGGCGAGTGTGGAAATCGCGCCGAGCAGCGGGGCCTCATCGGGGCAGAGGGCTGCAATCACGCCCAAGGGCTCATTCATAGCGAGGGCAACCCCGCGCAAGGGCACAGACTTGACCTGCCCGTCGTATTTATCGGCCCATGCCCCATAGGAGAAAAGGCGCGCGATTGCGGCCTCGACTTCTGCTTCGGCCTTGCCTTTGGCTACACCCGTCAAATCGCTTAGACGTGCAGTGAATTCGGCAGCTCTGGCTGACAGATTTTCAGCAATATAGTAAAGAATTTGCGCCCTTAAATGGCCTGTTGTTTTGCTCCAGCCCGAGGCTCCGCGCGCGGCTTCAACAGCATTTCGAACATCTTTGCGGCTTCCGATGCCGACATGGCCGAGGATTTTCCCTTTGGGTGAGAACACCGCTTGGGAATACCCGCTATCGGGGCGCGATTGCTTACCGCCGATATACATTTTTGCGGTCCGATCCAGATCGGGCGCCGCCGCATCGGCAGGGGGTGCGATTGGATGGAGGGGTTTGACTGGGGTCAATTTGGCGCGGGGTTTGAGATAGCTTAACAGCCCTTCCCATCCGCCTTCCCGCCCAAAGCCACTTTCGCGGGTGCCGCCAAATCCGGCGGCAGCATCGAAGAGGTTGGTGGCATTTACCCAGACAACACCAGCGACCAGTTTCGGCGCGATATCAAGGGCCAGATTGATGTTCTCGCTCCAGAGGCTGGCGGCCAATCCATAGCGGGTGTTATTGGCCAGTTCCACCGCCTCGCTTGGTGTTCGGAATGTGGTGGAGACAAGGACGGGGCCGAAGATCTCCTCCTGCATCAGGGGCGATGAGGGGGAGAGGCCCGTGATCAGGGTGGGGGGGTAGAAGCAGCCTTGCTTTGGCATGGAGATGGCGGCCTGATAGGTCTCGCCCTCGCTATTGCTATCGACCAGACGCGTGATGGTCTGGTGCTGGATCGGGTCGACCACTGCGCCGATATCGATGCATTTATCCAATGGATCGCCGATGCGCAGCTTATCCATGCGGGCCTTCAGGCGTTTGTGGAAATCCTCNGCGATGCCTTCTTGCACCAGAAGGCGCGAGCCTGCGCAACAGACCTGCCCCTGATTGAACCAGATCGCATCAACAAGCCCTTCGATCGCGCTGTCGATATCGGCATCCTCAAAGACGATATAGGGAGATTTGCCACCAAGCTCCAAGGTGAGGGCTTTACCTTGGCCTGCGGTCGCACGCCGAATTTGGCGGCCGACTTCGGTAGAGCCTGTGAAGGCGATTTTCGCGATGCCGTCATGCGTTGTGATGGCCTCCCCCGTTGCGCCATCGCCCGTGACGATATTGACCACGCCTGCCGGCAGGCCCGCCTCCGTGCAGATATGTGCGAAAAGAAGCGCTGTAAGGGATGTATATTCCGCTGGTTTCAGCACAACGGTATTTCCGGCGGCTAAAGCAGGGGCGATTTTCCATGCCAGCATTAGAAGAGGGAAGTTCCACGGGATCACCTGACCGCAGACCCCTATTGCTTCATGGTCGGGAAGTTCCTGCTCCTGCAATTGCGCCAAGCCTGCGTGATAGTAGAAATGGCGCTGCGCGAGCGGAATATCGATATCGCGGCTTTCACGGATCGGTTTGCCGTTATCCATCGTTTCCAGCACAGCAAAGAGACGGCTGTGTTTCTGCAGCAGCCGCGCAATCGCATAGAGATATTTCGCGCGTTTATGGCCCGAAAGCTTGGACCATTTCGGGAAGGCTTTTTGGGCCGCTTTCACCGCAAGATCGACATCTTGCGCTGTGCCTTGGCTGATTTGGGCAAGCTGTTCGCCCGTTGCGGGGTTTCGGGTGGCGAAACTCTCCTTGGCCTTTGTGAAGCCGCCATCAATGAAATGACCGAATTCGGGGCCATTTGCGGCGATCCATGCCCGCGCCTCCTTGTCGGATTCAGGGGCAGGGCCGTAATCCATGCTCTCGAAGATATCGGCTGTGGTCATGTCATGCTCTTCTTGGGGAAACGGACGGAAAGGAGGCGGCCATATCTCATGCCATCGGATGTCTAAAGCTGGCGGAGTACTCGCCTGTTGCGTGATGTTCGAGTTGGCGTTCGATATCTCCCAAAAGGCTTGAGGCACCAAAGCGGAAGAGGTCAGGTTGTAGCCAGCGATTGCCCAGTTCTTCTTTCATCAGGCTGAGATAGACCAGCGCGTCCTTCGCCTTGGAAATGCCGCCTGCAGGTTTGTAGCCCACTTTGAACCCTGTCGCGGCTTCATAGGCACGAATGGCGCGGATCATCACGAGGCTGACGGGCAGGGTGGCGTTTACGCTTTCCTTGCCTGTTGAGGTCTTGATGAAATCGGCCCCAGCCATCATGCAGATTACCGAGGCTTTGGCGACATTGCGCAAAGTGCCCAATTCGCCCGTTGCAAGGATCGCTTTGACATGGGCCTCGCCGCATGCCGCGCGAAATTCCTGCATCTCGTCATATAGGGCCTGCCAATTGCCTGTCAGAACATGGCGGCGCGAGATGACGATATCGATCTCCTTGGCTCCTGCGCGCACGCTTTCCCCAATTTCGGCGACGCGGAGCTTGAAGGGCGAGAGGCCTGCGGGAAACCCAGTTGAAACGGCGGCCACAGGGATAGAGCTGCCTTCCAGCGCGTGTAGGGCAGTCTCGACCATCTCGTGATAGACGCAGACCGCCCCCGTTGTCAGAGCGGGCAGGCCAAGCGTATCGAGGATATCCTGCCGAACAGGTTGGCGGGCTTTTGCGCAAAGACGCCGCACGCGCCCCTCGGTATCATCCCCTGAAAGGGTCGTGAGATCGATCAATGTGATCGCCTTGGCCAGCCAAGCGGCCTGAAATTCCTTCTTCACGCTGCGCCGGCCTGGCAGGCTGGCGGCGCGGCGCTCGATGGCTGAGGTATTGGCTTGCAGGCTGGCCACCCAGTCCAGATCAAGCGGCATGCCCGCATTGCGCAGCTCCTGCACCTGCGGAAGCTGGGGCTTTGTGATGCTGGCGGGGTCGGTTTGGATCACGGTCATGGTGTTCACTGGTTTAGAGGTTTGAACAAAGCGTCTCATGGGTGGTGGCCAAAGGCAAGCTTGACCAAATGGTAAAATTTATCATGGCCGCACAAAAGCGTGACACCACCCCCGCCACGCGCTAAGGGGAGGCCGTAATTCTATGGGAGACTCCGATGAGTTTTGACCGTTCTGTCAAGATTGCCCCTTCTATCCTATCCGCTGATTTTGCTGATTTCGGACGGGAAATTCAGGCCATTGAGGCGCAAGGTGCCGATTGGGTCCATATCGATGTGATGGATGGCCATTTTGTGCCGAACCTGACCTTCGGGCCGCCTGCCGTGAAGGCGTTTCGCAAGCATGTGAAAACGGTGATGGATGTTCATCTGATGATCTCGCCTGTCGATGCCTATATTGACGCATATGCCGAGGCGGGTGCGGATATCCTGACGGCGCATATCGAAGCGGGCCCCCATATCCACCGCACACTTCAGGCGATCCGTGGTGCGGGGATGAAAGCGGGTGTGGCGCTTAATCCGGGCACGCCTGCCGAGGCGGTTGCCCATCTGCTGGATTTGACTGATCTGATCTGTGTGATGACCGTGAACCCCGGATTTGGCGGGCAGAAATTCATCGATATGTCGGACAAAATTCGCAGCCTGCGGTCCATGATCGGAGATCGGCCAGTTCATATCGAAATCGATGGCGGTGTTGACCCCAATACAGCCCCGCTGGTTGTGAACGCGGGGGCGGATGTTTTGGTTGCAGGATCGGCCGTATTCAAAGGCGGCTCGGTCGATAAGCCCGAGGTCTATGGTGACAATATGCGCGCGATCCGCGCCTCTATCAGCGGTTGATCCGCGCGTCTCAATTGCACAAAAAAAGCCCCGCCTGACTTGCGTCGCGCGGGGCTTTTTCGTGAGTGGGGCTCAGTTTGCGGTTGGGCCCGCTTCAAGCACGTCTTCCAATGTGCGTAGACCTGTGCGCGGTGCCTGAACAAGCACGCTCATATTGCCGGGCTTGTGTTCATTGCGCAGCATTTTGGTATGCGCGCCAGGCAGTTCGGCCCATGGGAACACTTCGGACATGCACGGATCAAGGCGACGCTCGATCATCAGCTTATTGGCTGCAGCCGCCTGTTTGAGATGGGCGAAATGGCTGCCCTGAAGGCGCTTTTGATGCATCCACATATAGCGGACATCGAATGTGCAATTGAAACCCGAGGTGCCTGCACAAATCACGACCATGCCGCCCTTTTTGCACACGAGCGTCGAGACGGGGAAAGTTGCCTCACCTGGGTGTTCGAAAACGATGTCGACGTTATTGCCCTTGCCAGTGATGTCCCAGATCGCCTTGCCGAATTTGCGCGCCTCGGTGAACCATTCTTTGTATTCTGGCGTGCCGACAGGGGGCAATTGACCCCAGCAATTGAAATCCTTGCGGTTGATCACGCCTTTTGCGCCAAGCGACATCACGAAATCGCGCTTATCCTCATCCGAGATCACGGCAATCGCATTTGCACCTGCCGTATTGATCAGCTGGATCGCATAAACCCCAAGGCCGCCAGACGCGCCCCAGACCAGAACATTTTGACCAGGCTTTAATTCATGGGGGTGATGCCCGAACAACATCCGATAGGCGGTTGCGAGGGTTAGCGTGTAGCAGGCGCTTTCCTCCCAAGTCAGGTGCTTGGGGCGGGGCATCAATTGCTGCGCCTGAACACGGGTGAATTGTGCAAAGGAGCCATCGGGCGTCTCATAGCCCCAGATGCGCTGCGTGGGCGAGAACATCGGGTCGCCGCCATTGCATTCTTCATCATCACCATCGTCTTGGTTGCAATGGATCACGACTTCATCGCCGACTTTCCATGTTTTGACTTTGTCGCCGACGGCCCAAACAATGCCCGAAGCATCGGAACCTGCGATATGATAGGGCGCGCCATGTCCGTCAAAAGGGCTGATCGGCTGGCCAAGGCCCGCCCATACGCCGTTGTAATTCACGCCAGCCGCCATCACGAGAACCAGAACCTCATGGCTATCGATTGCGGGTGTTTCAACGACTTCCATCTCGAAGGCTTTGTCAGGCTCTCCATGGCGTTCGCGGCGGATGGCCCAAGAATACATCTGGGATGGCACATGCCCCATCGGAGGCATCTCGCCCATTTCATAAAGGTCTTTTTGCGGTGCGTCATAGATGACGGCTGCGGGATTGATATCCAAAGCCATAAGGCCTCCGTAGAATCGGCCATAGGTTTGGTTTGCCCCATGGCGGTTGCTGCACTGCGGAATCATTCCGCTCCTGCAGCAATGTATAAAACGGCCACGCAATAATTCAAACGGAAAATGAAAATTTGTGAAATATTATGTCGCGAAGGATTTTCTAGGAGGTTTGTGGAGCTTACCTGTGTTCTGGTGAAACGGGCAATAAATGCTCAATCGAGGCTGCGTAAAAGGCTGCGAGGCGCTGCCCCTCTGCGGTTATATCGATCTCCCCCTCGGGCGATATTGTCAGCAATTTACGCTCCCGCAGGGTCCGCAAACCGAATTCGACCGTTCCTGCGATATCCTCTTCGGGGAGGTAGATGCTGGCGCCAAGGGCATTGGCCCTCGCGACATTTTCTGTAACGCCTTGCAGCAAAGCTGCTCTGTTGCGCGCCCCGTTGACCAGCGACAAACACAGCAAGGGCACTGGGGTGATGGGCATGACCGTGCCGATGCGCGACATCAATTCCTCACCAAGGGCCTGTGTCTCATGGTTTTCATGTCGCTCCATGAATTCCGTCAGGCTGAGCGGATCACCAAAGCCGACCGCTGCATAACCGTAATGGCGAAAGCTACCCGTCAAACGCTGCCAGATCTGCCGCCGCAAGTAGCGATAGATCGGCTTGAGCGAGAAGCGGAACCGCCTTGTGCCTTTGGCATGGGCGTCAATCAGCACGCGGTCTTCCATGACGCGGTCATAATTCAGGGCAATTGGCACAAAGACGACATCACGGGAAACGCCAGGCTCAAACCCTTCCAGAATATAGGAGAAAAGGCCAAGCTTGGGTTCGCCGAGATACCCCGTTTGGCTGAGCCCGCCCTCGGGAAAGACGGCTTGGGTCAACCCTGCCTCTGTGGCCATTTTTACGTAGCGCGCCAAGACCTTGCGATAGAGCGGGTTATTGTAGCGTCTGCGGATGAAATAACCGCCCAAAGCGCGCACGAGGCTGCGAAGCGGCCAGACGCGCGCCCATTCCCCAACGGCATAGGCCAGCGCAGATCGTTCCGCCGCCAACCACGTGACAAGGACATAATCCATATTGGAGCGGTGGTTCATCACGAAGATCACGGTCGCATCAGGCGGGATCGCGGCAAGGGCTTGCTCATTCCCTTCTGTCAGGCGTACGCGGTAGAGGGATTTGCTGAGGAACCGTGCAAGACGGATTGCAAAGGTGAAATAGGTGAAGGCCGAAAACCCGGGCACGATCTCGCGCGCATAGCGTTCGGCGCGCTGAAAGACGACATCCTCGCGCACGCCTGTTTCTTTGGCATAGTCGGAAATCGCCTGCGCCACGTCGGGGTCATAAACAAGCCTGCGAATCGTATCGGTGCGCCGCGCCAATTTGAACGGCTGAATAGGCCGCGTCAGGCGCTTGTTCAGACGTTCCACAGCCATTTCCAAGCGCCTGCGCAGAAACCAGCGCACCGATGGAAACAGGAAATGCGAGGCAAAGGTGACCGCTGCAAAAAGCACGATCAGGATAAAAAGCCAGAGCGGAACAGCCACAGTCGTCGTCATGTTGGGAAATTCGCAGGAAAGCCCGCTTCCCACAATCACAAGTTACATGGCGGAGCGGCATTGTTTTGCCGCAATGCAGCGAATTGACAGAGACATATAATTGTTCATATATCACACCAAGTGAAATTAAATTACGCATCTGTCGATTCTGGAGGCAAAATGGCCGCGCAACATTCAGACAAGCCTTGGCTCATTCGAACCTATGCAGGCCATTCGACTGCAAAAGCGTCCAACGCCTTGTATCGAAGCAATCTGGAAAAGGGACAGACGGGCCTTTCGGTTGCTTTCGATCTGCCCACCCAGACGGGGTATGACAGCGACCACGAGCTTGCACGCGGCGAGGTCGGCAAAGTGGGTGTTCCTGTTTCGCATCTGGGCGATATGCGCGCGCTGTTTGATGACATCCCGCTGGATAAGATGAACACCTCCATGACGATCAATGCGACGGCGCCTTGGCTTCTGTCGCTTTATATTGCTGTGGCGGAAGAGCAGGGCGCTGATATCGCGGCGCTTCAGGGTACTGTGCAGAACGACTTGATCAAGGAATATCTAAGCCGCGGCACCTATATCTGCCCGCCAAAGCCCTCGTTGAAGATGATCGCGGATGTGGCTGAGTATTGCTATTCCAATGTGCCCAAATGGAACCCGATGAATGTGTGTTCCTACCATTTGCAAGAAGCGGGCGCGACGCCTGAACAGGAGCTATCCTTTGCCTTGGCAACGGGGATTGCTGTTCTTGATGCATTGAAGCCGCGCGTACCCGCCGAAGATTTTCCAGCGCTATGTGGCCGGATTTCTTTCTTTGTGAATGCGGGCATCCGTTTTGTCACCGAGATGTGCAAGATGCGGGCTTTCGTTGATCTCTGGGATGAGATCCTGTTGGAGCGCTACGGCGTGAAGGATGCGAAATTCAGGCGGTTCCGCTATGGGGTACAGGTCAATTCCCTTGGCCTGACCGAGCAGCAGCCCGAGAATAACGTCTACCGTATTTTGATCGAAATGCTTGCTGTGACCTTGTCAAAAAAGGCGCGGGCAAGGGCCGTTCAGCTTCCTGCATGGAATGAGGCCTTGGGGCTTCCCCGCCCTTGGGACCAGCAATGGTCCATGCGGATGCAGCAAATCATGGCTTTTGAAACCGACCTTTTGGAATATGAGGATCTGTTTGACGGCAATCCTGTGGTTGATGCCAAGGTTGAGGCCTTGAAAGAGGGTGCACGGGCCGAATTGGCAAATCTCGACTCCATGGGTGGGGCGATTGCTGCCATCGATTACATGAAATCCCGCCTCGTCGAGAGCAATGCCGACCGCGTCAACGGCATTGAACAGGGCAATACGGTTGTTGTCGGTGTTAATAAATTCACTCAATCAGAGCCTTCCCCACTGGTCGGGGCCGATGGGGGCATCATGGTTGTTGATCCCGCAGTGGAGGCAAGCCAGATCGACGGATTGCAAGCTTGGCGCGGGGGGCGCGATGNAAGCGAGGTGACCCAAGCCTTGGCCGCGCTGCGTGCCGCCGCAATGGATGGTGAAAACATCATGCCTGCCTCAATCGCCGCTGCCAAAGCGGGCGTGACGACTGGTGAATGGGCGGGTGTTATGCGGGCCGTCTTTGGGGAATACCGCGGGCCAACGGGTGTTTCGAAGGCGGTCTCGAACAAAACTGAAGGTTTGGATGATATTCGCGATGCCGTTGATCTGGTCAGTGACAAGCTGGGACGGCGGTTGAAATTTCTTGTCGGAAAGCCGGGTTTGGACGGGCATTCGAACGGGGCTGAACAAATCGCATTTCGGGCGCGCGATTGCGGAATGGATATCTCCTATGAAGGGATACGCCTGACACCAGAGCAGATTGTTGAGGCTGCAAAGGCCGAAAATGCGCATGTCATTGGCCTGTCGATCCTGTCGGGCAGTCATATCCCGTTAATCAAAGATGTGATGGAACGGCTGCGTGCCGAGGGGCTAGGGGACATCCCCGTTATTGTCGGTGGCATTATTCCCGATGAAGATGTGCAGGCCCTCAATTCCTTTGGCGTTTCACGTATTTATACGCCGAAAGACTTTGAATTGAATCGGATCATGATGGATATTGTGACACTGGCTGCGCCTAACCCAATTGCTGCGGAATAGGGCTCGAGGGCCCCATTTCGTCGGTTATTGATGATCAAAAGACACCTCGTTCTTGCTGAAATAAAGATAGAAATTTCTTGTTAAAGTTGTTTTTCAGTTCTATCCGAATGGAAGGAAGTCTNTTCTGGAGAGTTAAAATGTCTATTGNTCTTTCAACAATGTCGCTTTCGGAATTGCATGATT
>JGI26086J50260_1001787_pt1 | contig 12166 bp, 9 predicted proteins | sample SaaInl3SG_22_DNA_FD_50260 | JGI IMG/M metagenome (IMG submission 50260)
CCAAGTGTGGCGCTCACTCGAAACCTGTCGCGTAAGGCGGCGTTCGAGATGCTGGCAACGGGGTCCTTCATCAGCGCGACGCAGGCGGTTGAGAAAGGGTTGCTCAACTACGCAGTGGCCGCTGACGAACTCGATAACAAGGTGGCTACGCTCGTAGACAACATACTGGAAAAACCGCGTGTTGCCCTACAAATGGGAAAGGCGCTCTTCTACCGCCAACTCGAGACGGGCATGAGTGCCGCCTACAACGACGCCACATCAACGATGGCATGCAACATGATGGACGACGTTGCCTTAGAGGGTGTGCAGGCCTTCATCGACAAGCGCTCCCCCAATTGGTAACTAGTAACCGGTAGGCGACTAGCGCGCGAAGCCGATTATTGTGCGGCGGGCTGTCGCCGGGCAATCCAAACGGTGGCGCCAGCGGCGCCGTAGCGTTCTTCATGAGGCACATTGGCGGCCAATGCGAAGTCGCTACCTGCCGTGAGGTGCTGCGTTTTTCCGGCGGCCGTTAGCCACAGTTCACCCGCCACCACCTGCGCCTGAACGTCGAACGGGTGGGTGTGGGTGTCAAGAGCCAACGACGGTTGCCAGTCCTTTTTCAATACCTCAGTGAAGCCAGCGCTTTTCGCACTGGCCTCAAAGGCGTCAAAGGTGTCTGCATGAGTCATCACAGGTCCTTCATGAACGATGCTTAATGAACGGTGCTTAGGGGCGAATGTAAGACCAGCCAGCTTGTTGCTTGGCCATCANTTCGATCACGCCCGCAGGAACGTAACCAATATCAGCGTTCATGTCCGCGGGCGTTANCTTCGCAGCGCGCATGGTGTTTTGGCAAGCAACCACTTTCACGCCGCCGTTGNCCGCCGCTGAGACACGTCCAGCCACTTCTGACTCTGCCTTCAACATNGCGATACCCGGGCCGTAGACAACAATTTCGATGTCGGCTTTGCCGCCAGAAGCCGTCTGCACATTCTTGGCATTGTTGAGCGCCAGGTTCCATGTTTTCAAATCGCCACTGCTGACCTGAAACACCACTTGGTCNTTGGANGCCAGTGGGTTGGTGAGCGAACAGCCGGCGGTTATTGCNACCAAGGCGGCCATTACGACCCAACGTGCTACGTGTTTAAACATTTTTTACCCTTTGATTCTGTTAACAAAAATTATTTCGCCCGCTCTTCCAGCGCATGCACCATAGCTTCAAACAGCGCCTGCGCGGGCTGTGCACCCGACACCGCCCATTTGCGCTCAAACACAAAAAGAGGCACACCACTCACCTCTAATGATCGCCAGTGCGCGTCTGCCGTGGCAACCGCATTTTGAGCGGCTGCGTGCGGCGTCAAGCAAGCCTCAATGACCGATGCATGCAACCCGAGAGGGGCAACGACTGAAATAATAACAGCCTTATCGGTGAGGTCTAAGCCCTTTAAAAAATAGGCATCGAAGAGGGCCTCGACCACAGCCAATTGTTGTACCTCAGTTTCCGCCGCCGCAATCAGCGCGTGCAGGCCAAGGGTGTTGGGCTGCTTCTTGATGTCGTCAAACTGAAAAGCAATACCCGCGCGTTCACCTGCCTCGGTCATGCGCGCCATGATCTCTTCGACGCGGTCACCAAATTTGTTCTGCACGTAGGCGCTACGGTCCATACCAGCGCTTGGCATGTCGGGGTTTAGTTGAAACGCCGACCACTCGATAGCGGGCGATGGTTGCCCGGGGTGCGCCTCCGCAAACAGTTCCAAAGCCGCTTCCAGGTGTCGCTTTCCAATAAAACACCAAGGGCAAACCACGTCCGAGACGACCGTGATGTGTAGAGGCTGCNGGGCAAGGTTGTCACTCATAGTGTGTCTCTGCGTTAGGGGTTTCGACTTACTCGGGTAGGCTTATCAGCCGCCCGTCAGGGGTAAGAAAGGCGGCATGCACCGTCTGACCATTGACCATGCGTTGTACAAATGTTTGATAGCGCCTNAATTGTGCACACAAAATTGGGTCGCGATCAGGCTGGCGATTCGATTTGTAGTCAAACACCCACCACGCCCCATCTGCTCGTGACTGAAGAAGTCGGTCAAGACGCAATAGCTCGCCGCCATCGAACAGGCTCACCTCGTTGGCCTCAAAGGCTACTTGCGAGGGATCCCAAGCCCACGCCGCCTCCCCATCGACTATGGCTTGAGCGAACTGCTNGGCTTGGGCCATTTGCACAGCGTCCAAACGCCAGCGCGCTCGCACGGCCAGCANGCGCTCTGCCGTCCAAAAAACNACGCTATCGTCGGCGCGCCGCCACTGTAGCAACTCGTGCATCGCCTGCCCTACCCGGGCGGATAAATCGTCCGCCTCCGGTGCCTGCGCTGGNGCGGCGTTGTCCAATTTGAGCGCCTGCCAAGCGGGGACCGATTTAATGTGTACCGTNTTGGNAACCTCGTCCTGCGGCGCGGCTTCATCCGCGTTGTCGGTCAGCACAGAGCCCATTGGTAAGTGCGNNGCGTAAGGGCTTAGGCGGCTATACCAACTGGCCTGCGGATTGCCACGCGGCTGATGGGCCGACAAAACCAGTTGCGATTCCGCGCGTGTCATCGCCACGTATAACGCGTTGTTTTCCTCCGTTGTACGGGCCTGCTGATCCGTGAGTAACAGGTTTTTTGCACAGACGGGTGGGCGGCTCTCTTGTGCAACAAACACGAAACGCTGAGGTGCCATCTCCGTGGCGGGCCAGTCCACCAACACAGACATGGTCGCGGCCTTTTTCGGGGCGGCGTGTGTATCCAGTAGCAGCACAATGGGTGCTTCCAAGCCCTTGGCACCATGCACAGTTAGCAACCGAACGGCGTGTTGCGGCGATGGCCACGCCTGCTTGCGCGCACCGCCCTTGATGGCACGTACAAACTGATAAGGCGTCATAAAGCGCCCCTGATTCACCATCAACGCCTCGTCTAAGAAAGCCTGCAATTGCGCCTTGGTGGCGGCAACCATGCTGGCAGGAACCGCCTCGCTAAAGCGCCGCAGCACAGATTTCGATCGGAAAATTGCGACCAATGCCTCGTGCACAGACCGTGTTCTCAGCAGCCGCTGCATGGCCTGAAAATCTGCGACCCATGCCCGTACTTTCTCCGCACGATGGCGGTCTTTTTGCCAAGGCGCTTCCCCATCATCTGACGGCCTGTCCGCATTCTGCGTGGACGCAATGTGCCGCATGGTCAGAAACCAGCCGCCAGCGCCACGGGGTCGGTAATGCGCGACGCACCGAGCCAACCACGTGAGGTCTTCATCACTCGCTCCGAACAAAGGAGACCGCAACGCCTGGGCAATGGCGAGATCAGCGCTGGGCGAGACCAAGCCGTCCAGTAGCGCGACCATATCGGCCACCACAGGGCTAGCAATTAGCGTGGATTTCTCAGGCTGCGCGCACGCGATACCGCGCGCAGCCAGCTCGCGCTGCATCAGTCCCAAGCGCGCATTCGTTCTGGCGATGACCATGATGTCGCTAGTTAATACTGGTGGGTCTGATGCCCGATCGCCGTTGCCACGCAGGTGATCGACGATCCAATCAACCGCCTGATGTACCTCACGTACCGCCCGCTTCTCCTCCACATGTACCTTGGGGGTCAGCAGGCTGTCGCGCCACGTTTCGCCTGCGTTGTGGCCGTCGTTGGTGTCGTTGGTGTCGTTGGTGTCGTTGGTGTCGTTGTCGTTATTGTTGTCACTGCCGTTTTCTTGACCGCTGCTGGCAGGTGCGCGCCTGTCGCTATTGCCACCCGGCTGTGTATCGACCAAGGGCAAACAAATAACACGGCCCGGGGCCGTTCGCCCTGTGCTGTGCGTCCTAAACACGGGCGCGTCTGGATCGTTTGATGGTGTGGCCACCATGGCCGCATTCAAGGCCGCCACAATCTCCGGTGCATTGCGACGGGTGTGATCACAGGCCAACACAGCCGCACCCATCGCGTCTTGCAAAAAAGCACTGGCGGCTCTAAAAACACGCGGCTCAGCGCGACGAAAACGATAGATGGATTGCTTGGGNTCGCCGACGATGAACACACTCGGCATCGATCCACCACCCGCACCCGCGTAGCCTTCCAGCCATGACCTAAGCGCACGCCACTGCATCGGATTGGTGTCTTGAAACTCATCAATCAATAGGTGAGTTATTTGGGCATCCAAACGTTGCTGCACCCACGCAGAGATATCAGAGTCCGCGAGCAGCGTTGTCGCTGCCGACTCGATGTCGTTCATGTCNACCCACCCGCGTTGCTGTTTGAGCGCTTGAAAACACGTCAACAGCAGACGCGACAGGCGCACCATACGCCCCTGATGCGCCTGGCACGCACGCTGATGGATGGCCCCGAGCCAGTCCACCAACCACGCTTGGGCCAATGCGACCGCATCAGGATCTACCGACGCAACGCCTTTCACGCGCGGACTACCATCTTTGGTGAGCAGCAAGTCTTTGGCCGCTAACAAGTTACCGTCATCCACTGCCGTCCCCAGCGCCAACGCGACGCGTTGGGAGGTTTTGTTTTTTGTCAGCTGACCGATCGCAACCGCCGCCGCACGCAACGCCTCACGCAGAGGCGGTACCTCGTCTAACGCGGCATCTAAATTTGCGCAATCCGAGAACGCGGGAAACACGGCGGAGTAGCTGGCCACCGCCATCGTCAAATCGCTCCCCGCAACCGCTGCGTGCGCATCGGCCAGAGAAAACTCGACGCGCTTGGTCAACGCAAAGCTCAAGGCCTCAGTCACGTTGTGNCGCCCGCTGATTTTGAGCGCNTCCGTGAAGTCGGCTAATAAAGNCGGTTCATGCTTCAACGCGNCGTAAAAGCGTGACCAAACCATGGCCACCGCCTCGCTGTCGTCCTCTANCAACTCGTAAGGCGATGGCAGCCCCAANGTTTGCAGCAACGACANGGGNGCCATGCGCAGCAACGAAGCAAACCAGCCGTGAAAGGTGCGCAACTGCACCCCGCGGCCAAGAAANGCCTGCGCATGCAAGGTTCTCGCCGCGCNGAGGCGCTCTGCACTGGCCGCCTCACTCGCCGAGAGACCGCGCTCCATCAGCGCCTGCGTTAATGCCTCGTCAGTCATTGTTTGCCAAGCAGCGAGTAGCTCGGACAGACGTTGCGNCATTTCGGCGGCTGCCTTTTTCGTAAAGGTGATGGCTAATATTTCGTGTGCGGGCGTGCCGTCCAATAAGGCACGCGCAATGCGCCCAACCAACATCCATGTTTTACCCGCACCCGCACAGGCCTCGACCACGGCAGGACGTTTGGGGTTACAGGCGACGGCGTAAAACACACGGTCGCTGCAGGCACTGCCGTCCAGGCTGTATCGCAAACCTTGCATCGATTGATCTGGCGCGTTGGGGGCGGTCATGAGGCGTCTCCCGCGACATCGCCCCAATAGGGTTTTCTGCACAAGCCCTTGGCTGCGCAATGGGTACACACAGCGCCGTCGCCCAATGGCAATAGCGGCGTACCACTGCCCATGCGTAACCAATCGGTGCGGATGCCTTCTAGCAAGCTATGCGCACTAGAAATGGCCTGTGGCGAGCTCACCGCTTGGGTCGCTTGGCCGTCGGGACGGCCATCGGCCAAAGCCTTACCCGACAGATTGAGATACTGCGCGGCCACGGCCGACTCGGCCTGCTCCTCGTTCACCAGGGCAACGTAAAAAGCCAGCTGCGTATCCTCTAGCGGCTTGCTCACGCGCGCCTTGGTTTTGTCCAATCGCTCCGTTTTGTAATCCATCAGCACACGGCGCAAAACACCGCTGCCGTTACCCATCGTATCTATGCGGTCGATGGTGCCTTTTAGTGAAACGGAGAGCGCGGCAGCCGGCACGTCCTCTGAACTCTCTGCATCAGGTGTCAGCCACAACAGTCTTTCACGCTTGTCCTCCGTTGCCTCTACGCGCAGACCAGTGGCCTCGTGCGTACTCAACCAGGCGAGATACCCGTCCCGCAAGCTAGGCCAAACCGCGACATACGGTAGGAAGTCCGGGTCATCACGCAGCCACGGGCTTAACGATGCATCCGCATGGCCATCCAGCGCTAGGCGGTCTTGCGCCGCGCTGCTCGCCGCCTCGCCGTTGGCAAGGCGTTGTACGTGGAATCGGTGTAGCGTCGCATGCACCCAGTTACCGAATTCTCTGCTGCCGGGCGCCTCTGCCAATTCGGCGGCGTCGCTTAGCTTCAGTGCGTGCAGCGCATAAAAACGGTAGGGGCAGTCGCGCAACGCTTGATACGCACTCGCAGAGACCGTGGCAGGGAGGTCTTGATCCAAACGACCCTGCGCAGGCGCAGTCGCGTTGGCCTCACACGCCATCGTTTCCCGTTCATCGGCCCCGGCCTCCCAAGCGCGTTTGGCGAACCAAGCGCTGGTAATCTGCGCCTCATCTGCCACGCTTTCTTGGGCGCCTTGCATGAGTCGGCTGAGCCAAGGTGCGGGCTGCACCGCCTGCTCGCCATCGCTTTGCCGCCACAACAGATCGACCACCGCGCTACGCAACGCGACACACCACGCGTCATAGGCCTTTTGGGTGCTCGCGCTCGGCGAATCCAAACCCAAGATCTCGCGCTGTTGGGGCGTCCAGATACCCTGCTCCGCAACGTAAGAGGGCAAGTGCGTCGCATCGCAACCAGCCAGCACAACGGCGCCCAATGGGCGTCCGTACAGCTGGGCCATAGGCAGCGCAACCACCTCTATACGCCCGATGTATCCGGGCTTGAAACTCGCTCCCTCCAGCGTTGCTCGCAACCAAGCCGTGAAACGGGTACGCGAGAGCGCTTGCCAATCGGGGGCTTGCGCGACGTCCCAATCCAAAACAGCGGCGTCCAATGCGCCCGTCCACCCGCTGGCGTCAAGCGATGCCGCATCCAGTGCAATTTCTTGACGCAGACGCAACAACTCAAAAAAGGGTACGGCATCGTCAGTGAGTGAATCAGACGTCGCAACGTCTTCGGCCGACAAAAACGCAGACTCAAATAGTATGCTGAGCACCTGCCGCCGCCACGCGCCGAGCGTACGCGGCTGGGCACCCGCAGCCAAAAAGTCAGCAAGCCCTGAGAGGGTGGGAACATCGGCATGCGCCATCACGGCGGCCGCGCGGCGGAGGCGCTCCCGACGCACCATCGCCTCAAATGACATGACCTCGTCCTCCGTCCACCGTGGACACAGCTTCACAAAATCAAGCAGCGCATCCGACGAGGCATCGCGTGCGCAAGCCTGCAACCAACTCATCACGAACGCGGCAATTGGCGTGGTCGACAAGCGCCAACCCGTCTCGTCACGCCAGTCCACGCCCGCAGCTTGCAAGTGGGCGTGTATGCGCTTGGTTAGCAGACGGTCTTGNGCCACGATGGCCACAGGGACGCGCCCGTCNCGCAAGTGGCCAAGTACCCTGGTCGCGGCGATCTCGGCCTCGTCTTGGGCACTTTCCGCTGTAAAAATGCGTATGGGCTGTATGGGCGCCGCCTCTGCCGACTGGCCCTCGTCTGGTGGCTGCGCCGCAATGTGCAACGGCGGTAGGCACGTCGCTAGCGGCCAGTGTGCCAGCAGCGCTTGCGCCAACGGGTCAACGCCCAAGCCCGGTATGAGCACCAAAGCCTTGGTCTGCTTTTGCACCCAAGGCGCCCACAAGACGTCGCTGATGTACTGGCTACCGCCNGCCCAACTAACGGCCAAGGCACCCAACAAGGACTCCCACCGCTGAAAGCCATCGCCAGACCCCTCTGCTAACGCGACTTGCTTTTGTTGCGCCCACGCGCTTCGCTCAGATGGGTTCACCGCAGCGGCAACCGACGCGATGGATGTCGCCGCCGACACCAGTTGCGGCGCCAAGGTGGCTCGCCATGCGCGGTCTAGCCCGCGCACGTTGACGGCCGACAAGATGGCAGCCGCCACCACNCTNTCATGTGCCGCATCCAGCGTGAGGTCATCGGCCCGCTTGTCTGACAGGCTCAGGCGCTGGGCCCAGTTGTGGGTTGTTTCGAAAGTCGGCACAAAGCTATCGGGGAATCGCGCNCCCCAAGCGGCGCGCGCGGGTGCCATCATCTGTGCNAAGGGAAGCAACACCACAGCCTCCCCGGGATGAACCCCGTTATCGCTTAGCCACTGGGANAGCGTTTCCAGCGTGCCCGTCCAATCCCAAATCGACGAGGGCGTCACGNTGGGGGCTGATTCAGGCGGGTTCGGCGGTGGCAATGTCACGGGTGTCCTAAAAGCGGCGTCACGCCCCAGCGGTTTCTGTCACAATTAGACATAGGCAACTGAATATAGCCCACTAAACTCAATTTACAGGAAGAACCANCATGGCCAGTGATCTCATTAAGCACGTATCCGACGCTTCTTTTGACCAAGACGTCCTGAAGTCCAGCACCCCGGTGCTGGTCGATTTTTGGGCCGAATGGTGTGGTCCTTGCAAAATGATCGCCCCCATTTTGGACGAGGTCGCACAGAGCTTCGAAGGTAAGTTAAACGTTGCGAAGGTAAATGTGGACGAAAACCGGGCCATTCCTGCGCAGTTCGGCATTCGCGGTATCCCCACACTGATGGTTTTCAAAGACGGCGCGCTGGCAGCGACCAAAGTTGGCGCGGTNAGCAAAGCACAATTAGAAGAGTTTGTGAACGAGCAGTTGGCCTAATTGCCAACGACGTCCCCGTTTAACGCGGGGACGGCTTAGATTTTTTTAGTTGCTTTGCCGCGACAAGTGCTAGCAGCGGCTCGCGACTGGTATAGTTCAGTCAGTTTTTCTGATTTGCCTGACATCGGCACCGTCACGAGAACTAATGTCGGCCTTCTCGCCGATTCCGCCTGCCAATCCATGACAGGCTCCTCCCCCCTATTTTTCGGCGTTTTCCTTGCGTCCTAATTCAAAAAAAACCTTCGCGGTTGCCCCATCACATGCACTTATCTGAGCTTAAAGCCCTGCATATCTCCAAGGTTCTCGAACAAGCCGACGAGTTAGAGATCGAAAATACCGGCCGCATGCGCAAGCAAGAGTTGATGTTTGCCATCATCAAGAAGCGTGCGCGCGGCGGCGAGCAAGTCTTTGCAGACGGCGTGCTTGAGGTGTTGCCTGATGGTTTTGGCTTTCTACGTGCGCCGGACACAAGCTACACCGCGAGCACCGACGACATTTATATTTCCCCCAGCCAAATTCGTCGGTTTAACTTGCACACCGGCGACATGATCGAGGGCGAGGTTCGCACGCCTAAAGACGGTGAGCGCTACTTTGCCCTAACGAAACTAGACAAAATCAACGGCCTGCCGCCCGAGGACAACAAACATAAGATCATGTTTGAGAACCTCACGCCCCTGTTCCCCAAGGTGCAAATGCGACTGGAGCGTGACACCAAGGCCGATGACAACATCACGGGACGCGTGATCGACATCATTGCGCCAATCGGTCGGGGCCAGCGCGCCCTGATCGTCGCGCCGCCAAAAAGCGGTAAGACCATGATGATGCAGCATATTGCACACGCCATCACATCGAACAACCCCGACGTAGAACTCATGGTGTTGCTGGTTGATGAGCGACCAGAAGAAGTCACCGAGATGCAACGCACCGTTAAGGGTGAGGTGATCGCCTCCACGTTTGACGAGCCAGCGGCACGCCATGTACACGTGGCAGAAATGGTGATTGAGCGCGCCAAACGCTTGGTTGAACTGAAGAAAGACGTCGTCATTTTGCTCGACTCGATCACGCGACTTGCCCGAGCCTACAACAACGTTTTACCGTCTTCAGGCAAGGTGTTGACCGGCGGTGTCGACGCGAACGCGTTGCAACGACCAAAGCGGTTCTTTGGTGCGGCCCGCAACATTGAAGAAGGCGGCTCCNTGACGATTATCGCGACCGCGTTGGTGGATACCGGTAGCCGCATGGACGAGGTAATTTTTGANGAATTCAAGGGAACGGGTAACTCCGAGATCCACTTGGACAGACGCCTCTATGAGAAACGCGTGTTCCCATCCATTCAACTAAACCGCAGCAGCACGCGACGCGAAGAGTTGCTTTTGCAACCCGAAATACTGCAGAAAACGCGCATTTTGCGTCAGTTCATGTACAACATGGACGAGATCGAAGCCATGGAAATGGTGCTGAAGAGCATGAAGTCGACCAAAAACAACTCTGAGTTCTTCGACATGATGCGCCGGGGCGGCTAAGCGCCCTGATTTCAGTCGTTTTCATGCCATAATCAGGGGCTGTGCTTTTTAAATTTGCGAAAAGTGTGTTTGGGCAATTCCGCCCAACATGGCTGCCGCACCTGACCTAAGAAAAGAGAAATCGCCATGAAAGAAGGCATTCACCCCAATTACCGTGAAGTGTGCTTTTTGGACCAGTCCAACAACTTCCAATTTGTAACCCGCTCATGCGCGCCTACAAAAGAAATGATCAAGATGGATGACGGCCGTGAGTTGCCTTTGTTCAAGCTGGAGACCTCTAGCGAGTCACACCCTTTCTATACCGGCACTCAAAAGAGCGTTGATAACATGGGTGGTCGCGTCGAGCGCTTCCGTAACCGCTACGCAAACCGTACGACCAAGTAAACGGTTTATCGGCACCAGGCCACTTGTGGCTTGGGACCTTGGTTACCGCAACAGCAGCCGAACCGATTTATCGTTGGTTCGGCTGTTTTGCTTTTGGGGCCGTCAGCTGACCTTTTACCCATTTGCCCTTTTACCCTTTAGCGCTTACCGTTGACGTCGCGTGACTGACCCCCATCGACAAAGCCCCTCCCCTAACCGCCCGCACAACACACCGACCTCTGCCGTGACGCCACCCTCACCCGCCATCGTCACCCTATCTGGCGCCAGAAGGCTGCCACGGTGGGCATTGGCGTTGCTGACATTCTTGTATGTACTGCCCGGCTTCATCGGTCGCGAGCCTTGGAAAGAAGCTGATGCCAGCGCCTTTGGTCTCATGTGGGCGATGGCTAATGGCCAGAGCGCGTGGCTAGACCCCTCTTTTCTTGGCCTAGACCCGCAAACGCCGGGGCTGCTTCCCTACTGGTGCGGGGCGTTATTTATCCAACTGTTCGGTGGGCTGAACCCTGAGTTTGTGGTGCGCATCCCGTTTGCCTTGATGCTCATTTTTGCGCTGTCTGGCGTTTGGTATGCGGTCTATCACCTCGCTCACTTGCGCCAAGCACAACCGGTGGTATTTGCCTTTGGTGGTCAGGCACGACGCCAAGACTACGCGCTGGCCATGGCCGATGCGGCCGTGCTCGCCTTCATGGCCTGTTTGGGCCTAGCGCGAATAGGCCATGAAGCCGCTGTCGACGTGTTCCAACTGGCGTTCGCTGCCGCGCTCCTATGGGGCATCAGCCACGCAATCGCGCAGATAGACCGCCTGCAGGCACACACACCCTACGCGGCGCTACCAACCTTTCTCCACCGCCGTCATCTGCAGTCACTCACGCTAGGCGCCATTGGCGTATTCGGACTCATGCTGAGTGGACAGCCCTCGATCGCACTGGTATTTTGTGCATTGGCAACCGCCTTTTTAATCCACAGTGCGCGCGGAGGCCACGCCGACTCACGCGCAACGACAAGCAGTCTAAGTGAACACACGCTGCTCAAAAAATACACCACGCGTCATGTCATGGGCTGGTGCGTTCTAACGGCAGTCGCGTTGGTGTTATGGGTCGCGTTTGCAGTGCCGGAGAGCTACGCCCTTACTGCAGCAGTCACACCACACGTGGGTTGGTACCGCTGGGTCAAATTGCTGGTTTGGTTTACCTGGCCTGCCTGGCCTCTCGCTTTGTGGGGCCTTTGGCGTTGGCGCGCACACTGGCGCTTCACGCACGTCGCCCTGCCGCTGTGCCTAGCTGTCTCGGCTGTTGTGATGAGCGCGCTCGTTGTCAATGCCACGCGACAACTGGTCCTAGCGCTACCTGCGATGGCTGTGCTCGCCACCTTCGCTTTGCCCACACTGAAGCGGCGTGTGACCGCGCTAATCGATTGGTTTGCGCTGCTGTTTTTTTCTGGCTCGGGACTGATTATCTGGATCATCTGGCTAGCGATGCAAACCGGCTTTCCAGCGCAACCAGCGGCTAATGTCGCGCGGCTGGCACCCGGCTTTCGCATGGAGTTCTCTGCGATCGCCACGTTGATCGCCGCCGCCGTCACCCTTCTTTGGATCGGTGTGATTCGGTGGCGAACGCGATCGCTT
>JGI26086J50260_1001789_pt1 | contig 12163 bp, 12 predicted proteins | sample SaaInl3SG_22_DNA_FD_50260 | JGI IMG/M metagenome (IMG submission 50260)
CATGGCGCGCGATGTGGCCAATCACGTTATTTTCTTGCACCAAGGGGTGATTGAGGAACAAGGTCCTCCCGAGACCCTCTTTGGTACACCGAAATCACAACGGCTTCAGCAGTTTCTTTCTGCCGTCGCTTAACAACACTCAGCCACATATCTTAGGGAGATACATATGAATAAGCTGATCTTGACCACCGCCGCATTGGCGCTGACCGCTGGCATGTCTTTTGCCGATACAATCCGGATGGGCACCGAAGGTGCCTACCCCCCCTATAACTTCATCAACGATGCTGGCGAAGTTGACGGCTTCGAGCGTAAATTGGGTGATGAGCTCTGCGCGCGGGCCATGTTGACCTGCGAATGGGTTGTCAACGACTGGGACAGCATCATTCCAAACCTGGTGTCCGGCAACTACGACACCATCATTGCCGGCATGTCGATCACAGCGGAGCGTGATGAGGTGATCGACTTCACTCAAAACTATACCCAACCTGATCCTTCCGCTTATATGGCCCTCTCGGCTGATGTGGATCTCTCAAGCGCTGTGATTGCCGCGCAAGCCAACACCATTCAAGCCAGCTTTGTGGCCGCCTCTGGCGCCACACTGGTGGAATTTGCAACACCGGAAGAAACCGTGGCTGCCGTGAAAAACGGTGAAGCCGACGCTGTGTTGGCGGATAAAGCCTATCTCACCCCCGTGGCAGAAGGCGATGCCGATCTGGTGCTCTTGGAGCAACAAGAGTTGATCGGTGGCGGCGTGGGCATGGGGCTCCGCGAATCCGATACGGAGCTGCGCGACAAATTTGATGCCGCCATCGCCTCTATGAAAGCGGATGGGTCGTTGAACGCGCTGATCGCCGAATGGGNCATTGGCGAACAATTCTAACTGAAAACCTTGGGGGCGGGTTCATCCTCGCCCCCATTGNCCCAGAACGCCGNCGNATGAGACGCCGTTAAGGATTTAGAATAAATATTCACCGAAAAAGGCCAGCCGACGCCAAACCGAAGGTNCCAGTCCGATTTTTANCTATTGTTCAGATCCTAGCCTCCTTTCCAGCCTGCCCTGGCTCAGCTGCTATCTGACCACGGGCAAACACCTGTTGTTTTATCAATCCTTCGCAACGGTGCTGATCCTCTTGGCGGTCACGGCCCCTGCGGCGCTTGTGTTTGGCTTTGGCGGCGCGACCTTGGCGCGCGCCCGGCTCTTGCCATTACGCCTTATCGGCAAAACCTATATCTCCGCTGTGCGCGGCGTGCCTGATATTGCTTTTTTCCTGTTTTTTGTCATCGCCCTGGATCAAGGTTTCGAATGGCTGCGCCATCAGGCGCTTTGCCCCGATTGGAACGAACCTATTCGCCAAGGCAATGACTTCGTCGTCTGTGCTGCGGCCAAGCTGCCCTTGGGCACAGCCCCACAATATGTGCATGAGATTTACGGGTTTTTCACCGCGGTTTTGACCTTTGCAATCGTTTTCGGAGCCTTTGCCGCCAATGTCCTTTATGGTGCCATGCGCGCCGTGCCCCAAGCCCAGATAGAAACAGCGCAAGCCTATGGTATGCGCCCAGCACAAGTATTTTGGCGTATTTTGGTGCCGCAAATGTGGGTCTATGCCCTGCCTGGGCTGTCCAATCTTTGGATGGTCTTGATCAAGGCCACACCGCTATTATTTTTGCTTGGCGTCGAAGACATTGTTTACTGGGCCCGCGAATTGGGTGGCACGAAACAGGCGAAATTCTCCGACTATCCCCATGGTGACTGGCGCATGCAGTATTTTCTGTTTCTGCTGGTCTTTTACCTTGCCTTTACCAAACTCTCCGAGGTGGTGCTGGAACGCGTAATGAAACGCCTCACACATGGGCAGGGTACATTGGGAGCCACCTCATGAGCTGCCAGCAAACCATTTTGGACTATGGGCTGCGCTCGCTGGGCTATGGCGAACGCCTGCTGCCCAAGTCGGATTTCACCCTTTGCCAGCATTTCACGCTGATTGGCTCGGGTCTCATTTGGAATATCTATTTCGGAGCCTTGGCACTTTTGATCGGATTTTTCATCGCCAATGCGATGGCGCTCGCCAAGGCCAGCCCCCGCGCGATTCTGCGCCGGCCGGCTGAATGGTTTATTTTAATTTTCCGCGGTTCTCCGCTGTTTATCCAATTTTTCTTGGCCTATTTCATCTTTCTGCGCCTCAAGCAGCAAGGCCTTCTGCCTTGGCTGACCGCGGCACAATTTGGCGCGCTCTTGGTGCTGATCCTCAACACAGCCGCCTATTCTGCCGAAATTTTCTACGGCGCGTTGCGGTCCGTGCCAAAAGGAGAGGTTGAGGCCGCCGATGCCTATGGCCTTTCGGGCTGGTCGCGCTTCCGCCGCGTGATCTGGCCCACCAGCCTACGCCTGGCTTGGCCGGCCTATACCAATGAGGCAATTTTTCTGTTTCATGCGACCACCTTGGTGTTTTTTTCAGGCTTCCCAGCCTGGCAACAGCGCGGCGATGCCCTCTATTACGCCAGCTATTTCGCCGATAAGACCTTCAACCCCTTCATCGCCTATCCTATTTTGGCCTTTTATTTCATCCTGCTCACTTTTGTGATCATCGGCTTTTTTGGCCTTGTCAACGCGCGTCTCAATCGACATCTTCCAAGCCAAGCGCGCCCGAAGCTGCGCTATAGGCCACAGGTCATAAGATGAGCAAATCCCTTCGTGTCGCAGCTGTTGATCTCAATGGTCAATTACGCGGCAAACGCGTCCCCAAAGGCATGAGCGGCAAGCAAATGCGCATGCCGCTGTCCGTCCTCAATATTGATGTATTCGGGGCAGACATCCAAGAATCGCCGCTTGTGTTTGAAACCGGCGATCAAGACGGCATTATGGAGCCAGCGGGCCGTGACCCTGTCCCTCTGCCTTGGGTGGCAGGTGAGGCGGAATTGGACCTAAGGGTGATGCACAATGAAGANGGCTCCCCCTTTGAAGGCGACCCGCGCATTGCCTTGAGCGATGTNTTGAACCGTTATGCCCATCATGGCTGGCAGGTGATTGCCGCCTGTGAACTGGAATTTTTCTTGCTCGAAGATGGTGGCAATCTTGCGCCACCGGTGAATCCCAAAACCGGCCGCCGGTTGAGTGGAACCGAAATTTTGTCCCTGCGGGAATTGGATGGGTTCGATCACTTCTTCAACGATGTGTCCGAAGGGGCAAAGCTCATGGGGATAGGTGATTTGACCATCACCACAGAAGCCGGAGTTGGGCAGTTTGAAGTCACGATGACCCATGGCCCGGCACTTCACATAGCAGATAATGTCATTTTGCTCAAAGAACTGATCAAAGGCACCGCACGCAACCACGGCATGGCCGCAACCTTCATGGCCAAACCTTTTTCCGATGAAAGCGGCAACGGGCTGCATACGCATTTTTCGGTGATCAATCAGGCGGGTGAAAACATCTTCTGCAGCCAGGACAAGTTACAATCCGCAGTTGCAGGCTGTCTTGAGGCCTTCGAAGGCCAGCACGTTGTTTTTCGCCCCCTACGTCAATAGTTTTGAACGTTTCGTCGCGGGCGCCCATGCGCCGACCTCCGCCACCTGGGGCTATGAAAACCGCACCGTCGCCATGCGTATTCCCAGTGGCCCAAAAGCCGCCACACGGATTGAACATCGCGTGGCTGGCGGCGACGCCAATCCTTATTTGCTTTTTGCCGCCATTTTCGGCGCCGCTTTAGAGGGTATAGAACGCAATTCCGTGCCACCTGCGCCAATTGAGGGCAATGCCTACGAACACCCCGCACAGCTGCCTGGGTTGCTGCCTGATCTTTCTGCCGCGATTGAAGGGCTGGAGGCGCCACTGCTTGAGCAGTTCATGCCCCCACTCATTTTGGAAAATCTCGCGGCCACAAAATCACAAGAACGCGATCTTTTTGATAAGCTTTCGGATCATGACGCCCTCATGGCCTTGATCGACACTGCCTAAACACGTCTTTTCAAACCAGCGGAACCTGCATAGGATCCGCGCAATCTACAAGAGGTTCCAATGCTGATCGGCATTTTACAATGTGGCCATGCGCCGGATGAGGTCCGTGCCCAGCACGGTGATTTCGACACTATGTTTGCCACTTTGTTTCAAAGCTATGACTTCACCTTCCAAACCTGGAACGTGGTGGATGGAGATTTTCCCGCCGCCATTGACGCGGCAGACGGATGGTTGATCTCCGGCTCCAAACATGGCGCCTATGAGGATCACGCTTTCATCCCTCCTTTGAGTGAATTAATCCGCGAGATCTATGCCAGCGCGCGCCCTATGGTGGGCATATGCTTTGGCCACCAGATCATAGCGCAAGCGCTGGGGGGGCGCGTGGAGAAATTTGAAGGGGGCTGGGCTATTGGCCGACATGACTACAGCTTTAATGGCCATGGCTCGGTGACGTTGAATGCTTGGCATCAAGATCAGGTCACGACCCTACCTCCCGAAGCGCAGGTCATCGGCAGCAGCCCATTTTGCCAATTCGCCGCGCTGATTTATGGGCAAAAAGCCTTTACGGTTCAGCCGCACCCCGAGTTCAGCAATTCAGTCTTCGATGATTATGTGAAATCGCGACGCTCAAGCCCAGTCTATCCGCCGGCCTTCATGGAACGCGCGGATCAATTGCGCGATGTACCGATCCAGAATTCCGCAATTGCGCAGGATATAGCCGCCTTCCTCAAAGGAAAATATATACCGGAGATACGCTCATGAGTTGGAAAGACAGCCTACCGGCCAGTGCCAAAGCCTATATTGGCGAGCGGCAATTGGATGAGGTCGAATGCATCATTTCCGATTTTCCGGGCGTGGCGCGCGGCAAAGCGGTTCCGGCCTCAAAATTTGCCAAACAAGAGCATTTCTATCTGCCCAACTCAATTTTCCTGCAAACGCTCACGGGCGAATGGGCGGAAGCGGCAGGCGAGGAGGGCTGGGTGGAGCCTGATATGACACTGCGCCCCGACCTCGACACCGCCACCGCAGCACCTTGGGCCACCGATGCCACCTTGCAGGTCATTCATGATGCCTATGATCGCGATGGTGCGCCGATCCCAACCGCGCCGCGCAATGTCCTCAAGCGCGTGGTTCAATTGTTCCGCGACAAGGGGCTTGAGCCTGTGGTTGCGCCAGAGATGGAATTTTTTCTTGTTGCCCGCAACACAGATCCGGCGCAACCGATTGTGCCAATGATGGGGCGCTCAGGCCGGCCAGCAGCGGCGCATCAAGCCTACTCGCTTTCCGCCGTTGATGAATATGGCCCGGTGATCGATGATATTTATGACTTTGCTGAGGCCCAAGGATTTGAAATTGATGGCATTACCCAAGAGGGCGGCGCGGGCCAGGTTGAGATCAATCTGCGCCATGGTGATCCGGTGAAACTCGCCGATGAGGTGTTCTTTTTCAAACGCCTGATCCGCGAAGCGGCCTTGAAACACGATTGTTTTGCAACATTCATGGCCAAGCCCATCGCCGATGAACCCGGCTCCGCCATGCACATTCACCACTCATTTTTGGACGCAGATGGCGACAATATTTTTGTCGGCCCACAGGGCGGTGAGACTGATGTTTTTTACCATATGATCGCCGGGCTGCAAAATCATCTGCCATCGGTCATTGCCATGCTGGCGCCCTATGTGAACAGCTATCGGCGCTACGTCAAAGATCACGCCGCCCCAATCAACCTCGAATGGGCCCGCGACAATCGCACCACAGGAATTCGCATCCCCCTGTCTTCACCGAAGTCACGCCGGATTGAAAACCGTCTGGCGGGAATGGATTGCAATCCCTATCTTGGCATCGCCGCCTCCCTGGCCTGTTGCTATCTTGGGCTTGAAGATCAGGAGCGCCCCGACAAACAATATCGAGGTGACGCCTATGACAGCGAAGAGGCGATCCCTTATGACCTCTTCACCGCCATGGATATTTTTGATGAGGCCAAGCGCCTGCATGAGGTGCTTGATCCCGAATTTGCCCGGGTCTATTCGATCGTCAAGCGCACGGAATATAGCGAATTTTTGCAGGTCATTTCCACTTGGGAGCGCGAGCATCTGTTACTGAATGTCTGATTTTCTCTACGCCAATGATCAACCGGGCCGCTATCCCGCCAGCTGGTATGCTCAAAGCATTCCCGAGCACCCGGCCCGGCCCGCACTTACAGATGTGATATCTTGTGATGTCTGCATCATTGGTGCAGGCTTCACAGGATTGTCCTGCGCGCTGCATTTGGCGCAAAAGGGCTATCATGTCATCGTGTTGGATGCGCATAGGGTAGGCTTCGGCGCCTCCGGCCGCAACGGCGGGCAAGTGGGATCTGGGTACAACCAAAGTCAACAGACGCTTGAGAAGACACTGGGCCATGATGCGGCCCATCAGCTTTGGGATATGGCACAGGCCGCCAAATCTCTGACACAAGATTTGGCAGCCCGCCACGCGCCAGAAGCGGGCTATCAACCCGGTGTCGCCGAAGCGGACTTCAACGCAAAAGACCGGGCCAGCAGCCACGCAAAGGCGGATTATCTGGCCCGGCATTATGCCTATGAAAAGATTGATTGCCTTAACCAAACGGATATCGCAAATCTCATCAAATCCCCACGCTATGCGGGGGGGATCATTGATTGGGGCGCCGGGCATCTTCATCCGCTGCGCTACGCCTTGGGCTGGCCAATGCCGCTGAGACCGCCGGGGCGCGCATTTTTGAAAACAGTGCGGCAATTTCGGTGCAAGACGGCCCCCCGAGCCTCGTGCAAACCGCCAAAGGCCAATTGCGCGCCAGCTATGTCGTCCATGCCACCAATGGCTATCACAGCAGCCTCAACCCGCGCCAAGCCGCCAAGGTCATGCCGATCAATAACTTTCTGGTGGCCACAGAGCCGCTGGACCGGCCGCAAGAGGTTTTGAGCAAGCCCATCGCTGTCGCCGATAACCGNTTCGTGCTCAATTACTATCGCCTNAGCCATGACAATCGGCTGATTTTTGGCGGTGGCGAAAGCTATGGAGCACGGTTTCCNAAAGATATTTTTGCTAAGGTCCGCAGGCCCCTGTGTGAAATNTTCCCACAGCTGGCCGATGTGCCGCTGACCCATGCNTGGGGCGGNACCCTCGGGATCACCACACGGCGTCTGCCGCTTTTTGCCCGTGTCGGGCCGCANCAGCTNACCGCTTCTGGCTATTCCGGGCATGGGGTGGCTCTGGCGGGATTCGCTGGGCAAGTCTTGGCAGAGACGATTGCGGGAGATGCAGAGCGCTTTGACCTTCTGTCCCAGCTTCCCACCCCCTCCTTTCCTGGCGGGCAAAGCCTGCGCGGCCCAATCATGACTTTGGCGATGACATGGTTCGCTCTGCGCGATAGGCTCGGCCTATGACACAGGTTGCCCCTTGCAGATTCACAGCAAAATCCGTGCCTGCTACAGGCTGGTTTGGCGTGGCCAATGGCACATGGGCTTGGGCGGGCGCGCCGCCCCAAAATTGCGGCACTGATTTCATCCGGCCTTAACTGTAAAGGCCTCCTGTTTTTGGGCCGGCGGCCTGCCCTCCGGTCCCTCCAAGCAAAGGTCCCCCTATGAAAGACCAATCTCCGAACAGCTGGGAAGCACGGGCTGATGCCCATTCCTTCTACGGCTTCACCGATTTACCAACGATTGAAAACCGCGGTGCAACGGTCCTCACCCACGGCAGCGGCCCCTATGTTTTTGACGTGCACGGCCGACAATTTTTAGATGCCAACTCTGGCCTTTGGAATATGGTTGCCGGATTTGATCATGCCGGTCTCGCACAGGCCGCCAAGGATCAATATGACCGCTTTCCCGGCTATCACGCCTTTTTTGGCCGAATGTCCGACCAAACTGTGATGCTGTCGGAAAAGCTCGTTGAGGTCTCCCCCTTTGAGAGCGGCAAGGTGTTTTACACCAACTCTGGCTCTGAAGCCAATGACACGATGGTCAAAATGCTTTGGTTTCTGCACGGGTCAGAAGGCCATGATCAGCGACGCAAAATCATTACCCGCAAGAATGCCTACCATGGCGTCACGGCGGTCTCGGCCTCTATGACCGGCAAGCCCTATAACTCTGTCTTCGGCCTGCCTTTGCCCGGCTTTTTGCATCTGACCTGTCCGCATTATTGGCGAGAAGGCCAGCCAGGCGAAACGGAGGCGCAATTCACCGCGCGGCTTGCGGCTGAATTGGAAGAGATGATCCTGCGCGAGGGCGCAGACACGATTGCCGGTTTCTTTGCAGAACCAGTGCTGGGCGCAGGCGGGGTGATTCCACCGCCAGAGGGCTATTTTCAGGCGCTCCAACCCATTTTGCAAAAATATGGTATCCCATTGATTTCCGATGAGGTGATTTGCGGTTTTGGGCGCACGGGGCATACTTGGGGATGCGAGGCCTATGGGTTTGTACCGGATGCCATCATCAGCTCCAAAAACCTCACGGCTGGATATTTCCCCATGGGGGCGGTCATTCTTGGCCCGCAATTGACCCAGCGTTTGCAAGCAGCCTCAGAGGCGATTGAGGAATTCCCGCATGGGTTCACCGCATCCGGCCATCCGGTTGGCTCCGCCATTGCATTGAAAGCCATTGATGTCATCATGAATGAAGGGCTGGCTGAGAATGTGCGCCGCCTAACCCCCTATTTCGAAGCGCATATGCAGCGGCTCCTTGAAAATCCAAATATCGGTGAGGCAAGAGGTAAGGGCTTGATGGGGGCATTGGAGGCCGTGCAAGACAAGGGGAGCAAAACCCCCTTCGCCGCGGAGTTGTCTGTCAGTGAGCGGATCGCGAACACCTGCACCGATCACGGGTTGATCTGTCGACCTTTGGGGCAATCTATCGTGCTTTGCCCGGCGTTCATCTTTACCGAGAGCCATATCGATGAGATGTTTGAAAAGCTGGAAGCGGCTTTGAAACAAGTGTTCCGTGAAGTGGCCTAGTCATCGCGTCGGGCGGGGTCTTCCGCCCGACATTACCTTATAGTTTCGACAATTTTTCTTGCAGCTCCGCCAATTGCGATTTGATGTCGTTCAGATCATCGGCGCTTTCATTGGCGCGGCTGTCAGGACGGCTGGTCGGGGTTGAGCCAGCCAGACCGCCGGTCATCGCCTTCATAAATGCCTCTTGCTGAGCCTTCATCATCTCAAAGCCTGGCATGGCGGCCATAGGATTGACCACTGTGAGATTTTCCATGGCTTTGGATTGCCCATCGCGCAGCATCTCAAAGCTGGCCGCAAGAAATTGCGGTACAATCGATGTGGCTTGGGAGGCGTAGGAGCGCACCAAATCCGTCAGCACATCCACCGGCAATACATTCTCACCACGGCTTTCGTGCTCGGCGATGATTTGCAGCAAATATTGCCGCGTCAGATCATCGCCAGATTTTAGATCAATGATCTGGACCTCGCGTCCATCTCGAATGAACCCGGCAATATCATCCAGAGTCACATAATCGCTTGATTCGGTGTTGTATAAACGCCGGCTCGCATAACGCTTAATCAGAAGCGGTTGTGTTTTCTTGCTCATATCCCAGCCCTTTGCAGCGACTCACCGCATTTGCGCGGCACTGCGGCAATGCTATGCAAACGCAGCACAAAAAGAAAGGGCGCAGCAAACGCTGCGCCCTTCAATACCGGTTCATCTAAATTTGGGAGGACAGATAAACCTAACTTTTTATCGTAACTCAGGCAGCTTTTGCAGCTTTACCGGCTTTTTTCATGGCAGCTGTAGCTTCAGCGCTCACTTCTTTGCCAGCAGCCATCATCAACTCAGCGGAGTCCAGTTGCACTTTTTTCGCAACACCGGCCATAGCAGCCATGTTTTCAGCAGCCATTTCAGCGGAAGAAGATGCAAAATCTGTCAATGTCTGCGCGGCAGCGGCAGGATCTGCGTTTACTTTTGACAAGTCAGCAACTTTTTCCAAAGAAGCTTTTGTCCAAGCAGAAGAAATCTCGGCCGATTTCATCGCAGCTTCCAAAGCAACTGCAGACATTTTTTCGCCAAAAGCCACTTGAGCTTTGTAGGCATCTTCAAAAGCAGACATATCTACTGGGAATTTACCCATCATGTCTTTGAACATCGCGGTGTAATCAGGTGTCTTTGTCATGTGCTTAATCCTCAAGCGTGTTTTCTCTCTGACACCTATATAGATGCTGCGTTGCGGCATTGCAAGTATTTTCTGCACTGCAGCATAAATTATTTCAACACATACTGCCCAGGTGCATTGCCCAACTTCAGTCCTTTAGGAGATTTTGGCTTGCGCGCCTTGGTGCTATTGCCGCTTTGCAGCATTAACCAGTCTTTCCAAGCAGGCCACCAGCTGCCTGTGGTATGAGCCGCCGAAGACTGCCAAGCTTCTGGGCTCTCGGCCAAAGACTTCTGGGTGTAATAGCCATATTTATTGCGCTGCGGCGGATTGATGATGCCCGCAACATGACCAGATTCAGCCAAGATAAAATAGCGGTCGGCCCCGGTCATTTGCTGCACACCCCGATAGGATTGTGCCCAGGCGGCAATATGATCTGTCTCACAGGCCACTGCGCAGACCGGCACGTCAATATCGCTCAAGTGCAGCCGCGCTCCGCAGACCTCAAACCCGCCATCGGCGAATTGATTCTTTTGGCAAAGCCCACGCAGATACTCGATCGCCATACGGCCTGGCAGGTTGGTGCCATCGCCATTCCAATACAGCAGATCAAACGCCGGCGGTGTCTCCCCCATCATATAATGACGAATTGCGGGGCCGTAGATCAGATCATTCGAGCGCAAAAAGGAAAAGGTCCGCGACATGAAGAATTTATCTAAGATGCCATGCTCCTCCACCTCATCCGCGATTCCATCCACAAAGTCATTGCCCAAGAACACCGACATCTCCCCCTGATCGGAAAAGTCTGTCAGAGTGGTAAACAGGGTGGCGGATTTCACCGATGTGTCGCCGCGCTGCGCCAAAAGCGCCAAGGTTAGGGACAAGGTTGTGCCGCCTATACAATAGCCCGTGGCATTGACCTGCGGCACATCGCAAATCTGTTTGACCTGTTCAATTGCCGTCAGAAACCCATCCTCAATATAGGTTTCGACACCCGTGTCGCGCATCGACGCATCTGGATTAACCCAGCTGACCACAAATAGCGTGAAGCCTTGATCGACGATCCATTTGACCAAGCTATTCTCTGGCCGCAGATCCATAATGTAGAATTTATTGATCCAGGGCGGGAAGATCACCAAAGGCACTTCCTGCACCGTTTGCGTGGTGGGACTATATTGAATCAGCTCAAACAGATGATTGCGGAACACAACTTTACCCGGCGTCGTCGCGATATTGCTGCCGACATCAAAGGCGCCTTGATCGGCCAGAGTCACCATGAGATCGCCATTATTGGCCTCAATATCTCGCACAAGATTTTCCAACCCCCGCACGAGGCTCTCCCCATCGGTCTCAACCGCCCGGGCCAAGGCCTGCGGGTTTGTCCCGAGAAAATTGCTTGGGCTGAACATATCCATGATCTGGCGGCTAAAGAAATCCAACTTTTGCCGCTCACGGGTGTCGAGATTGTCCATCTGCGCAACGGCCGTTTCCATCGCCTTGGTATTGAGCAAATACTGCTGTTTAATAAAATTAAAATAAGGGTGCTCATTCCACAACGGATCAGAGAATCTGCGATCTGCTGGCGCGCTTTGACTGTCGACGAAATGCTGTAAAGATTGCCCCCAATAGGCGATTTGTTGCTCGATCATACGGGATGGATTGCTCATCATCTCGGTGACATAGGCCGTTGCGGCCTTGGTAAACAGATCGTGGCCGGGCCCCTGCAAGGCGGGTCGCACGGGTTTTTTATGGGAAACCGCTGCCAAAAGCCGCTGGGTCAGCGCCTCGACACGTTGTAAATTTTCAGTCAATCGCTCTAATCCGAGCTCAGTGCTGCCGTTATCAGTTGTCATGTCGACAAAAGCCCCCTAGTTTGCAGTTGCAGCATAAATGAAACTTTAGAATTATCAAAATATAAAGTTGCATAGCCGCCATGCAAGGAGAGAAACGTCAATGCGCTATATGGCCACTTACGATATGATGGAAACATTGCGGAACACCAATCAATGGATGGGTGCAACTGCGAAAGCGATGGCCTCCTACCCCATGTTTGCCATGGTCCCTAACCCCGCTTTTCAGTGGATGTCGGCT
>JGI26086J50260_1001799_pt1 | contig 12116 bp, 10 predicted proteins | sample SaaInl3SG_22_DNA_FD_50260 | JGI IMG/M metagenome (IMG submission 50260)
CCCAAGCGCAGCATCACACTCCATCAGCATATCAGCGCTACTCAAATACAGCGCCTGATCCTGCCCACTCGATGCAGCGACATCACGCGTCCTGCCTTCTGTGGCACAATCGTTAAACGCGATGATTGACTGCATATCCAACGCCCGATCGATCACGCTTGTGGCAGAGGGCGTGTTTTGGGCAGTGGTCACCGGACCACAGGCTGTCAGCAGGGCAATGCCCGCAACGCTAGTAATAAAAGTAATTGAGTTCTTTTTCATTTTTCACTTCCTGTTTTCAGTCGATAAAAGCGTCAACAACGCTTAACGCATTAGGCTGAAGTCTGATGACACATTCATGCGGACACGCTCGTTCCTGCGATAGGGGCGATCAGAGTCGAATTGCAGCCGTTTGCCACCCGCCTGCACATGAATGATGTAGTGGCTTGGATATTGCTCAGTGTGGCTGGTGTAGCTGGTCTCACGCACACAATTTTGGCGGTTATTTCCGTTTGACGCATGCAGCACCCCGGCCACCGCACCCAACGTGCCTGCACCATGCTGGTCACTCAACTTATTGCCAATCGCGGATCCGATCAGTCCGCCAACGACAATTTCACTAAGCGAGCGGTTTTGGGAACCACGCCGCTGATAACACCGTGTTGACGAAGTGGGTTCACGCACAGTGCGTGTTGCCCAAACGATTTCTGAACGCACGACATAACCGTCTCTGACTTCGGTGAATTGCTGTGCAGATGCCGCGCCGCCAAACAGGCTCGCCAGCATCAGACCCAGAGTCAATTTGCCAAGGATAGATTTGCGAACTGTAAATTTGTGAATTGTAGGGTGCATTTTTTCCTCCGTTTTATTCATCGGGGAAGTCATGCAACTATTTGGACGGTTTTTGTAAACAGGCTTTAAGGGGCAGCGGCGGGGGGGTATCCCCATAATATTCACGACCTTTGTATGCCGACACCATTCCTAAAACAGAAAGGCGTTTTCTTGCCAATGGATGGCACTGCGCGGGCATCGGTGGGGCCTGTTCCGCGCCTGTCATGAAGACCCGTCATCAAACCGATTGACCGATGTAACCCGCCGGTTAATTTTCAAGCATACCATGCAGTTCGCGTAGATGCTGCAGCCGTTCGTTGGCCAGATATGCGCGCCATTGCGTGACAGACACCGACGGATCACTTGCATGTAGAACGGAGGCAGCGGCGGTGACGTACTCTTCCCATTTCTGTTGGGTCTTATTCACATCGGCAACGTCAAGATGCGTATTGAACGATGAGAATGCCTCTTTCGTAAGGGCCGCCATTATTTGCTGTCGGAAAAAGTCCAGATCGAGCATCACCTCGTCATAATCCGGAAAGGCCCGCGGCGTCTTCAACGCCACAACATCGGCAAAGAATGCCAGCATTAGGTTTTTCTGGCTCCCAATGGAGGAGTGCACCCATCCACTGCGGCCGCTACCGCCTTGCAATTCTTCCGTGTCCGCATTTTGTTCGATATAGGCAAAGCCAGTGGTCACCGCCACATCAAGCTGTTCTTGATCCGCGGTTAAATCTGGGAGGTTCTTTTCCATCATGAGACATTTTCAACCAAGTAAAACAAAAATAACCATAACCCCACCCGCCAAAGAACAACAGCGACGAGTTGAAGCACCCTTTTTGGGGCGGGGGAAGGTTAAACAGGCGATCTAGAGTGCGGGGTTGTCTTTGCCACAAATGTATGCCGCCCTGCCATTCCAGTTTGTGCTGTCGTGATGTTCACTTCTGTGCTGGTAATATCCCACACGCGATGCAGCCCAGCAACCGATCTGGGAGCTATTTCACCCCGCAGCCAAGGCCTCGGTTATTGGCTTCGGTCACATACGGTGCCCATCGCAGATTTTCAACGTACCAATGCTTTACTCCATCTTCTTCAAACAGAGCTAGTCGGCACANATCCGCTTCATTACACATCTGAGGGTTCGACAAACAGCTGGTTAGGCCGCCTTCAACCANCGGCGTTGCCTGTTTGGTGCCACATGCTGACAGCAATCCCGCCATGACCACCAAAGACCATTTTGTAACTAGTCGCGTTTTCATCATGTAAACTCCTGACAGGTTCCTCTATGTGATCTTAACAGCTTTGTGGTTCATAATTAGTAAATAATTAGCGCATGAAGGGCTGTCATAGTCGCTTTACTATTCTCCACATGAGGTGTTTTAATCTGAATGTTAGAGTTTTGTATCAAGGGAATAGATCATTGAAACGACGTGAATTCACCTCCAAATCAGCGGCGGCGCTCTCCACTCTAGCGGCACCTAATCTACTTTTTTCTCCCGCATTAGCGGCATTGCCGGGGACGGTGACATGGGGCGGCGCTTATCTGCTCGAAGACAAGCCCGGCATCATGCCTTACACGCGTAGTGCATTGCAGATGTCAAAAAATAACAGCCCCAACGGAACCAGCGTGAATAAGACACTTCTTCGTGAAATTCGCGACACTGACTGGACTGGCACGGGTCTGGATTTGCGAACAGGCCTGAAAAAAAAGGAAACACGATACGGCATGGTATTTGGCCTAGCAGCCGAACAGGTGCTGGCGGCGGTCTATCTGCCAGCCGCAGATAAAACCCAATATATTCTGCGCCAAATTGGATATGTTACTGTTTACGACATTGTTGATCGGCGGATCGTATCCTGCATCGCGGTTCGGGGACGCTATATTGAAAGCCGGGTGGGCAAATTTGATGAAGCCATATTGCCAAAATTGTTCTTCAATCTTTTAGCTGACAAGAATAACACGGGCAGCGTTGCCCGCTTTATGGTTGAAAAGATCAAAGATTATCCATTTGCCGAAAAATATCAGGGTGAATATTTTCAGGTCAATAAGGTCGTCTTTGTAGAATATGCCATCGCCAGTGCTGCCGAGACTGGCATCAATACTGACAGCTATGGGGATGATACGGCGCTCGCCGTAACAACTGCATTTTCCGAAAAGCTGCAATCGCCGATTGTACCTTACAGAAAAACAACCGCGATAAACCGTGACATGCTGAGTGAAATGAAAATCGTCTCAACGTCCGGCGATAGCGCGTTGAACACTGCATTGCCCCTAAGACCAGCCGATTGTGGAATAGAAATCACGCATCAGGGATGGGATTTTGTTGTTACCGCCAGCAGCACCACACGCAACCAAGTTACTCTGGTTACGCGATTAACACTCCGTTGCTTTGACAAGGACCGGGGCACGACGTTTTTCAATCAAGAATATTATGGAAAACAAGACTTCCTTGAATCAACCAATAGCGACATGAGCATCGCCCGAGAAAACCGACTATTCATGCTGCATGAAACGATCATTGACCGAGCTTTTGCTGGCATTAAATCCGAGAAAAGTCGTGGCATCGTCTTTGATGGCGAGGAAATCACGGCACGCGGCCAAAAGACGTTCATACAGGCCGCCGCAGAAGATTGGGATATGTTCAGCGCAGAGAGTAACCTTGTTCTTGAACGGCTCCCACGCGTTTTTGGCGGGTAATATTGGCAATAGATAAGAGGACCGCCCCCAAGGGTAACGGTCCTCTTTGTTTCAGTTTGGTTTGGTTTAGCGACTCTTTTTCTTGCGTGGCGCCAAGATGTTGTTATTCACCGGAACGTTGGTTGCCTGTAACTCGACATTCGTACGTGATGAAAAATCAATTATACCTTGGCGAACGCCACATGCCTTTGTGCGCATCACACCGATTTCGACCGCCAGCTTTAACGCATCTTTATTTAGCAATTCCATAGTGCCTGACATCAGCGAAGTCAGGCCGTATGCCACCCCAACTGCGTAAGCATCACCCACATAATTTTCAGTCCGGGAGAACAGGGCCTGAATTTTTGGCATTGCCGTTGCTTCCATATTTTTGACATTTTTAAGCTCGGCCTCAAGCGTGTTTTGGAATGTATCCGTAATCACAATAAGTTCAGAAACAGTGACAATAGATGGATCAGCCTGATTTGAAAGCATAGCCAATACGGTTTTATATTTTTCAATATCCACACCTGCATTGGTTATTTCAGCAAGCTCAATCAGCAATTGCGCCCGTGTAATGGTCAAATTGTAAACTTGGGCCCTAAAGAGAGTGGCATTGCTCACATTTTTTGAATTTTGTGCAATCTGCTGTTGAAGACTCTGTCTCTGTTCTTCAGCCGCCTGCATCAAATCCACATATAGCTGGCGATTTTGATAATTCGGGTCCAGCACTAGCTGAAAGAACTCATCCTCGATAATTTGGGCCAAGTCTCCGTCTCGCTTAGACGAAAGCTCATAGGCCGGACGCATCCAGCTAACCGCATTTTTCAAATTGATATCCCGGCCGTAACCGTGCGCCCACCGCATTCCTTCAACAAAACGGGCACCATACTGGTTTTTCTTAGCCGCTTCTTTGATCAGCTTGTCACCAAGAGCCCTATTACCGCCTTCATTGCGGAAGAACAGATGGACCAGCCCATACGCAAATCGGGCATCCGCAGCGATTATTTTTTTCTTTTTATCAAAGCTGCTGTAATTCATTGTCGACGCCATAATGCCGAGATCACGCGTGTTTGGTGATTTTACAAAATTGCCAAAAAGCTCGGTAACCTCTTCAGTATCAAACGCCTGTTGATATTGCCCAAGCGCCGTTAGATACGGCAAGCCTTCTTGAGGTGGCTGCTTCAGCATAACAGTTAGCGCCGCTTCGTCTTTGCCAAAGTCTTTGGTGATAAGAGCTGTATCAGGCTTGCCGAGTTTGGCGTAAATGCTTTTGCTTGGCCGCACATAACAAATGAAATTAATCGTGCTATTGCTGGTTGCAATCGCGTCGGCATCGTTGCTGGTTGACGACCCTGACGAAGAACCAGAACCCCCACCATCGGAGTCGCCTTTGATTTTCTTTGTAATTGAGGTCAGGTCATCAAAAAGACCTGCAGACGCACTCACCGGCGTCAGAACTAGCAACATAGGTACTAAAAATTTCCATGATTTATTCATCAACATCTCCTCTAATTTTGTCGTTGTAAGTGAAAAATTTCTGCAAGCATTGGATATCCAGCGTCTTCAAGGCTAATTGACAATTGCCGCATTGACGCTAACGTTGGCGCTTGCGCGAATGACTGAAACATTTCCTGCAAGTTGGTTTCCATAGTAGGTTCAAGCTGAAGGGTATCCTCATCCGCCACGTCAAAATCAAGGCTCTCCAACTCCAGGGAATCAGATTGGACTGGCGTCTCAAAAACTAGACTTTCATCACCCATTTCAAAACGCGCAGGAACTGTGCCCAGACTATTAATAATCAAGTTTGTCAGCCAGGCAGCGCCGTCAAAGCCAGCTGTATCCATCAACCTAGCCTTCTCCTCAACAACCGCATCAACCCTGTCGGATGAAGGTCGGTCGACCAGTGATTCGACGAATGCAGGCGGTTGTATCTGGCTATATTGGGGGGATATTTTTTCAAGTGTCAGGCAAGCAGAATAGAACGCAGCCACAAGAGCGGGCAATTGCGCTGTCTCAAGCATTGGCAACGCTGATATGCACAGATGGGGGTTAAACGGAGCCTGATCAAAAAGTGCAAACATCCCGTTTAGGTCTGATGGCATCATATCAGCCTTAATGGGGCGCGCACTGTATTCAAAATTTTCCCAAGGCAGGGCCGGTTGCCCGGGCAGCATCGCGTGAGAATGGCCCACATAGGTCGTCCGCCAGAACTGCAACGCCCCATCGAACAGGTCCAAGTCTGGATAAGCAAGGGCAAGCTCTATGGCAAACACTGGCGTTATAAGGGGAGACTGTACGGCGATAAGGCGGTGAATTTCTGCGACAAGATCCGCGTCACTGACCTTCGGGCGTTCATCTGGAATGTTGCCAACAAATGCAAAATGCCACTTGTCATCAATCTTCTTACGGTTCGTCGCCGTAAAACCGGTTACCTCTGCAGATTGATAAAAACCGTTCCGCAAGATATTTTTCAACCGGTCCTGATGCGGATCTTTGACCGATGACAATACAAACGAGAGGCCCGCAAAATGAGCGTTAAGCATCTGTGCCTGCGCTTTTAATCTAGCCCTGTCTAAAAACAATTTCTGGTCAATATTACTCTTGGGGGCATCCAGAACAAATTCTGCCGTGACAGATCGCGCTGCTCCAACTTGGGGAACCAGCGCGACCATCACTAAAGCAGCAACACCGACGACATGACGTTTAGAAATCATCTTCAGTTGCAGATGCCCCTGATGAACCCGAAACGCCACCGCTTGAAGTGCCAGTCAGCCGTGAACTTCCACCAGTTGGATTAGCCTTCTTGATAGGGTCTGTCGCCTTTTTGATTGGTTGGTTATTGGCGTTAATTTCGTCGCGCGCCTTATCCATTGCCGCAGGCGTCCAAACAAGAATGACACCGGCAATTGGCTGCTTCGAGACCGGGTGCTTTACACCCCAATATTTTGGTCTTGCACCAACAATGTCTAACGCAGCGGACGATGATTCTATGGCCACATCCAAGGCAGACCCACCTTCGTAGATTTCACCCCCATCGGCCAATTCTTTATAATCGGCATAATTATCTGAGGCTTTTGTTTTGAGGGCAATTTCGCCCATGAAGGAGCGTAGATCGCCCTGCGCTCGCGCCAAAGCTTCTTCTTTTGCGGCCTTGAGCATCAGTTGCGAGTTTGATTTTGCGCCTGCCTGAGCATAAGTGATAACCGCATAACCACCATTTTCATCCCGAACGATTTGCACCCCATAAGAGGTCAACAATTCCATCAGACCTTTGTTTGTTTTGGGGTTTGGAATATGTTGTGATAACGGCTTGCCACGCTTTGCCGGAGGAAGATAGCTTGCATCCTGTGACACCATCGCCCGCGCAACATTGCGTAAATTTTCCGATGTCACCACAACAACGCAAACTTCACCTTTGGCCCCTTTGCGTGACGTTTCGGCAACGAAGGCACGGCTAGTTCCAATAAGCATCTCGCGCGACATCGTGTTGACAACATTCTGAAATGTCTCGCCGCCTAGACTAACTACTATTTCATCAGCTTCTTCAGCTGTTTTGGGCGCTGGCGGCGCCGTTGCCGCCAACTCTTTGTCGAGTTCGCGGTGAACCACCTCAAGAGATTTTTCAAATGCGGATGCCAAGTCACGATTATCAACCGAAGCCGCGATACCTTCATCGGTCACCGGTGGAGGAAGTTCTCCCGCAAAGAGCCGGGTAGCAACTTGACGCGAAACCTTGGCCTTTAACGCTTCTAGAATTTGCCCCTTCGCATCTAGCACTGCTTTGTCATAGGCGTTCTGACGCTCATTTATATAATTAGGGTGGCCGGGGGGAACCATGACGAGGCCCATGCCAACCGATACAGAAAACGGTTTGCCCGGATCGTTCCAACCCTTGGCTTCTACATGGTCGTCACAGACTGAGGTAACGCCGTCAAGCGGCTCTAGCATCAGTTCAACTTCGGCATCAAGATCAAGGATATCTTCATTTGCGCTAGCCATTGTTGGCGCCAAAAAAACTGTTCCAAACGTGATGGATACAGCACAACAAAGCGCCAAATAATTAGCCCTGCCGGAACCGGCTGAGCGCGAGGTGGTTTGATCGAAACGTCGCATCTTATGCTCCTACTTAAAACTTTCTTTCATGTCTTCGATTCGGCTTTTCGCCTTTTTAACGTTTTCACGCGCGGCTTCGAGTCCGGCTGAGGGGTCTAGGCGTAATGGTCGGACAATAAATTTACTATTGGTGAGTTGCGCGGCACTGCCTTCTGTCAGTTCGAGAACACGGCCAGTGGACTGCTTTGATTGCACCCTCTCGATTTGAATCTTACCAACAGGAATTTCTTGAAAGCCGAGGCTTTCCTTTGTGTAGGGATCGATCATCCGATCACCCAAGCGAACAAGCTCATATATCTCGTTGCGCGCAAATGTCTTGCCACCCTGACCGATGGTTACAACATCACCATCAATGGCCACAATGCGGGCCGGAAAAATTGCGTTTTGAATAATCTGGCCAATCTTACGACCGCCTTCTTTGGCTAACGCACGATAATCACGATCACCCAAGATCATGATAGTATCCGAAAATTTAATCTGCGATGTGGCAACATCCAGTATGCGCACGCTGACTTCACCAAAAACCTGCTTTGTTTCTTTGACCCGGTTGTTGGTTTTCATTTTCTTTTGGTAAATTCTGGTATCCAGCTCGCGCAATATCATCACCACCAAGTAGTCGGCACCAACCTTATTACCCAACCGCGCTAGCTCCTTCGTCGCCATTCCTGCGCTTGCAACATGATTAAGCTCGGCTTGTGTATCGGCAAGGTTGCTGCGATCTATCATGGCAAAGCGCCGCGTTTGTGTAAGGTAATCGATGACACGGCTTTGAATTGCCAGCGCCGCTTTATCAGCCGCACGTTGGTCGGACACAGCGTCATCCACATACAAACCTGTAACCGCCATGCGCAAGCGGTTCAGCTGCTGAGATTGCTTGTATTTTGCAACCCGCACAGCCAGCTGAACGACGTAGTTATTGCCTAGTGACGGATCACGTTCAGACGAGAGCACATCATAGCCCTCTACAACACCTTTTGTTGCCGTGGTGATCTCCTTTGAGAAGGCCGAGGCAGCGGCATAGGATTCGCCCTGCTCTGTCTCGGCGCTGACTGCTGTCATTGCAGTTGCAGTTTTCGCCGCTACTTCAACACCATTCACCATGCTTACGGCCGATTGCACGCCATCTAAAATGGCATCTGCAAGGGTCGACCCCATCCCCTCTACTGTTACCTCAACAATATCAACGCGCGCTTGGGCGGCATTTGGCGCTCCTAATGATAGTGCAATCACCAACCCAAACATCCTAAGCGTCAATAATAATTTTCGGACTATCATCACTCGATCCTCTTCACATAACCTCATGGCCAAACGGCAAGGATCAGTTAACGCCTTTTGCATTTAAACGACTGACAATTTCATTTGCCGTAACATCGCCAGCACTTATCAGCGCATTGCGAACAGCTGTATTGTCCTCAGGTCCGCCAGCCTGCGCTTGAACAGGACCAATGGCAGCCACTGTCTTTGGCAGACGTCTGGCAAGACTAAGCACCTCACCAGTAATCGACACTGTGACATTGTAGCCTTCAACACTTGATTCACGCGGCTGGTTCACATCAATGGTACCGATCGCAAGATATTCCACCTCACAATCGCGGGCAGCGGTGATGACAGACTTTCGCGTTTCCCGTGTCATTTTGCCATCAAGCGCCAACTCTTCTTCAACAATCGTTGGCTCTTCGCCACCACATTCATTGACAAGGTCCACATAGCTGATGGGCTCGTAATTTGCCAACGCCAATACGCTTTGCATTTTTTTGCTGAAATCAGCGGAAGACACCAAATCATATTCGCGCGTAACCGCTGTACGCTCTGCACCACGCTGGGAGGTTTGGCCCGATGAAGCGCTGCTTGTGTTGGTCTCGGATAGAGTGCTTTCTAGCTCAGTTGTATCATCTTGCGCTGTTACGATTTCAACACTGTTAAGCGAGCGTGAGCTTGAATTTTTTTCAACGTCAGCGTCAAATGTCGTGGTGTCACCTTCAATTGTGGTGGTCGCCTGCTTGGCCGCGAATATCCAGACCATATAGGCACCATCACCATCACCGCCACCTGACGCCTGTGTAAACAAACCATCAATCAAGGCTTGATTGATCGTCAAAAGCGCTTCAGCGTTCAGTGTCTTTGATTTTTTATCAACCGAGTGGCTCAGCTGTTTGCCAAGAAGATAATTATCCAGGTTTCCAAGTATTTCAGACCCGCGCGCCAGATATTCCTGCATCCGTCCTGCATCCATACAGGCACTGATATATTTGTTCCACGCTGCCTGCAGAGCTTGTTCGCGAATATTTTCTATATCTGCGGGTTTTGGATCTTTTGAAAAGGTACCCTTTGGCTTATAACTTGCCGAAGCCTTGCCGTAGAACGGTTGATCCGTGCTGCAATTTGCATGTGCTTGCTGCGCCACGATACTCGTTAAGCCAAAAACCAAACAGCCAATTAGCGCAGCAGAACGTATCATAATTTCTCTATCCCATCCTTAATTTTTCATCTCACATAAGTTTACGATAACTTAGCACCCTAGAAAATACAAGGCGAAGGGCCCGATGGCGTTTGGCCGGTCGGCAACAAAACCAGACGGCACAGACATACAAAACTGGTCCAAATTTTTGCATGAGTGGAAAAGCGGCATGGTGGCTTGGTTCCAGCTAAATTGAGAGCCGCAAATTGAGAGAGAGGCACTATCAATTGCCGCAACAAACAATACCTTTGATATACAAAATGATGTGCTATTTGTTGATAGCTTCTTCGACATGCTAAATTGGAAACAGACAACGATGCGTATTTCTACTTCTCGGGCAATCAAAATGACCAGCTTTGCCGGGTCCTTTATCCCCCTGCTCCTTGGTGCATTATGCGGCGTCGCTTTGCCTGCGATGGCCGATGAATATGATCAGATCGTTGTTCTTCGCAAAATGACTGTCGATGGAACCCAGCAAAGCAACAGTGCCATAGCGAACACACTTCCAGTTGCCCTAACCATGGCGCTCACCGACCTTGGCATTACCCCGATAGATGCACGATTTGCCATTGCTGCGCATTTGGACAGCGCCGAGACAACTCCGGATATGATCACCGCGCTGCAAGGCTACGATGCGGAACGCGCGGGTCGCTTGCTAATTATGGAGGTGTCGACAACGCCGGACATGGCTGCCCCCGAATTTATTACCCCGCTTGTTTCTATGATCAATGTCGAGACCGGCCTGAACACGGGCATCGTGACAACATTGTCGATCCTGCCTCCCTTTGATCAGCCTGGTTTAAATGCCGCTGCGGCAGCCCTTGCCCGCTCTATTGCCCGGCGGATGGATGATAATGGGTATCGGGTCAAACCCGGGAAAATCAAACCATGGGGTGGGCCAGCTCACAGCATACGGCTTGCGCTTGAAGGGTTTGGCGGCTGTGAACAACAAGCATTGTTGACCATCATGGAGGAAGAATTCCCTGGTTTTTTGGGAATGGAGCTAGAAAAAGCGCCGAACCCAACCTACGCAATCTACCGCTATGAAACCACCGCAACCAAACAGCGACTCAAGAAATGGTTGCAGCTTCTAATGACTGAAAACCTAGCCCGAACGGCCACCAGCAGTGCAGATAATGTGCGGCTATATATCCAGAAGAATGATTTCCGCCTGCAAAAAGTTACAGATAATGTTATTTTTACCGCACAATGTGGCGGCTGATGAACGCAGCGTCCCAGACCTAAGCGTTCCCGTAAAAGAGGTTAGAAAAAAATGATTTGTAAACCGACAAAAGACAGAGGTGCCGTTTCTCTTTCCAGCTATATTTACGCCATTTTATGTTCTTCGTTGCTGCTGTGTGGAACTGGATTTACCGCCCATGCGGACGAGCAAATTTTTGTGTTTTCGTCTGACAAAGGAAATCAATATGCTCAGACGCGTGCCCTAAATACAATCAAATCACGCCTCAGCCGTTCAGGTTTTTCGGTTCGAAACGATGCCTCACTCCTCAGCTCTATTGGTATTGACGAAGACAGCCCGAAGGACTTTATCCTAAGGCGCAGCACAGCCTTGGCCCAGATCGCTGGAAATGCCACCCTCATATTTATCGACAGCACCCTGACAACCACTAACTTTGATCGTGAAGTGCGGATGAGCGCCGCGCTCTACAGCACCGCGAGCAATAGTTTTTTAACCAGTTGGTCAGTGCCAAATACGATTGTCATCCTGCCGGCCGATTGTAATCAGGCATGTGCTGATGGTCTGGTCGCTGACGAGGCAGAAAGAATGGCCGACACGCTTGGCGCCAGCCTTGTTCAATTACTACAACGGCCAACCGGTGCCAGCGATAGCAACGGCAATAANGTTGCCATTCTGGATGTTGAAATCATCGATTTTTCCAATAGTGAAATCATTCAACTGATCGATCTTATGCGCAATGAATTTCCCGGCTTTGTAGATATAACGCGCGCGCAATCATCAGGCCCTCGCTATCGGATGCTGTATCACACCACGGCTGACCTCCAAAAACTTGGAACATGGGTCGATATCTCGCT
>JGI26086J50260_1001801_pt1 | contig 12109 bp, 9 predicted proteins | sample SaaInl3SG_22_DNA_FD_50260 | JGI IMG/M metagenome (IMG submission 50260)
AACAGCGGACAAACGCTGGCAGCGCTGACCACCGTGTTAGAACAATGTGAAGGCGCCTCATTCCTGCAGCAATGTGTAATCGTACCTTCTCAGCGGGTGGCAGATGACGCTCGGAATTTGGGCTGGCAGCGAGTGGCAACTGCTGACAACGCGAGCGACGACGCCTTTCTTGCAGCGTTAACAAAGGAGCTGCCCATGGATGACGACAAAGGCGCAACGCAGCCTCTCTCTTCAGATTCCGCCTCTTCAGATTCTGCCTCGCCCCATTCTGTACCGCCCCACTCTTCATCTAAAGCGTCAAAAGAGAAAGCAAAGATAGAGCCTGAATTAACGGGCCCGAGAAAAGGGCTAGGCGCTTTTTTCGTATTTATCTTCGTGCTTTTTCTTACGAGTGGCGCTGCGGCGGCTGCGTATTTTATCTTACTGCCCAAATGGCAAGCTCAGACAGCAGTGGTTACCAGCTTACAGCAACAGGTCGAATCCCTGGGCGTGGCTGATGCCGCATTGCAATCCCGTTTAGGCGGGCAGATGGATACTCAGGCAGCCCAGTTTGAGCAACGCGCCGCTGAGCTACTGAAGAATCAAGCGTCGCAGCAAGCGTTGGAGTTGGCGAGAAGCCAAGCCGATTTTGATGAGGAGCAGCGTCGGCTGAATGGGCGGCTGGATCGCCTCGACATCCGCATTGCGCGCCTTACTGCGACCGATCGGCGCGCTTGGCTTGCGAATGAAGCCGCTTTTCTTGTTCGATTAGCAGCGCAGCGATTACTTGTGTCGCGAGACATTGAAGCCGCTGAGGCGTTACTGGGTAATGCCGACGCACTGCTGTCAGAAGCCGATGATCCCCGGTTTGAATCTGCACGCGGCGCTTTGGCAGCCGATTTATCAGCCTTGCGGGCGGCGCCTCGTGTCGATGTAGTGGGCCTATATGCGCGCTTCTCCGCGTTAACTGGACAGGCTTCAGCTCTCACCGTAGTAGTAGCGCCGCCAGTATCCACGGCAGAGTCGTCAAGTTCGCAGGGTTGGTTGGCGCGGGCTGAATCGGGCTGGAAAGTCGCGCTGGCGAAACTCTCTGACTATCTCGTTGTGCGCAGCCGCGACGCTGAAATGTCGCGGATGATGACGCCCGATTGGGAGGCGTTAGCTCGGCAAAATCTGCGGTTATTGCTCGAGCAAGGGCAGATCGCGGCGCTCTCACATAATCAGGCCTTGTATGACACAGCGTTAGAGCGTGCTGCAGCCTTCGTCAGCGAGTTTATGCCGAATGACCCTAATCGCGTTGCGGCAATGCTTGAGGAGATTCAAGCCTTGAGAGCCCTCAATATTGCCCCGGCATTACCGAATCTATTGACCTCGAGAGCAGCGATCGCCGATGCATTGCGTTCGATTGACAGCGATAAAACCTTGCCATCGGTTACCGATGCTGAACTGGTAGAGCCGACTATTCCGTCCGTGGATAGTTCGAGTGCCGTTATCGAGAGTAACGACTGATATGCGTCGCTTGCTGATCGTCACATTAGTCGGGCTGGTTGTAGGCGCGGCTTTAATCAACCTTGTTGAGCGAGATCCGGGATACGTCTTCATCAGCCTCGGTGATGTGACCATTGAGACGAGCTTTTGGTTTGCGACCATTCTCTGGCTAGTCGTGTGGGCGCTTTTGTCGGCGAGTTTAGCTGCGCTGAGGACGCTGCTGCGTGGTCGCCAATGGATCAGCGGCTGGGTGGTTGGGCGTAAGGCGCGTAACGCGGGAGCGCTCACTAATCGAGGCCTCATCAGCTTTATTGAGGGTCATTGGGCGCGAGCGCGACGGCAATTACTCCGGTCAGCACGATACAGTGATGCCCCATTGGTCAATCATCTGCTTGCAGCTCAGGCGAGCTATAGGCTTGGCGATGTTGACGAAATGCGACGGCAATTAGGGCTGGCAGAGACTGTTGAAGCGGGCGTTGGTATTGCACTTGAATTGACGCAAGCGGAGCTGCAACTAACTGCCGGCCATAACGAGGAGGCGTTGGCTACCCTTGTTCGAGCTCGAGCCAATGCGAGTAAACATCCACATGTTCTTGAGCTGCTTGCTCGAGTGCATCGTAAGCTCGCAGATTGGGCAGCGCTCAGAGACCTTTTACCTGAGCTGCGCCGCCACGACTTGCTTGAGTCTCCGCACCTGCAAGGCTTGGAGGCTGAGTTATGGTTCGCATTGCTAAATACGGCCTGCGAAAGCGCAATAGATTCGAACGAGCTTCAGCATGTCTGGCAAACTATCCCGTTAAGTTGGCGTGAAACTGATTCTTTACGCTGCCGGTATATTGAGTCTCTTGTCGCGCGTGGCATGACTGCCGAACACGAAAAGCTCTTAATAGCGATGCTCAATAAGCAGTGGAATACGCGATTAGTACGCGTGATTGGCAGCTATCCTCCAGCAGATCCCAAGCGGCTTATCAAAGCGATACGCCGTTGGTTGGAGGGTCACGGTCAAGAGGCAGTGCTTCTTGTGGCTGCAGCTAGGCTCGCACAGCACATGGGCGATTGGCAGCAGGCGCGTAGCTGGTTTGAAGAAGCCAATAAGATTGAGCCACAAGCAGACACATGCATGGAGCTTGTCCGTCTCGCCAGCGCACAGGGTGATCGAGTTGCTGCCGATTCATATTTGCAATTGGCCGGCAGCCAATTACTCGATGAGCTACCGTTGGCACCTATCCCAGAAAAGGCTAATAGCCCAAGTCCCTAATCCTGCGGCCTATGCAGGGTTAGCTTTTGCGGCCTGGGAGCTCGATGCCCAGCTCGCTCCAAAGAGAATCGACCTTGCTCTTGACCGCATCATCCATCTGAATGGCGGTACCCCATTCACGATCGGTTTCACCTTCCCACTTGTTAGTGGCGTCCATACCTACCTTGGAGCCTAGTCCTGCGACTGGCGATGCGAAATCGAGATAATCAATCGGCGTGTTATCGATGAAGACGGAGTCGCGACGAGGATCCATTCGTGTAGTCATGGCCCAAATCACATCCTCCCACGAGCGCGGATCGACGTCATCGTCAACAACAATAATAAACTTGGTATACATGAATTGACGCAAGAAAGACCAAATGCCAAGCATCACGCGCTTTGCATGTCCTGGGTATTCCTTGCGCATTGATACAACAGCCATGCGGTATGAACAGCCCTCGGGCGGAAGGTAGAAATCAACGATCTCGGGAAACTGTTTGCGGAGCAGGGGTACAAAAACTTCGTTGAGGGCCACGCCAAGAATCGCAGGCTCGTCCGGTGGTCGGCCGGTATAAGTGCTGTGGTAAATAGGATTCTCGCGTGTGGTCATTGTTTCAACGGTGAATACTGGGAAGCGCTCCACTTCGTTGTAGTAACCCGTATGATCACCGAAGGGGCCTTCGTCAGCTTCTTCGTTAGGGTCAATGTAACCCTCGAGTATGATTTCTGAATGTGCAGGGACGAGTAATTTATTATCTCGGCACAGGGGTGTTAAGCATTCGGCGAGTTCGGTTTTGCTGCCTCGAAGNAAGCCTGCAAAAGCATACTCGGACAGTGTGTCAGGAACAGGTGTTACGGCACCGAGGGTTGTCGCAGGATCTGCGCCTAAGGCTATAGCAACGGGGTAAGGCTTACCGGGATGCTTGAGCTGCCAGTCTCTAAAATCGAGCGCGCCACCACGGTGTGACAGCCAACGCATAATCAACTTGCGCGGGCCCAAACGCTGCATACGNTATATGCCCAGGTTCATACGGGGCTTCTCGGGCCCACGAGTTATCACCAAAGGCCACGTCACTAGAGGGCCAATGTCGCCGGGCCAGCAGGTTTGTACNGGAATTCGCGTTAAGTCGATGTCGTCGCCCGTAATCACTCGCTCTTGGCAAGGGGGGCGCTTGATCGTTTTAGGGCCCATGTTGAGCACTTTTTTAAGCAGAGGCGCTTTATCAATCAGGTCGCGCATACCTTTGGGCGGATCGGGCTGGCGCAGGTACGCTAAGAGTTCACCAATGTCACGGAGCGCTTCAGTCGAATCTGCTCCCATACCGCGGGCGACACGCTCCTCCGTGCCAAACAAATTGGCGAGCACGGGCATATCGTAGCCTTTGGGGTTTTCAAAAAGCAGAGCGGGGCCGCCGCCGCGTAACGTGCGATCGGCGATCTCTGTCATTTCCAGGTGAGGATCGACTTCTTGATGGATACGCACAAGATCACCACGTTCCTCAAGTTCGTGGATGAAGTCTCGCAGGTCTGTAAAGCGGGCAGCCATGATCGGTTCCTTTTAAGGGTCGGCGGAAAAAGCTCCGCCTAATTCTAGCGAACCAGAAGACCTTATTTGCGCTTCATCATTTACGCTTCATCGATTTGAAGAATTCTTCGTTAGACTTTGTGTCTTTCAACTTATCAAGCAAAAACTCTATCGCAGGAAGTCTTCCATGCCATGCAGCAACTTGCGAAGAATCCACATGCGCTGCAGCTCGTCTTCACTGGTTAATAACTCTTCCCGGCGGGTACCGGATCGACGAATATTAATCGCAGGGTACGTTCGCTTCTCAGCAATCTTGCGATCAAGATGCAGTTCCATGTTGCCGGTACCTTTGAACTCTTCGTAGATAACTTCATCCATTTTTGAGCCAGTATCGATGAGTGCCGTGGCAATAATAGATAAGCTGCCGCCTTCCTCGATATTTCGTGCCGCTCCGAAGAAACGTTTTGGACGCTCGAGTGCATGAGCGTCGACGCCGCCTGTTAACACCTTGCCAGAACTGGGCACTACGGTGTTGTAGGCTCGCGCCAGTCGGGTAATGGAGTCAAGTAGGATCACTACGTCACGTTTGTGCTCAACAAGACGCTTTGCCTTTTCGATCACCATATCTGCCACTTGCACGTGGCGTGAAGGTGGTTCGTCGAACGTAGATGCTACGACCTCGGCACCGCGAATGCCGACACTGCGCTGCATTTCAGTCACTTCTTCGGGTCGTTCATCGATCAGTAATACGATGACATAACATTCGGGGTTGTTCGAAATGATGGCCTGCGCCATATTTTGCATCATGATGGTCTTGCCCGCTTTTGGCGGTGCGACCAACAGTCCACGTTGGCCTTTGCCAATGGGTGCACACAGATCAATGATACGTCCCGTAAGATCTTCTTTGCTNCCGTTGCCTTTTTCGAGCGTTAGACGCTCATTAGGGAATAGCGGCGTTAAGTTTTCAAACAGGATCTTGCTCTTCGCACTCTCGGGGGACTCGAAGTTCACGTCCTTCACTTTGAGTAGCGCGAAATACCTCTCCGAGTCCTTGGGCGGCCGGATCATGCCGGTAACGCTATCGCCCGTGCGTAAATTGAAACGACGAATCTGACTCGGGCTGACATAAATATCGTCAGGGCCGGCGAGATATGAGCTATCAGAGGAGCGAAGAAAGCCGAAGCCATCTTGTAGAATTTCTAAAACGCCGTCGCCCCAAATATCTTCGCCACTCTTGGCATGACGCTTGAGCAGCGCAAAAATGATGTCCTGTTTACGTGAGCGTGCCATGTTCTCTAGGCCCATCTCACGCGCCATGTCGATCAGCTCTTGCGTCGACTTGGTCTTTAGATCGGTGAGGCTTAGTGGATTTGCACTCGGTGTATTGGGGTCCCGTCGACGCGGACGACGGCCGCGGCCGCGACGGCCATTATTGTTGGCATTGTCTGCATTGTCTGCATTATCGACGTTTTCGCCTTGTTGTCCGCCGTCTTCCGTCGCCTCAACAGGTGCTGGGCTATCCGATACACCATTACTGGCATCGTCATCAGCTTTGTTGAGCTTTAACGTTCGCGTTGTTGGCTCTGCTTCTGCGTCGGAGGGGGCTTGCGCAACTGGTTCTGGTTTCGCAACTGGCGCCGCTTCTGCCGGCGCGGATTCAATCGCGCTGGTTACTGCAGATGGCGTATTTTCGCTTGGGGTGCTTTCTGAGCTTTTCTGTTCTTCCACGGGTTAAATCCGAAGTAATGAGGGGGGGGTAAGTATGGGTCTATTGAGATTAACGCTCCCGGATGGGATGCGGTATACAGGGTCATTCAAGACGCCGCTGTTTCCGCTCGGGTATCTATGGCCGCCGAAGCAAGCTGAAAGATGGGTGGTTACAAGGGGAAACAATCGACAGAGCGGTGACGCCAGCTCTCCATTGATGCCTAAGCTAGCACCGCTTGAGCGGCGCGTCCAGCCTTTTAGGTGTTTGATAGTAGCGTACCGTCAATCGAGATATGTTCGATGTTAGGTACGCCGTAAACGTTAGAGACAGCTATCTACGAACTCGGCCAACTGGGTTTTTGAAAGCGCGCCCACCTTAGTGTCGACTGCATTACCGTCCTTGAAAAGGATCAGTGTTGGGATGCCTCGAATGCCAAACTTCTCGGGCACGCCTGGGTTTGAGTCGACATCAACCTTACAAACTTTAAGTTTGCCTGCGTATTCGGTGGCGATTTCATCCAAAATGGGCGCAATCATCTTGCAGGGCCCACACCACTCGGCCCAAAAGTCGACTAATACGGGGTGCTCTGCGGCAAGTACTTCCTGATCGAAGGAAGCTTCTGTAACGTGCGTGATGTTATCGCTCATGACTGCCCTCCTAGGGCTAAATTGGATGAGTAAAATTAAAGAGAAACACAAGGGATAACTATAACACTGTGATGAGCGATGAAGAATCATCTGAGGACAACAAAGCTTGGCATATTTATGTCTTGCGATGCAGTGATGGTTCTCTGTACGCGGGTGTTACCATTGAGTTGGCGCGGCGTTTACGCCAGCATAATGGCGAACTGGCGGGTGGTGCGCGCTACACCCGCTGTCGACGCCCGGTGACGCTAGCCTGGTCGTGTACAGCGCCGAGTCGCAGCGTGGCGCAACGTATTGAGGCTGCTATTAAAGTGCTCTCCCGAGCACAAAAGCAGCGTTTAGTTGCAGGCGATGCGGGTCTCCTAGAGAAAGTAAGCAGCGGGTCAGATGCCGTCGATGAACCCTAGACGCATGTAAAGATGTATAAAAGGCGCATAAAAGGCACATAAAAGTCGGCGCATAGTTCGTAATGCATACCACTAGTAACGGGCGTATGAATGAGTATTGAAAACACATTTTGGCGTTGGGCTGTAGCTCTGTGGCGTTCGTCAGAGCTTGAATCTCAGCTACTTCAGCTGCAAGACAGCCATGGTCTTGTAGTTTTGGAGTTACTCTTTGCGCTTGGCTCGGCGACCGAGGGGTAAAAATAGCCGAGCCGGATAGGCAGGCGCTACAAAGTGCGTGCGACTGCTGGGTTAAAGGTGTGGTGATTCCCCTGCGTGAACAGCGCAAGCAATGGGCCGATGATCGAGAGACTCAATGGTGTCGGGACGCCATAAAAACCCTTGAGTTGCAGGCGGAGAAAAAGCTTTCTGAACGCTTGGTCGCCGTAGCACAAGAACAGGGTTTGCTTCGCGCACTCCATGCAGGTGTGGATGGTCCTGATTTGGATGGTCCTGATGTGAATGGTTCTGATGTGGATGGTCCTGATGAGGATGGTTCTGATGTAGATGGTCCTGATGACGCAGGGGTCGAAGAAGCGATGCGTCACAATATAACGTGCATTCTGCGTGCTGTCCGGCCGCCCATAAACGAAAGTGCGGCGATTACGCTGTCTCGATTAGTTGCTTCAATTGCTCTTACCAATGGGGAAAATTAATTAAACCTTGTCCAAAATGTGGGTGGTCATTGTCGCGCCGGATGCGTAATATTGCGAACAAACCTCAACCCACACAACAACTGTAGGATAGCAACATGTCCTTTATCACTCAGCGTCGCGTAGCGACTCTTTTTATTGCCCCGCTTTTTGCCGGTTTAATCACAGCTTGTCAGGAACAACCTAAGGAGCCCGAAGCTTTGTCACTTGATACTCCAGAAAAACGCCTCAGCTACGGTATCGCTCTGCGTATGGGTGAGCGTATGAAGTCCGATGGTATGACGCTCGATGTGGATGCGTATGCCACAGGTATGCGCGATGCTTTCGACGGTGCGGAAGCCAAACTTACCGACGAAGAAATAAATGCTGAAATGATGGCGTTCCAAGAGAAGATGCAGGCAGAGCAGCAAGCGGCACAAGAAGCCGTTGCTACTGCCAACGTCGAAGAAGGTGCTGCTTTCTTGGCTGAAAATGCCGCGCGCGACGGAATTACGGTAACTGAATCGGGGTTGCAGTACGAAGTTGTTGAAGTCGGCGAAGGCGCAAAGCCTACAGCGACTGATACGGTCGAAGTGCATTACCGCGGTACGTTAATTGACGGTACTGAGTTCGATAGTTCCTATTCGCGAGGCCAAACGGTTAGCTTTGGTGTGTCTCAGGTTATCCCTGGATGGACAGAGGCGCTGCAACTGATGTCTGAGGGCGCCAAGTACAAGCTCTACATACCCAGCGATTTAGCCTATGGNCCGGCGGGTGCAGGCCAAACTATTGGGCCGAACGCCACACTGATCTTTGACGTTGAGCTAGTGTCTATCGTCAGTGACGAGGCGTCAGCCGACGAGTAATCCTCAAAAGCCTAAAAGTATCGTCAAAAACCCTGTGAGTGAGTCGCTCTCAGGGTTTTTTTTGGGCGGTGCCGTGAGTGTTGAATCAAAGCTACGGNGAGGCAAATGAAGGCTCTGATCCGTAGCGCGGNTGAGAGTTTTAGTTACTTGCGCATCAGTAGCGCTAAAAAGGCGAAGGCCATGAAAACAAANACGCCCATCGCAAGTTCGGGAATACTCAAGCCTAGTAACGTCCATAATGTTTCAGCGCAATTACCATCACCCATGAGTAGAACTTTGAATGTTTCGGCGAAGGGNAGGGTTTCCAGCATGTACTCAAGACTGGGGCCACACGCTGGAACCTCCTCGGGCGGCAAATACTGTAACCAAATATGGCGACCTGCGAAGCCAATCCCACCCGCTGTCATGAGCAATCCTAAAAAGGCGTAAATGCGACGGCCAATGTTTCCCGGATTGTGCAAGGCGGCTAAAAAGGCGATCGTACCGGCTGCCACGAAAAAGACTCGCTGCGTGAGACACAGAGGGCATACAACGAGACCCACCACATATTGCAGGTAAAGGGCCGATGCCATTGATGTCGCGGTGGCCAAAACAATGAGCCAAAATAGGTTGCGATTGCTAAACAGTCCATTGTTCACAGTTTTACTCCCCGGTATTGCTCAAAAAAGTCGTTTAGGTAGTCGTCAAAGCGCTGTTCTTGAATGGCCTCTAATGCGATCTGCTTTTGAATGGATATCTCACACAGTTGCTCAAATTCGGCTAGGTCGGCGTCGGGGAGTGGGTTGTTCAGGAAAAACTGATGCCATTGCATCGAATAATCGAGGGCAAGCCGCCAAAAAGGCTGATTCTCTGTTCGCATCTCTCTAAGAACACGTCCAGAAGGCGTTTGCTCTGGATCCGCACAGCGCGCTTTGGCTACTGCGAGCGCGCGGGCGTAGTCGTCCCCGCCGTGTGCGGCATCGAGGAGCGCTGACGCCTCGGTCATGTTGGCAAGCCGCTCGACCGCCATGTCGGTAAAGGGCTTCTCTCCAGTGGCGGTTAGCAGCGTTAGCGCCGGCGAGCGCCCTTCATCGACGGTGCGACGCAGGTTCTCTTTGTCTCGATGTCGCGTTGTCTCGTCGCATAGGGGACTGTCGGATAGCAGACAGTCGAGGAGAAATATATCGATGAGCCGAATAGTTTCGGCGTCTATGCCTAAAGGTAGGAATGGATTGATATCGACGCAACGTACCTCAATGTATTCAATACCTGCACGCTGCAAGGCGACAAGAGGCGCCTCCCCCGACAGAGTCACGCGCTTGGGCCGAATTGGGCTGTAGAACTCATTTTCAATCTGGAGCAGACTGTCATTAAGCTGCGCCATTTCCCCGTCGGGGGTGGTCTTGAAGTCGCGGTAGCCAAGATGTGGCGTGACAATAGCCTCGTGCAGCGCTTTCAAATAGTGGTCCAGTCCGTTGTAGCAAACCTCTAAGCTTTTTTGAGCGGAGCTGTTATAGCCAAGGTCGCCCATTCGTAAGGACGTCGCATAAGGCAGGTGTAGGCTATTGCCTTCTTCATCGAAGGGTAGGAGGTGATGTTCTCGATTGCCTGCGAGAAAACTGGCGCATACTGCAGGAGAGGCCCCCGTTAGGAATATGAGTAGCCAAGCATTGCTGAAAAAATTGCGAATAAGGCCAAGATACCCTTCAGTTTTAAAATCTTGAAGCGACCCGGGGCTTCCTGCTGATTCCCAACTGGCTTGCCAAAAACTGTCAGGCATTGAAAAGTTATAGTGAATGCCCGCAATCGCTTGCATCATTCTGCCGTAGCGTGCGCCTAGGCCGTTTCGGTAGACCCGCTTCATCATGCCGACGTTGGACGATCCATAGTTTGCAATGGGTATGCCGTTATCACCTGCCACAATGCAAGGCATGCTCGCACCCCAGACAATCTCACCGTCGAGTTTGGCGGCCGTGTAGCGCTGTATGTTTTCAAGTTGAGCGAGCCCGATCTCGATGTCAGTGCTCACGGGAGTAATAAACTCAAGTAGCGCTTCTGAGTAATCGGTCGTGATGGACGGGTGAGTCAGTGCGGACCCTAAGGACGTGGGATGGGGGCTTTGCGACAGCATGGCGCTGGCCGAGGTGACTCTCAGTCCCTCTTTCTCAAGGCCACGTTGAATCTCTGTAAGGAGTTTGTTGCCGCTCCCCGTGAGCGCGTCACGGTAAAATTGGGATAGTGGTGTCACGAACACTCCTGATACTGATCAATGCGAGGCGACACAGTGCATCGAATCTGCAATTTTGAAAGGTGCTTAGTGTAAGTTGCCGCGCCTGCGGGGTACAGTGGTGCAATGACATTCTCTCAAGGCTCAGATAAGCAAATTGAGACTTGGTTGCGAATCCCCGCGGAACAAGGTGGTTGTGAAAGGTGGCTTTGAACGGTCGTTCTGAAAGGGGGTTCTGAAAGGAGATTCTGAAGAGGGATTCTGAAGGGTAACTCTGAAAAGGTAACTCTGACTTGTACTTGAGCACCAGAGCGCCACCCTGTGCAAAGTTTGGGGGCCAGCTTAGGCCGATTGCCAGCGTGCCCGCCGAGTTAATGCCTGAAAATACGGGCGACTGAGGATGCTGGCTAAGGAGTGTGACGATTTCAGGCGCAAAGAGTGGTTAACTGTTGCTTAGTCGGTCTTGTTCCTGGCGCATCTGATTGACGGTTTCTCTGAAATTACTCTTGCGCTCAAGTATGTCGACCATGTCGCGATCGATCAGCGCTATAAGCTGAGGCACGGTTAGCTCTCGCAGCTTGATGCCCTCACGATTGGTAAATATGTAGCTGTCTTTCTCTAAATCTCTTACCGCAACCTTAGCCATTAAGGGTGGATCTCTATCGTGGAAACCGATCCAAGTGCCCATGGGTATTTGCAGCTTAACGACAGTATTGCTCTCGTAAGCTTGGTCACTCGTCGGGGTATTGCTTTGACCTGCACGTTGCTGAACAGGTCTTTGAGTGGTTGAGATAGCTTGTTNGTCGCTGTAGTCGACGTTGCCGTCAACGTGTATGCCAGATGGTTCTTCCTGATGGCGAGTGTGCTCCTGNTGGCGAGCATGCCCCTGCTGCTCGTTAGAAAAGGTACTCATTGGGTCTGTGGGCTCTGTCGTGATCGTTTCCGACACCCTCTCGCTACTGGATTCGTTTGGATCGGGTTTTCCCGTCTCCGGAGTTACTGGCTTCTTGGTCGNTTGCTGNTCGATAAGCTCCGCATCGTTTCTAATGCGTTGCTGTGCGNCGGTTGCTTCGACCATGGCGCGGCAAAAGCTGTCGGGTGCANTCAGAGGGCGCGCTTCACCCGATTTCAGCATCGCCTTAAAATCAGCGGTTGTTTTACGTAAAACGCGTGTGCCCAAAAAATCCATAAAGAGCACATAAATATTACTGGCTAGGGTGCCTGCGAGGCGAATGCGTAACTCACCATCCGCCGTGTCGAGGATGTACCAATGGCCGGGGGCAATTCCTGCGTCTTCTAAATCAAAGTCACTTGGCGGGCCGCCCTCAGGCAGGCCTCTGACAGAAATGAGTTCCGCTTCAAGCAGCCCGAGATCTTCGCC
>JGI26086J50260_1001802_pt1 | contig 12107 bp, 15 predicted proteins | sample SaaInl3SG_22_DNA_FD_50260 | JGI IMG/M metagenome (IMG submission 50260)
CCCACCGATGCCGCTAAACGCGTGGTGCCAGACGTTGCCGAAGAACGCAGTCGACTGCGAGAGGTCCGCGAAAGGCTTCGGGCGAAGCTTGGCAGTGTCATCGAATACGAAACCGAGCGACTCGCCGCCTTCCGGTCCCGACCCAGCCTCGCGGACCCTGAGACTCTGATCGATGGCCCCATGGAGGATGTTCTGCTGCTGCTTGCCCGGGGCAGTGATCTTGCAGGCCGCACTGTGGAGCGGCGGGAATCCGAGCTCACCCAACTTCACAGTTCGCTTCGGGGGCTCTCCCCGCAGGGAACGCTTGATCGTGGATACGCGATTGCCCGCGACGCCCGTGGTCGCGTGATCTCCCGCGTGGAAGACGTCAACGCTGGGGATGAGCTTTCGCTCATCGTCAGCGATGGCACGATTGCCACTCACGTTGATGACAACTAGCCCCTCGGTAGACTGAGCCCGTGAGCGAAGCACAGAAACCCGCACTCGTCGACATCGCCGAGCTCTCCTACGAGCAAGCTCGCGATGAACTCGTGGAGGTTGTCGGGAAACTGGAACAAGGCGGGATCTCTCTGGAGGACTCAATCGGGTTGTGGGAGCGCGGTGAAGCCCTGGCAACGCGGTGTGAGGAATGGCTCACCGGAGCCCGTGAGCGTTTAGAAGCGGCAAAGAAAGCCCGTAGCGAATAGGCATGGCGGACAAGGAACCCCGCGAGGTTGCCGGTTTAGGCCGACCTGAAACACCGCTCGAGAAGAACGACCGCGTACAGAAAGCACGCCGCGAACGCCGCGCGCGCCAAACCACACGAAACCTGGTGTGGTCTCTGCTGACCTCGCTGGGCGTTGTTGCCCTGCTCATCGTTGTGGTGGTTCGACCCGACACCAACCTGGTCCAAGACATCGACTGGCGTGCGGTGGCCCAAGAGAGCGCGGGTTCGCTGCCGGGCGAGCCTTTGTACCCGGGACTGTATGACCTGTGGAGCTCCAACCGGGCAGAAATTGTCAACGAACCCGGTGCCGACATCGTGTGGTCGATTGGTTTGCTGGGCCCGGAAAACAGCTACGTGGCGTTTGACCAGGGTTTTGGAGCTGATGCGACCTGGGTGGCCGGCAAGGTTGAGCAATCCCCCTCCTCTGGGTCAGTGGAGCTTGGGTATGGCGTGAACACGCTGGAGTGGATCGAATATGATCGCACCGCCGCGGACGAGGGCGCGAACAACGCTTACGTCTTAGTGCTGGAGCAAGAAGGTTTCATCCTGGTGGTGGCGGGAACCAGCAAACGCGCCGTCGCACAAATTACGGATGACATCACCTTCCAGTTGACCACCCCCTAACTCTGCGCGCCGGTCAAGAGCGGCGCGCTGGAGAGTAAACTGCGGGGTGTCCCACCCCACCGAGCTTTCAAGGATGAGTGATGACCGACCAGGGTGAATTCCGTATCGAACACGACACCATGGGCGAGGTGAAGGTTCCCAAGGATGCGCTCTACCGGGCACAAACCCAGCGCGCGGTGGAAAACTTCCCCATTTCGGGACGCGGTTTGGAATCAGCGCACATCAGCGCGCTCGCTCAGATCAAACGAGCGGCGGCACTGGTCAATAAAGAACTTGACATTCTCGATGGCGCTATCGCCGATGCGATTGTTTCCGCGGCCAGCGAGGTGATTGCCGGGCAGCACCACGACCACTTCCCGGTCGATACCTACCAAACCGGCTCGGGCACCTCCTCCAACATGAACATGAACGAAGTGCTCGCTACGTTGGCGAGCGCCACCGGCCCGGAGGTTCACCCCAACGATCACGTGAACGCCTCGCAGTCCTCCAACGACGTGTTCCCCACGTCGGTTCACGTGGCGGTCACCGAAGCGCTGTTGAACTCACTGATCCCGGCTCTGGACTACCTCGCCCGTGCCCTGGAAGAAAAAGCACAGAAGTGGACATCCGTCGTGAAGGCGGGTCGCACCCACCTGATGGATGCCACCCCCGTCACCCTGGGGCAAGAGTTTGCCGGCTACGCGCGTCAGATCCGATTGGGTATCGAGCGCGTTGAATCGACGATCGCTCGCGTGGCCGAGGTTCCCCTCGGTGGCACAGCGACCGGTACCGGGATCAACACCCCTATCGGCTTTTCCCAAAAAGTTATTGCCGAGCTTGCGTCTGCGACGGGGTTGCCCTTGACGGAAGCACAGGACCACTTCGAAGCGCAGGGAGCCCGCGATGGCCTGGTCGAAGCCTCGGGTGCGCTTCGAGTTCTCGCGGTATCGCTGACCAAAATCTGTAATGACATCCGGTGGATGGGATCGGGACCAAACGCGGGTCTGGCAGAGCTTCACATCCCCGACCTGCAGCCGGGCAGCTCGATCATGCCGGGGAAGGTGAATCCCGTGATCCCGGAGGCTGTGCTGATGGTGTGCGCAAAAGTTGTGGGTAACGACCACACGATCGCGTGGGCGGGCTCGAGTGGAAACTTCGAACTCAACGTCGCCATTCCGGTGATGGGAACCTCACTCCTGGAATCCATTCGTTTGCTGGCCAACTCTTCACGGGTGCTTGCGGATAAGACCGTGTCGGGTTTGGAAGCTCGCGAGGAGCGGGCGAGAGCCCTCGCCGAGTCCTCACCGGCGATTGTGACACCACTTAACCGAGTGATTGGCTACGAGGCCGCGGCAAAAGTCGCCAAGTACGCGGTGGAGCACCAAAAAACGGTCCGAGAAGCTGTGATCGACCTGGGCTTTGTGGAACGCGGTGAGGTCACCCTAGAGGAGCTTGATACAGCGCTTGATGTGTTGCGCATGACCGCACCGGGGCTCTAAGAACCGGTAAGACCTAACGCTCCGGCAAGTCGATGACACCGGTGTGGTCATTTTGTCGCCAATTGGGCAGGGACCAATTGAACGCAATCGACAACACACGAGTCAGAGATATCGCGAGGGCAGAACTCGCCACGGCCACCAGCGGCGAGGCGCCCAGCGCACCAATCCCCCACACCAGCAACCCACCCCCGAGGGCGAGGATTGCGTAGAGCTGGAAGCTCGCGACCACCCAGGGCAAATCGTTAAGCATCACATCGCGCAAGATTCCCCCGGTGATGGCGGTGGTGACCCCCATGAGCGCAGCGATCAGCGGGCTGGACCCCAAATCCAGGGCAATCTGTGTTCCCGACGCTGCGAATACCCCCAGCCCCAGCGCATCAGGCCATTGAATCGCTCTCGCGGTGGGTTCGAAGTGGCGTGCGCGCAGAACAATCGCCGATCCGACACCAATCGCCATCACGACCCAGAGCCAGTGTTCGTATTCGACCCAGAAAAGCGGCGAACGATCGAGCAGCACATCACGCAGTGTTCCCCCGGCCATTGCGGTGAGGAACGCCACGAGGACAACCCCCACAACATCCAGGCGTTTCCGCACGGCTGCAAGTGCGCCCGAGAGCGCAAAGGCCACGACCCCCACGCCCTCAAACACCAGCAGCAGCGACTGGAGTGCCGTTTCACCAAGCATGGGGGAAGTCTTTCACGTTCTCACCGCCAGGGCAGGGCGATAGCCCATACCCCAGCACCGCAGCAGTCGACCACAGTGGTGCGGTGCTCTGCCGCGTCGTCTCAGACGCTCGGTACCGGGCCGTAGGTGTTTTCGGCGGCCTCGGATTGTTGCACTGTGAAGACGAGGAGAACAATCCCGCCAGCCAGCGGCACAAAGCCCAGCAGGACCCACCAACCGCTCTTGCCGGTGTCATGGAGTCGGCGCACTAAAACAGCCAGGGCCGGGACAATGGTCGCGAGAATCCACACAAGGCCGACAATTCCGCCCCCGCCATTGGCGATGAAGCGCTCAATGTCGCCGTTCATCAGAACGAAATCAATCACTGCGGCAGCGAGGTTCGTCACCACCAAAAAGAGTTGAATGAACCAATACTCGGACCGGCGAGCGCGCCCCTTGAAGGTGGCGTAGCGGGACCAAAAAGACTTAACCGCTTGACCGAAACCCATGACGACCTCTTTCTTTGCTTACTGGGCAACCTATCCCACCGCGATGCGCGAAACCCGAGCAAAAGATCGTGGAGTGGTCGCTACATCCCGTAGCGACGCTGGCGCCTACCAAAGTCACGCAAGGCTCGAAGGAAGTCAATTTCGCGCAGGTCGGGCCCGAGGGCTTCCACAAAATAGAACTCGCTGTGGGCGCTTTGCCACAACATAAAGTCACTCAATCGCTGCTCACCGGAGGTGCGAATGACCAAGTCAGGGTCGGGTTGCCCCACGGTGTAAAGGTGTTTGGCGATCTCGGCGACACTAATCGCATCAGGGAGATCCTCCAGCGTGCCACCGCGAGCCTGGTGCTCACGAACCATCCGGCTTACCGCGTCAGAGATTTCGGCGCGACCCCCGTAACCCACCGCAAGATTGATGTGCAGGCCTGAGTTCCTGGAGCTTCGCTCGGCAGCGCCGGCGAGAGTTTCGCGAAGATGCGAGGGCAAGCCGTCGGCTTGCCCCACATGCTTGACCCGCCAATTGGAGAAGCGGGAAAGCTGATCGGCGAGGCTTTCAATAATGTCGGCGAGGTCGTTGAGCTCTGCGGTTGCCCGGGCACTGAGATTGTCCGCCGAGAGTAGGTACAGCGTCACCACCGAAATTCCCTGGTCTTCACACCAGGTAAGGAACTCGTGGATCTTGTCCGCACCAGCCCGGTGCCCGTGGGCGCTCGATTGCAGGGCGCGTGCTTTGGCCCAGCGTCGGTTGCCATCCAAAATCATGGCGACGTGCTGCGGCTTTGCCAGACCCTCAATTTCTCCCAGGATGCGCCTGCGGTAAAGACGGTAGAGCAGCCCCTCACCCATCAACACTCTCAGCCATCGCACAGAACTACGGTAGTCCTATCTCCGAGCGTTGGATGTTCCCTACAACCCCAGGGCTGATTCACTGAGGACAGTTCTAGAGTGAGGGCGTGAGCGACTCCGAAACGCCGTCGGCCCCCCTCCACCTCCCGCTGGTCGAGGAGTCCGTCGCCTATGAGACTGCGGAAATCAAACCGACCTGGCGCGGCTGGATTCACTTATCGACGTTGCCGATCGCGATCGCGGCAGGAATCGTGCTGATTGTTCTTGCCAACGGTGTACCCGCCACCGTATCGAGTGCCGTTTTCGTGACGAGCTCTATCCTCATGTTTGGCATTTCTGGGACGTATCACCGCTTCAACTGGTCGCCCAGAACCAAGAAAGTGCTGAAGCGCCTCGACCACGCCAATATATTTCTGCTGATTGCGGGCACCTACACGCCCATTGCCGTGCTGGCGCTGCCCGCAGATCAAGCACGGACGCTGCTGATTGCCATCGGGGTCGGGACCATCATCGGTATTGCGATGCGGGTGCTGTGGGTCGGCGCCCCCCGATGGTCCTATGTCCCCATTTACCTCTGCCTGGGGTGGGCCGCGGTGATGTATTTGCCTGACCTGGTGGCCGCCAACCTGGTGATGATGGTGCTCGTCCTTGTGGGTGGCCTCGCGTACACCGTGGGCGGCGTGATTTATGGGCTTAAGTGGCCGAACCCCTCAGCGAAGAACTTTGGCTTCCATGAAATTTTTCACGCACTGACCGTGGTCGCTTTCCTGTGCCACTGGACCGCTGTCTTACTGGTTGCCCTTAACCCGCCTCTGGGTTAGTTTCAGCGTCCAGCTTGGCGTTGATTTCTTCGCGGTATCGCACCCGGCGAACACGGCGCACCATGTCAATAATCAACACCAACACAGCACCGGCAACAACAAACGTCACCACAAACCCGACAACACCCGGGGTGACCGAGTTGGGGTCCACCTCAATGGCGGGAATCAACGTGTCTTCTTCGAGGGGCAGGAACCGCAGGAGCTGGTGCATGAAGCCTCTTTCTCCGCTTTCACAACGGCCATCGAATATCCTGGCAACAGCGTAGCGAGGGAAAACCGGTGATGTCTGACAACAGTGAACGTCTCGCTGCTCGCTACGGTGTCACACCCCAGCGAGCAGCCAGAAGCAGGGCCTGGGGCTGGATCGCTGCCGGCGGTTTTGCCGCGGTCTTGGGTGCCTGGCTGTGGTGGGGCGGGGTGTTAGAGACGCCTTCCCAACTCCAAGTGCGCGACATTGGCCACACGATCGTGTCAGAAACGCAAGTAGTGGTGAATTACGAGGTGACCACAGCGCCGGGCACCCCCATCACGTGTGCTGTGCAAGCACTCAACGCTTCCTACGGAATTGTCGGCTGGCGGGTCGTGGATATTCCCGAATCCACGCAGTGGACTCGGGTGTTTGACACCACGCTGCGACCAGCGAACCCGCCGTAACCGGTTTGCTCTACGAGTGCTGGCTGACGTAATCTCAATACATCCCACCGGCCACCTTGTGGCCGGTTCTTTAGTTACAGGAGGCCCTCATGGCAGAACCCGACACCTCACACCCGGTGTGGTTGACCCAGGAGGCGTACGACCGGCTTGCCCTCGAGCTTGAGCAGCTCACCACCCGTGGTCGCACCGAGATTGCCAAGCGCATCGAGGTTGCGCGCGAAGAGGGTGACCTGAAAGAGAACGGCGGATACCACGCTGCCAAAGATGAGCAAGCGAAGATGGAAGATCGGATTCGCACGTTGACCAGCATGCTCAAGCACGCCGTGGTCGGTGATGTTCCCGAGAGCAACGGCATCGTCGAATCTGGCACCGTCGTGAAAGCACACATTCACGGCGATGTGGAAAAGTTTCTGCTGGGCTCGCGCGAGCTCGCCGGGGACACGGATTTGGATGTCTATTCCGCCCAAAGCCCTTTAGGTGAGGCCATCATGGGTCTCCGGGTGGGCGAATCGAGCACCTACACCGCCCCTAGCGGAGCAGAAATAGCAGTCGAGATTCTCGAAGTTGAGACGTTTATTCCCTAAGACACCACGCGGGGTTCGTAGCCTTCTGCGCGCAGTGCCGAGAGGACCTCTTCGGCGTGCTCGGGCCCCCGGGTTTCCACGTGCAGTTCGAGTTCGACCTGCGAAATCTGCAGCCCCGTTCCGTGGCGGGTATGAATCACTTCCACCACGTTGGCGTTTTGGGCAGAAACAATCTCGGAGGTCCGCGCCAACTGGCCCGGGCGGTCAGGCAGCGGAATACGCATCTTCATGTAGCGCCCCGCTCCGGCCATACCGCGCGAAATGACGCGCTCCATAATCATGGGGTCGATGTTTCCGCCACTAAGGACGACCACAGTGGGACCTGTCGCCGTGATTTTTCCTTCAAGAATTGCCGCCACGCCCACAGCGCCCGAGGGCTCCACCACGAGCTTGGCGCGCTCCAGCAGCACGAGCATGGCGCGAGCGGTCTCGTCGTCGCTGACCGTCACGATCTCATCGACAGCGTCCTTGATGATCTCGAAGTTGAGGGCACCGGGTTTTTGAACAGCAATACCGTCATTAATGGTGGGGCGAACCTCGACAGACACGGGTTCCCCCGCTTCCAGAGAGGGCAGATACGGCGCAGCATTTTCTGCCTGAACGCCAATGATTTTGATGGTGCGGCCTTCGGCCTGGGCACGCTGCTTGATGGCGCTAGCGACACCGGCCATCAAGCCACCACCGCCGATAGGCACAATGACGGTGGCTACATCAGGCACCTGGTCCATGATTTCGAGCCCGACTGTTCCCTGCCCAGCGATGATGTCGGGGTGATCAAACGGGGGGATACGAACCGCACCGGTTTCTGCAGCAAACTCCTGGGCAGCTTTCAAGGGTTCATTGATGCTCTCGCCGCCGAGAATGACCTCCGCGCCGTAAGCCTTGGTGGCCTGCAGTTTCGGCAACGCCACCCCCACCGGAGTGAAGATGGTCGCTTTGATGCCCTGCTCCCTCGCGGCGAACGCCACGCCTTGGGCGTGGTTTCCCGCACTCGCGGCGACCACCCCGCGAGCTTTTTCTTCGTCACTGAGTTTGGAGATGCAGTAATAGGCACCGCGAATCTTGTAGGCACCGGTGCGCTGCAGATTTTCACACTTGAGCGACACCGGCTGTCCCAGAACCTGGGACAGGTACCGCGACACCTCAACGGGAGTTTCTTGAGCTACTCCCTGCAGTGTCGTGGCCGCATCAGCAAAATCGTTGAGCGTGGGCCCGGGCAGTTGCGTCGCATCAAACGTGGCGGTCTGGCTCATCCGAAGCTCTGAACCTTCGGGTCAGAGCGCCAGGCACCCTTGGCTAGGTAGGACACCACAACATTCACAAAAGCCACTACGGGCACGGCAAACAATACGCCGGCAATTCCGGCGAGGTATCCGCCACCGGCCACCGCAATCACAATAGCCAGTGGGTGAATGCGCACGGCAGCACCCATCACCAGGGGCTGCAGAATCTGTCCTTCAATCTGCTGGACCACCAAGACAATAATCAGCATCACCAAGGCGATGATCGGACCCTCGTAGACCAAAGCAATCAGCACCGCCAGGGCGGCGGCAACGGTCGCTCCCACAATCGGGACGAAAGCTCCAAGGAAGACAGCAATAGCAATCGGGGCCACCAACGGTAGACCCAACAGGAAGGCGCCCAGGCCGATTCCGACCGCGTCCACGAACGCGACAAAAATCTGGACTTTCACGTAGTTAAGCAGTGTGGACCAGCCCGCAAGCCCCGAGCCGAGGATGGCGGGTCGGGCGGCGGCGGGGAACCACCCTACGAGGTATTCCCAAATTCGTTTTCCGTCATGGATGAAAAAGATCAGCGCAAAAATGGCGATACCCGCGCCCACCAACCACGAGCCGACCGAGGAGCTCACCGACAGGGCGCCGTTGACGACCCAACTGGAGTCAATTTCCGCTTCAACAATGAAGTCTTGGAACCATCCGGTGAGTTGTTGCTCAGATACTTGAAGTGGCGAATCTAAAAGGTATTGGACAAAGTCCTCGTAGGCGAGAATNGTGCGCTCCCGGAGGGGCTCCCAGCCCTGNACAACAGCGCCAATGACGAGCCAAAAGAGCCCGCTTATGACAGCNAAAAACGCAATAACGGTGGTCAGGGTGGCGAGCCACCCCGGGAACTTGAGCGCTCGGAGCCCCAGGGCCAGCGGAGCGGCCAAGGCTGCCAGCAACACGGCGATGAGCAGCGGCACGACCACAAAACTCAGCTGAATAATCAGAAAAACCCCGACCGCCAGGGCAGCAGCAATCAGCAAGAAACGCCAGGACCAGGCCGTGGCACGTTCAAGACCAATGGGGACCATCACGCGAGGCTTAGTGGCCGCGCGGGGGCGTCGCGGGGATAGCATTCCCACAGTCTAGGCGCCTGTTACCGGCGTCCGTTTAGAAGCGCGCCTGGTTTTCGAGCAAACGCTCGACGCGTTTGCCGATCGGCGGGTGGGTCTGGAACATGCGGTCAATGACACCTGGCTTGATGGGGTCTGCCATCCAGAGGTGAGCCATCGACGCTTGCTGTTTCTTCAACGGCCTGCCGTATTCCCCTAGTTTGTGTAGCGCGCTGGCGAGCGCTTCCGGGTGACGGGTGGTGAGAGCGCCCGTGGCATCGGCAAGGTACTCGCGTTGGCGCGATACCGCGGCTTGAATCACCGCTGCGAGCAGCGGGGCGAGAATCATCGCAGCGATGGCGATCACAATCATCAGTGGGTTACCGCCTCCGCCGTTTCGGCGCATTCCCCCAAAGAACGCCATTCGCGCCAACACATCGGCGAGCAATCCGACAACAACGACAAGTCCAAAAACAATCGTGGTCACCCGAATGTCAAAGTTCTTGACGTGGGCGATCTCGTGAGCCATCACACCCTCGAGTTCGGCATCGTCCATGATCTCCAACAAGCCTGTTGTTGCCGCTACAGCGGCGTGCTCCGGGTCTCTCCCGGTGGCGAAGGCGTTCGGTGCCGGGTCATCAACGAGGTAGACCTTGGGCATCGGCAAACCCGTGGTGATCGCAAGGTTCTCGACGATCCGGTACAGCCGCGGGTTGTCCGCTTTGGTGATGGGTTTGGCACCCGCCATCGCCAGCGCCTGAGAACCTGAGGCGTAGTACTGGATGATGACGTAAACAATGGCGCCAATCAGGACACCCCAGAACACAATGCCGGGACCGCCGCCGCTGAAATAGGCGTCGGCGACGAAAGCCAGAGCAGCAATAATCACCAAGAAAAACACCATGATGAACCAGGTGTTTCTCTTGTTGGCAGCTATCGCCCGATACACAGCGCTACCTCGCGGCTAGAACTTGACGCGCGGGGCGTTGGCGATCGCCTGAGGGTCTTCCACCTCGAAGAAATCTTTCGCCCCGAAACCCAACTGCTTGGCAAATAGCGTGTTCGGGAACAACTGGATCTTGGTGTTGAGTTCGCGAACACCGCCATTGTAGAAGCGGCGCGAGGCCTGAATTTTGTCCTCGGTGTCGACCAGTTCGGCTTGTAACTGCAGGAAGTTTTGGCTGGCCTGGAGCTGAGGGTACGCCTCGGCAACAGCAAAGATGCTCTTTAGCGCGCTCTGCATCATGTTTTCTGCTTCGGCGGCGTGACTGGCATCCCCAGCGCTCAGGGTTGCCGCGCGCGCCTTCGTGACGGATTCAAAAACTTCTTTTTCATGAGCGGCATAGCCCTTGACGGTCTCAATCAAGTTGGGGATGAGATCGGCGCGACGCTTCAGTTGCACGGTGATGTCGCTCCATGCCTCTTCGACACGAACGTTCAGGGTCACCAAGCTGTTATAGGTCGACCAGAGGTACACACCGAGAATTACGGCAAGAAGGGCAACAACGCCCACAACAATCAGAATATCCATGCCCTAAGAGTAGAGCGCTTTGCTGTGGATTAGAAGGGTAAGGGCGCCCAGGCGCGCTCTAGCTCGAGTGCCCCGGCAGGGACTCGAACCCTGACTGGGACGATTTTAAGTCGTCTGCCTCTGCCAATTGGGCTACCGGGGCCAAGGGCTAGCGGGCGGAAACCTTCGCACGAGACGCAGGCTTTTTCGCGGGTGAGGTCTTCTTTCCCGCCACGGCTTTCTTTGCGGGAGTTTTCTTCGCGGCCACCGCGGGTCGAGAGGCAAACTCTTCAAAGAAGTCCCTGGGCCGCTGAACACGGCGAACACTGGAGAAGTCGCGGCCCCAGAACAGGTGGACCAACCAGTTGGTGAAGACTCGGGCTTTTCTCTCCCACATCGGAATGGCAAAGCCGTGATAGAGCCTGTGGATAATCCATGCGAGGAAGCCCACAACAGCGATATTGCCACTCTGGAAAACGCCATAGCCCACACCCAGACCGGCCACAGCACCGGCGTTCTTGTGGTGGTAGTTCTTCGTGTCTTCCCCGCGGATGACAGCCGTGATGTTTTTGGCAAGAATCTTTCCCTGGCGCACGGCGTGCTGGGCGTTGGGCACACAGTAACCACCGACACCGCCGCCGCTGAGGTCAGGGACGCGGGCAACATCGCCGGCGGTCCACATTCCTTCGAGAATTTCGGAATCGTCGGTGACACGAAGGTCTGCTTGCGCGCAGATGCGCTCCCGGTCATCCAGTGGGATTCCGGTGCCGCCGAGCATGGTTTGGGCTTTCACGCCGGCCGTCCACACCACGATGTCCGTTTCCAGGACCATTCCGTTGGAGAGCTCGAGGCGCCCACCGACGGCGCTCTGCAACTGGGTGTTGAGGTGGATGTGTGCTTGGCGCTCGGCCAGGTTCTTGATCACCCACAGGCTGCTCTTGAGAGACACCTCGGGCATGATGCGATCCATGGCCTCGATGAGGTGGAAATGCGTGTCATCGATGCTGAGCGTTGGGAATTCCTTCAGCATCGCGGACACCAAGCTGCGCAGCTCCGCAAACGCTTCAATACCGGCAAAACCGCCACCCACCACAACAACGGTCAACAAGCGGTCGCGTGCTGGGCCAGGAGGCATATCGGCAGCAATGTGAAGGTTGTCGATCACGCGGTCGCGCACCGAAATAGCTTCTTCGATGGTTTTCATGCCGATGGCCGAATCGGCAACACCGGGAATGGGGAAGGTTCGAGAGACCGCACCCGCGGTGATGACAATGTGGTCATAGTCAGGGTGAAGTCAGCGCCGCCCTCGGGGGTAACGGTGACCTTCTTCTTGGGGTGATCCACACCGGTCACACGGGCGGTAACAATACGAGTTTT
>JGI26086J50260_1001805_pt1 | contig 12092 bp, 10 predicted proteins | sample SaaInl3SG_22_DNA_FD_50260 | JGI IMG/M metagenome (IMG submission 50260)
AATTTTGCACAGATGCCCATGCGCACCATGCCCTTTTATACCGGCGATCCCTGGTTTATGCCTCTGGCGATGGCCTATTACCGGATGCGCGATAAATTGGCAGGCGGGCGCTATTAAACAGCAGAAGATAGTCACCGCTATCCTAGAACAGCGATAATTGCTGGCTGGGGGGGGCTGTATTTTTCCTGCGGGCGGTAGGGGGGCGATTGCGGCTGCCCAGTTTTTGATAAATTTCTGCCGAGATCGCGCTGAAATCCGGATGGCGTTTATGTTCTGTCATTTTGGTCTTTGCCATGCGAATACTGGCCGCATTATCGACAATCGGATAGGGATAATCACGGCCAATAACCACCCCGTAACGCTGGCCTAATTCAGGCGGCATCCGATAGGGTTCATGCAACCATTGCGCCGGCAATGGCGCCAGCTCTGGTACATATTTTCGAATAAACCTGCCTGTTTTATCATGGTCATAGGATTGCTTGACAGGATTATAAATACGAATGGTGTTAATCCCTGTCACCCCGGATTGCATCTGAAACTGGCTGTAATGAATACCTGGCTCAAAATCGGTAAAATATCGCGCCAATACAGGGGCGGTATGCCGCCAATCCAGCCATAGATGATAGCTGGCAAAACTGACCAGCATCGCCCGCATCCGAAAAGGCAGCCAGCCTGTTTGTACAAGACAGCGCATACAGCCATCTATAAGAGGATAGCCTGTCTGGCCATCACGCCAGGCGGCAAGGCGGTGGTTATCGGCCAGCTCAGGGCGCATCCCGTCAAAAGCCGGATGCATATTATGGGTTTCAATATCTGGCTGATCTTCCAGCTTNTGAATAAAATGACTGCGCCAGGACAGGCGGGTGAGCACCGAGCGCCCCCCTTTTAACGCCATCGCTGGCAGGGTTTGTTTGCCNGCGCTCAGATAGCTCGTTACCGCATGAAACACCTCGCGCTCTGATAAGGTGCCAAAGGCCAGATGCGCAGAAAGGCGCGAGCTAAACGCCCCTGCCTGAGCCGGGCTGGAAATATGCCGCAAATAGCCAGAGGATTTATCGGACAAAAAACAGCTCAGCAAACGCAANGCCGATGCCCGGCCACCTTTTTGTGTTTTGCCGTCTATCTTATGGCGGAAAATCGGGTCATCTATTTCTGGCAAGGGGNCCGATATAACGCCCTGGACAGGGCGCAGGGATAGAGGCGGGNCAATCAGCGGCTGTCCCAGGCGTTGGCCGCGAATAGCCCCCCATTTATCGCGATCATGCANAGCGCGCACCACCCCGTTATTTGGAAATTCATGCAAAGGAATATGGGCTGTTTTACAGCCATGCTGCACAGCTTTATCGCGGNTATATGTCCAGTTNGTTCCGGTTTCCTGATGGGCATAAATGCCNGTAATCTGATAATTTTGGGCAAGGCTGTGAAAGATATCTACCGCCTCGCCTATCCGAATAACAAGCGGCTGGCCCAGCGCCGAGAGCGAACGGTTTAATTCCAGCAAGCAATCGCGGATAAACTGCCAATGGCGATTTGATGAGGTATCTTGTGCCCAATATTCCGGCTCGATCAGATAGAGCGGCAGGACAGGATAGCCGCTGGCCATAGCGGCGTGCAAGGGGGCATGATCTGAAACCCGCAAATCACGTTTAAACCAGACTATTGATATTTTTTCAGCCGTCACCTGACAGGCCTATTTATATTCGGCGCGGCGATCAGAAAATTGACGCACCCGTGTTCGCCAGACCTTATAGCTGCCTGTCTTCAGCCGGCTACGCATCAGCTTTTTCACATCCTTTTCCCGTAGCCCGTAAAGGGTGAAAATTTGGGAAAAGCTGACATGGTCGCTCAGCGCCATTTCAATAATCTCGCTTATCTCGGCATCATCCAGCCCGGCTATTGCAGTTTTCACAAGACCCATTCCCCTGCTATAGACAAAAATTCGCCCTGACCCTCTGATTTAAGCTAGGTGTAGCCACACAAATGGCAATCTGCATCAGGGAAAAAATTTCTTTTCTTGTCTGGATTGGATATCTAGCTATTGGCCGTGCGGATAGCCTCGCATACCGCTTCTGTCACCTCAATTGTGGTCGCATTGCCGCCCACATCCGGGGTCATAATGCCTGCCTCGCACACCTGTTCAACCGCTTGCATCAGCCGTTCTGCTTCTTCATTCAGCCCCAGATGCTGCAGCATCTGCGCGCCTGTCCAGAAAGTAGCGACGGGATTGGCAACCCCCTTGCCGGTGATATCAAAGGCCGAGCCATGGATAGGTTCAAACATGGACGGGAAACGCCCTTGCGGATCGATATTGGCGGTTGGGGCAACACCAATGCTGCCTGCCAATGCCCCTGCCAGATCAGATAAAATATCGGCATGCAAATTAGTAGCGACAATCGTATCAAGGGTTTCAGGTTGCAAGGTCATACGAACCGTCATCGCATCTACCAGCATCTTGTCCCAGCTTACGTGCGGAAATTCACAGCTTACCTCTTCTGCGATTTCATCCCACATCACCATACCATGACGCTGGGCATTGGATTTGGTCACAACTGTCAGCATTTTGCGCGGGCGAGAGGCCGCAATTTCAAACGCATAGCGCATGATACGCATCACGCCCGCACGGGTGAAGATAGCGACTTCTGTGCCGACCTCTTCTGGCATCCCTTTATGGGCACGACCGCCATNGCCGGAATATTCNCCTTCTGAATTTTCGCGGATAATNACCCAATCCAGATCGCCNNCCCCCACATCGCGCAANGGCGAGGAAATGCCNGGCAATATTTTGGTTGGCCGAACATTGGCATATTGATCAAANCCCTGACAAATGGGCAGGCGCAAGCCCCATAGGGTGATATGATCAGGGACATCGGGTGCGCCCACTGCCCCGAAATAAATGGCATCAAAGGATTTTAATTTCTCCAGACCATCTTCCGGCATCATCTTGCCATGCTGTTTGTAATAGTCCGAGCCCCAGTCAAAATGGGTGAAATTCAGCTGCAGATCAGAATGGCGCGCACACACTGCCTGCAAAACCTGAATACCGGCTGCGATTACCTCCGGGCCAATACCATCTGCAGGAATAGAGGCAATATTAAAACTTGGCATAATGTATCCTTAAAAAAGAAAGAGGAAAAAAATTTCAGATATGGTTATGGCAAGGACAGCCTGAAACCAGACCATATTTATGACCGTGCCGCCTGGCAGGCTTTATCTCTTTTTTTAGAGAATATCAGGCAAATATATTTAACCGCTTGCTATCCATTCTGACAAGATGTCTATAAGCTATCTTTGATATATCAGAAAATATCTCTCAGGAAAGCGGCTTTTTTTATGCCAAATGCCCANAAAAACAGTGATGTGGCTCTTAATTTGCCAATGGGTGTAACGCTGTCTATCGGCGAAGTGTTATTCACTGTTGCCATCGCTGCATTGGTAAAGCTGATATCCGGCGATATCTCGGTTTTTATGATTTTATTTTTCCGTTATTTTTTCTGTATTCCCCTATTATTATTGACCGCCCTNCTGCAAAGAGGCAAGGCTGCCTTCANGATAGTTTCCAGAACCAATCTTGGCATACGTTCNGCCATGGGGCTGGGCAGTTTTGGCTGTTTATTTGCCGCGCTGCAAACCATTGATCTGTCCAAAATGACNGCGCTGTTACAAACCATTCCTGTCTTTGTCACGCTNCTCGCNCCTTTTTTGCTGGGCGAGACGGTAGGCTGGCGCAGACGGATTGCAGTCGCNATNGGCTTTATCGGTGTGGTGCTGATTATCGANCCCTCAACCGGCAACTGGCTGAACAGNGGCGTTTTACTTGGCCTGGCCTCNCCTTTTTTTGGNGCGTTAATGCTNCTCAGCCTGCGNCGTCTTGGCCAGACAGATCATCCCTCTACCACCGCGCTATGGTATAATATTATCGGGGCGGCGGTGTTTTTTGGGNTATCTGTCAGCCTGGATATTGCCTGGCCGGANACANCTGATATTTTGCTGCTATTATGTCTNATAGGTGTGATGTCCAGCTTTCAGCAATTTTTTCTNGCCCATAGCTACAAGCTNGCCCCTGCCAGCGTTCTGGCCCCNCTCCGCTATCTGTCTGTTCCTTTTGGTGTGGGGGCAAGTGTTGTCTTTTTTGATGANATATTGACCCCCTCATTTTTTATCGGNACGGCCATTTTAATCAGCGCGTCTTTTTTCATCCTGAANCGCACCCAGAAAATTCAGGCAAAATCGTAAAATAAANATAATCAGTCAGGCGCAGCTGGCAGATAATCCCCGCCTGTTTCCCGCAGCAAACGCGAAAAATCAGGGATAATAATATGCCGCTGGCCTTGTACAAGGATCAAGCCTTCATTTTTCAGTGTGCTGATTTGCCGGCTTACTGTCTCGATGGTAAGGCCCAGATAATCTGCCAGCATCTCCCGGCTAAGTGGCAGGTCAAAAACAAGCGCCTTATTGCCGGTAAGCGGTTTTAAAAATTTGCTTTTGCTGGCAATCATACACAGAAAAGTGGCGATTTTTTCCCGCGCAGATTTCCGCCCCAACAGCAACATCCATTGCCGGGCAGCATCCAGCTCATCCATCGTCATTTCCAGCAGACGCGGCCCCAGATCCGGTGAGCGTTCAAACAGCACCTCAAAAGCGCCCCGCTCAAACTGGCACATAATGACCTCGGCAGAGGCCTGAATATCATATTGGGATATTTTTCGTTTCGGTGCGCCNACAAAATCGCTTGGCAATAAAATACCCATAATCTGGCGCCGGCCATCTTCCAGCCCCTGTGATATGGANGCCAGCCCGGTTACCAGCGTGCCAACATGCCTCATCTCNCCGCCAGCATAAGCGATCATCTCGCCCTTTTTATAGGTATGATAGCTTTTNATGGCNTTTAATTCTGCCAGCTCATCTGGCTGGCAACGCGCACAAATCGCCTGTTTTCGGATAGGGCAATCGCCGCAATCCAGATATAACGGGGCAAGGGTAGTTGGACGAGGTGCGGTCATCTTTCTTATTATAGCAGGGCGGTTCTGCCTGCCTTTTTTTAAAAGTGAAACACAGCAACAGGTGCAACTGGTCATACCACCCATCCTGACAGCTATAGGTTACGCGATATAACAAAGGGACGCAAATATCAAAAATTCTGCGCCGTAATTGATCTGAATCAATTTTATCACCGCCAATTTATGCTTTGCTCTTTTTATCCATCACCGATGAAACTTAAATAAGGAGCCAGGCCATGAAACTTGCATTTTTGATGTCCGCTATAGGGGCATTTCCCGAAAAACAGGCATATCAGGCTTGCCAGCTCGCCGCTTTACTGGATTTACCCCTGACCGGCATTACCACCAGCGAGGATACGCTTAACCATTATGTTCCTGTGGATGGCAGCTATGTGGATATGCTTTCAGCCTCTGTTGAGGCAGCCGAGATAAATTTAAAGCGCAGTGCAGAAGCCTTTTGCGCCCTCTGTGCTGAAAAAAATATCGCCCAGGAATGGTATGGCACACATGGCTTTATGCAACAGGAATGGGAAAAGCTTTCTGCCTATTTTGACCTGGCGATTGCCGGCAACCCCTTTTCCGCCTCGGAACTGGCCATGACAGGCAGTACAGCTATTTTGCAGCTCCATCCCGGCCATAATTTGAACGGCTTTGATAAACGCGCGGTTATTGCATGGGATGGCTCGCGGCCAGCCGCACGCGCTAAAAGCTGCCTTGCCTATCCTGGGCCGGTTCAGGGAAATTGATGTATTGATCGTCGATCCCAAAAGCCGCACACAGCCCAGCGATATCGGCAATTATCTGGCCGCACATGGGCTGAAAGCCACGATTAACACCCAATCCAGCGGGACAGAAACCACCGGTCAGGTAATTCTGGATGAAGCCCGGCACGCAGATTTGCTGGTGATGGGGGCGTATGGCCTGTCTGCCACGTTGGAAAAATGGTTTGGCGGCGTAACTGAAACCGTAAAAACAGAATGTCAGACCCCGGTATTATTTGCCCATTAAGCCTTTTGCCCGATAAGCCTTGTACCCGTTAAATCTTGTGCCCGTTAAATCTTGTGCCTTGCGCTGGTCATCTTTCTGGCCATCTTTCTGGCCAGCCTATCTTTTTGATAGGCGCGCAACCATGCAGATGATAATTTTATCTGCACAGGATATCCGTATGGCGAATAACCGCACTGGCAGCGGGCAAAGGAGCACAAATGGGACAGATCGTTATTTTGGGGGTGTTTGTTGCAGATACCACTTTTCGGGCGGCGCGTATGCCAAAGATGGGAGAGACCATTTTAGGGGACAGCTTTGTGCTGGGGCCAGGCGGCAAAGGCTCTAATCAGGCGGTTGCGGCTGGCAAGCTGGGCGGGGATGTTAGTTTTATCACGCGTCTGGGCAAGGATGATTTCGCCAAGCTGGCGTTGAAAACATGGCAGGATGCCCAGGTAAAACCCGCCATCATTGAGGATGAAGAAAATAATACAGGGGCTGCCTTTATCTTTGTTGATACAAAAAACGGGGATAATGCCATCATCATAGCGCCCGGGGCAGCCGGGAAAATCACCCCCGATATCCTGCATCACAACAAAACCCTTATTACAGAAAGCCGGATATTTATGACCCAGCTGGAACAGCCGGTCGAGGTCGCACTGGAAGGGCTGAAACTGGCCAGGGAACATGGCAAAATCACTATTTTGAACCCAGCCCCTGCGGCCAGCCTGCCAGACGAAATCTTCGGGCTATGCGATTATATCACCCCGAATGAGACAGAAACCGAAGCCCTGACCGGCTTGCCGGTACACACCATAGAAGAGGCAGAAAAAGCAGCCCATGCGCTGGCACAAAAAGGGGTGGGGACACCGATTATCACTATGGGCGCACAAGGGGCATATCTATATGGCCATGGGCTGGTACCGGCCTATCATGCCGGCGAGGTGGTAGAAACCACCGGGGCAGGTGATGCGTTTAATGGCGCCCTTGCCACCGCGCTGGCAGAAGGGCAAACCGATATTCAGGCGGTTCATTTTGGCTGTGCGACTTCGGCTATTGCGGTCACGCGTGCGGGCGCTGCCCCTTCCATGCCGGCTCGCGAGGAGGTGGAAAAATTTCTGGCCAGCCAAAAGGGCGCGTAACGGCCAAACAGCTTTATTTCACGAAGAGTGCATCTTTCTGATGCTCAACCGTAATAAAGGCCGACACCAATTCTGTACTGGTCAGGACGTTCAAAACAGCAGGGCCCTTTTGTGCCAGAAAGCGCGTAACAGTATCGCTGGCATTTTCCGGCCTATCGAGGGTTTCTGCCCAAGCCCCGAATGATCGCGCCCAGGCGGTAAAATCCGGATTTAAAAGTGCAGTAGAAGACACCCGTTCAGGATAGGCTTTTTCCTGATGCAGGCGAATAGTTCCAAAGCTGCGATTATTGGCGATGACCAGCTTGACAGGTGCTTGCCGGGCAACAGCGATACCCAGCTCATTACCTGTCATCATAATCCCGCCATCCCCGACAAAAGAGATAACCGGTTTTTCCGGTGCACGAAGGGCAGCCGCAATACCGGCTGGCAAACCAAGCCCCATCGCCCCGCCTATCGCCGCCAGCACCTGTTCGCGCCCGCTAAATGGCCATAATAAATGCACCCAGGACGAAAAATTGCCTGAATCCATCGTCAGGATAACCGCCTCGCCAAGCTGGGCAGAAAGCGCATCCACCACATACGAAAAATCCATCCCGTCCCCGGGGGTTTTGGGCGTATAGCTGCGGAAATTTTGCATGAAATCCTTAATTTCCTTCACCCAGCTTGCCCGCCCCTCTGGCATCGTTGGCGCATATTTGGCCAGCGCATCACAGAAATCTGCCGGATGGCTGACAACCCCCAGATGGGTTGGAAAAACGCGTCCAATGACCCGTGCATCATCTGTAATATGAATGATGGGCGCATCCGGGTTTGGCAGGCGCGGCAACTGGTAATTTTGCGTAGGGGTATCGCCAAGGCGCGTACCAAGGGCAATCAGCAAATCATGTTTTTGCAGACAGGCCAGATGGGCAGGCGGTATTTTAAAGCCCAGATGCCCGGCAAATAAATCCGAGCGATTATCGAAAATCTGCTGGTGTTTGAAAGTGGTTGCCACCGGTATCTGATAGGCATCTGCAAAGGCTTTCAGGGCAGGGCGTGCCTCTAGCGCATCAAAGCCGCCGCCGGCAATAATCAGGGGGCGTTCGGCCTGCTCTATCGCCTCTCTAACCTGTTGGACATGGCGCATATCCACGCCTGAAACAGGCGGCTTTAAAACAGGAAAGTTGGGGATATCGGTCTCTGCACATAGCATATCTTCCATAACAGAGATAATCACCGGGCCTCTGGTCGGGGTCTGTGCATCGCAAAAGGCACGGGAAATGGTTTCAGATAATTTATCCGGATTGGACACTTCAAAAACAGATTTGGCTATATGGCCAAACATGGCTGTGTAATCAACTTCCTGAAAACTGCGACGCCCGCGCTCATGTTCAGCAACCTGGCCGACAAAAATCACCAGCGGCACCCCATCCTGTTCAGCCAGATGGGCGGCGATAGAAACATTGGTGGCCCCGGGCCCGCGGCTGACAAATACCACGCCCGGCTTTTTGGTCAGCTTGGCATCTGCTACCGCCATAAACCCTGCCCCGCCTTCATGACGACAGGTCACCACATCTATTCGCGTTTCTTCATACAGGCTGTCCAGTACCGCAAGATAGCTCTCGCCCGGAACCAGAAACAGGCGGTCAACCCCATGTTCGCACAAGGCCTCTACCAGAATATCTGCCGCACGCTTCGGCTTTGGGGCAGATGGTTTAGTCGACATATTCTCTTAATTTAACCTCATCTTCATCGGGGATGGGATCGCGGGTCAGCTGGTCTCCCTTATCGCTTGTCAGCCAGAAAGTCATAATCATCACAAAGGTTAATCCGAATAATACAGATGCCCAGGTGACAAAATTTGTGACATGAAATACCGCATTACCTGCTATATATCCCACCGGAATTAACAGCACGCATACCAGCCAATGCAAGGGCTTGCCTATAAAGATTTTTCTTATCATGCTTGATACCCCACGGTTTGTATCCGTCTTTGCATGACCAAAACGGAGGAAACAACCAAACCGGCTATACAGAAATAATAGCTCGGCATACCGCCAAGTATGATGTTAGGCGGTAATAACAGCCCTAGCGCGCCAACCAACAGCCCAAGACGCTGGAAAGACGGTAATCGGCCGCGATACCAGCCTTCCATAGCCAGTGATAACACCCATAAACCCGTCAGCGCCTGAACCGCAGAAATCGTGGTCAGCCATAAAGGCCCTACAAACAGCAGAGACGGATTATAGACAAAAATCAGCGGGGCAAGATATTTGGCAATCCCGACCCTGGTTGATTCCAGTGCCGTTGCCATAGGCGGCGTTTTGGCAATTGCCGCCGCCGCAAAAGAGGCCAGCGCAACCGGCGGGGTAATAGTGGAAACCACGCCAAAATAAAAGGCAAACATATGGGCAGCTATCGGCTCCACCCCTGCCTTAATCACCGCTGGCACAATCAGCGCGGCCACGGTGATATAAACAGCTGTTGTGGTAATGCCCATCCCCAGAATGATGGCCGCTACCCCGGTCAGGGCAAGCAGCATCAGCAAATTGCCACCTGATATTTCGATCACCGATTGGGTAAATTTCAATCCCAGCCCGGAAACAAACACCGCCCCGATAATCAGACCCGCACAGGCACAGGCAATCGAAACAGCCACAGTTGCCCGAATACCGCTTTCAATAGCCGCCATTATATCGACCGGGCTGAGACGGGTCTCTGCACGAATAAAGCTGAGGCCAATAAGCGCCACAATGCCAAAAAAGGCGCACGCATAGGCGTATAGCCAAGCAATAGCATGACCACCAACACAACAAGCGCCAGTAAAAGATACCAGCCGCGTTTAAACACCTCGGTAAAATTGGGCAGATTGGCTTTGGACAGCCTGCCCACCCCTTCTTTTTCTGCCTCCAGATGCACCATAAAATAAATGGTCGCGAAATAGAGCAGCGCCGGAATGGCGGCGGCGATTATGATTTGCGTGTAAGGCACACCTAGAAATTCGGCAATAATAAAGGCCGCCGCGCCCATAATTGGCGGCGTGATCTGACCACCTGAGGAAGCACAAGCCTCTACCGCTGCGGCAAATTTTGGCCGATAACCAACCTTGGACATCAATGGAATGGTAAACGAGCCGGTGGTTACCACATTGGCAACAGCCGATCCCGATACCGTACCCATAAAGCCTGAGGCCACCGCCGCTGCCTTGGCAGGCCCGCCGATACGATGACCGGTTAACGATACGGCCAGCTCGATAAAAAAGCGGCCGGCATTGGTACGAATAAGAAGCGCACCAAAAATAATAAACAGCGTGATATAGGTCGCACAGACATATAACGGAATGCCGAAAATACCGTCCGAGCTCATAAATAAAGTATCAATAAATTTGCCAAAACGCACAGGCGGGCCATAGAACAGGCCAAAAAAGTGATTGGCAAAGAGCGCGTGGATCATGAAAAATGACGTTATTGCCACCATCGCCCAGCCAACCGCCCGGCGCGTTGCTTCAAGAATACATAAAATCAGGATACCGCCAACAATCAGATCAGGCAGCTCTTTCTCGCCATAGCGCATATGAAAGGCATCAATATCCCATAACGTCCAAATCTGGACAAAGAAAACAGCGCAAATAATGACCAGATCAATCAATGCACCCAGTTTATTCGCGCCCGTTCTCAGGGGCTCGGTAACCGAAGCGCGCATCAGCGGATACATCATAATCGCCAAAACCAGCATGGCACTTAGATGAATAGAGCGGAAAGAACGCCCCTCAGGCGGGCCAAATACCGCAACAAAAATATGATAGAGGCCAAGGCCAACAGAAATAAGCGCGCCAAAAATTAAAATAAGCTGAACCGGGCCAAGTTGGCGCGGGGCAACCAGTAAACGTTCAAAAAAACCGGGTAATCTTTTTTCTTCCGGCAGACTGAATGGCACATCATTTGGTGATGCCTTGTCGGTCATTTTATCCTCCCCTATGACCCTTCCCACTTTGCCGGATCCGGCCTCTTATAAAAATATTTTAAAGGCCGGATCCGTTTGTCATGTTTTATTTGAGGAGAACTTTAAGAGGTTTTTACGCCCAGCTCTTCATAGCACTTCTTTGCACCAGGATGCAGAGGCGCACCCATACCATCAAGAGCATTTTCCAGCTTCACATTATTCCAGACGGACTTCACTTCAGCAAAAGTCGCGTGGTTTGCCCAGAATACTTTACACATATTATAGACCAGCTCATCAGGCAGGTCGGCATTCACCACCATGCTGACAACAATCCCCAGAGTATTCAAATCTTCGGTCACACTCTTGTAAACACCCTTTGGCATTTTACCAGGGATAAAGCCCGGATTTGCGTCGATGATTTCGTTCATCTTGGCTTCTGACAGACCGATAAAACGAATACCAGGGCTGGTTTCCAGCTCCAGGAATGAGGCTTGTGGCATGTTGGTTGCTGCCATAAACACATCTGCCTGACCATCTTTCATCAGCGCAATGGATTCGGTATAGGCCACATAATGCACAATACCGCCATTGGCTTTGATAGAATCAAATGAAATACCATAGGACTTCAGAATGGCTTCAGCAAAAGCTGTCCCTGTCCATTGTGCCTTACCGGGTGAAATTTTTGCATCTTTCATATCTGCAAAAGTTTTGATGCCGCTATCGGCGCGCGCGGCCACCTGGAACATGGATGGATAAAGGGTTGCAAAGTGACGCACATTCTTTTGTGGTTTATCAAATTTACCCTTGGCATTAAATCCGTTTGCAGTGGTATGGCCATAAGAGAAACCAACTTCCGCATCACCGCCATTAACGGCTTTAATGTTGGAAATACCGCCGCCTGAGGTATTAGAGGTCGCTATTCCGGGGATCTCGTCTTGCATCACTTGCATGATTTTTGCCCCCAGCGGATACCATGACCCCCCGGATGGGCCAGATACCATACGCACAAATGTATCTGCACTTGCACCTGTAGCAACCAGCACGGCTG
>JGI26086J50260_1001809_pt1 | contig 12081 bp, 9 predicted proteins | sample SaaInl3SG_22_DNA_FD_50260 | JGI IMG/M metagenome (IMG submission 50260)
AAAGCCGTTGGCAAAATCAGATTTGAGTGTAAACAAGGAGAGGCTGCTCATTCCTTCATTACTCATGTATTGAATACGTCTGAAGGAGATAGCATAGACCTGCCCGTAATTTCCTACAACGAAAGTAATGAAGAAGTGGCTCGATTTAATTATACTTGGTCTTGTCGTAAGAAATAACATTAATATTTCTATTCAAATCAACCTACGATTCATTGCTCACAAACCTTTCCAAGGCCTAGAAGTTCATACATGAAAAACAAACCCATTAATCCATATCTCTTTCTTGGTATTCTAGCCCTCATTTGGGGAAGCTCCTTCATACTTATGAAAGAAGGCCTCAAGGTATATACCAGTTATCAGGTAGCCGCTATGCGTATCTCCTTTGCGGGCATCGCCTTACTCCCATTTGTTAAATGGAATAAGCTCGAAATTAGAAAAGGTGATTTAAAGTACTTCATTATTAGCGGTTTTTTGGGTAGTGCTATACCCGCATTTTTGTTTACCGCAGCTCAAACTGTTATTTCCAGTTCATTAGCTGGAGCCATAAATGGACTAACACCATTATTTGCCTTACTCATCGGTGTATTATTCCTCGGTGTTAGGTTTAATAAACTTAAGATTTGGGGTGTAGTTTTCGGTCTATTAGGTGCATTTTTCTTAATCGCAAATAAGAAGATAGATTTTGATGCTTCTTATGCCCTACTGGCGGTTGCTGCCGCATTTTGCTACGGCATTAACGTAAATATCATAAAGCAAAAACTAGACGATTATCCTCCACTTCTAGTTGCAGCATTTCCACTTGCCATAATCTCTGTTTTCGGAGTAGGACTCTTATTTTATCTTGGAGTCGATTTTGATGTATCAGACACTCAAAATCTAAAATCCATTGGGGCCTTATTAGTCCTTGCCATTTTTGGCACCTCCATTAGTCTCATCATGTTTAATAGACTTATTCAGCAAACCAACACGGTATTTGCCACCTCAGTAACCTATCTCATTCCTATTGTAGCACTCTTTTGGGGAGTTATAGATAATGAGCCAATATCCATTTACCAACTAGGAGGTTTAGCCTGTATTCTTGTCGCGATATTCCTTATTAGAAAAGATAGATAGTCAGTATTTTCTCTCATTAACGTAAGTAGCAATATGAAGTTTAATATAAGCCTGAATGATAGAAATACATACACCTATAAGGCGTATAGAACTTTGACAGACGAACTTCTCAAACAAGGTAAAACCACTGGGAACAATCATTCAGAAAACATGATCCACTATACCCGTATGAATGTATCACGAATGAAACGATGGGATAAACGAGCAAAAATAAATGAAGAGCTATTAGCCAAAGTAAAAGCACTCCCTGCTCAGAAATGGCTTGTAATAAGTGAAGCCTGGTGCGGAGATGCTGCTCAAAACTTACCTTGGATACATAAACTCGCTGAGCTCAATCCAGGCATTGAATTAACAATTATACTACGAGATGAAAACCTAGATATCATGGACCAATTCTTGACAAATGGTGGCAGAAGTATTCCCAAGTTAATTGCATTGGATGCGGAGCAAGAAGTTCTGTTTAATTGGGGGCCACGTCCTGCTCTTATGCAAGAAACCTATACTAGATTAAAAGAAGAAGGGCTAGAATATGCTGAAATATCAACCACTATTCATACCATGTACGCCAAAGATAAGGGAGAAGCTTTCAAGGCAGAATTTGCCGCATTATTGTAAACCACAACTCAGTTACCCACAAAAAAGCAAAATATTTGTCGCTCTTTATTGATAAGTTTCACACATTAAATTTGTCAAATCACTACGTTTTAGATTTTATTTGACAATTATTAAAATCAGTACACTGAAATGAAATTTATCGTTAACACAAATCAGCTACTTAATAAGCTACAAGGAATAAGTGGTACCATTGTTTCTAAGCCTGTTATTCCTATACTTGATCACTTTTTATTCGATATAAAAGGTAATATGCTCACTATTACGGGCACAGATTTGGAGACTTCTATGAGTACTTCACTAGAAGTGCAAGCCGACGAAGATATCAGAGTGGCAGTACCGTCTAAAATGTGTATGGAAACCCTCAAGGCACTTCCTAATCAGCCAGTTACCTTCACTATAGACAATAATGCTATTGAGTTGAAATCTGAATTTGGTCGTTATAAGTTAATCGGCCAAAACGCCGATGATTTTCCTAAAGTTCCCGAAAGCACCTCAGAAAACAGCTTCACTATGGCAGCGGGTGTATTGAGCAGCAGTATCGCTCAAACAATCTTTGCCTCAGGCAATGATGACCTACGTCTTAGTCTTACGGGTGTCTATGTTCAGCTTTTCCCGGACAATGCAGTATTTGTAGCTACGGATGCTAACAGGCTGGTGAAGATCGAACATAAAGATGTGAAGCCTGGTGTAGAAACTAATTTCATCCTTCCGAAAAAAGCCTTGAATCTGCTTAAAGCAAACCTACCACAAGATGATACAGAGACTAAAGTAGATTTCAATGATAGCAATGCATTCTTCACATTTGGTGATGTAATCCTCATCTGTAGATTGATAGATGAGCGTTATCCAGATTACAATGCAGTNATTCCTACGGATAACCCAAATAAACTCACGCTAAATCGTCAAGATTTCTTAAATTCAGTAAAACGTATTAGTATTTTTGGTAATAAGACAACAAACCAAATAAATGTAAAAATTACAGGCAGTGAATTGACCATTTATGCAGAGGATATAGACCTAAGCAATGAGGCCGTAGAACGATTAGGATGTGATTATGCAGGCGAGGATATGGAAATAGGATTCAACTCTAAGTTGCTGATTGAAATGTTACAAAACCTAAATACGCCTGACATCATTGTAGAACTTTCTACACCAAGTAGAGCNGGNATCATACTCCCAAGTACTAATGTAGAAGATGAAGAATTACTCATGCTCATTATGCCAATGATGATAGCAAACACGACANCTTAGGAATTGCAAAACTAAGGGCCATTCGGTCATAGCAAGGTCAGAATAAGTGTCTTACCATATTGAGCATAAAAATAATACCATTTTCGACTTGACATAAAAGTAGAAAAGCCAATCTAAGGCCTAAGTTACAGGTGCTGTGGCTTTTACTATTATTAAGAATTGATAGACCACTACAACTCAATAGTCCGGTTTTATAGCATCCTTTCAAGATTGGTGTTTGGCAATAGTCTTGCCACTATTCAGCTTAAACTTGTAGAAACTCTACCAAAGACTGAACATTTACTTATACTTGGTGNAGGAAATGGTGGTATACTAAAATCAATATACAACCATAGCCCTTATCTACATATTGACTATCTGGAGGCAAGCATTAAAATGATTCAACTTGCTCAAACCAATATACCCAAAGGACAACGTATATCCTTCATTCACTCTGACCAACTTCCTGCTCCCTCACCAATACAGTGCCGTTTATGCGGCCTTCTTTTTCTATTTATTCTCGGAGAACAACACTATCGAAAAGATAGATCATCTAAATAAGATCTGCCAAGCTAAGTGGACCTTGAATGTGTGGGATTTTGTGATAAATACAGAAACAAAATACCGCTGGTGGCGTGAGATACAATTAAAAGCGTCTATTATATTCTTCAGAATAACCACAAATCATCGACTATCTTACTTACCTGAGGTATTTAAGGTCATTCATTCACAAAAATTTAAATCACTAACGCACATCANTTTGNAACACAAATTTTTAAAATTAGAGGTGTTCAGTCTCAATTCAATACTAATTGGATGCCTCTTGAGTTATACTCAGTAAGAAAGGAGGAAGCAATTATGAATTTTATCAAAATCACATTATCACTATTACTAATACTAATAAGCTTCATCGTCAATATCAACGCTAATTCTTTATTATCCAATGACCTTGATTTTTACGGACATACATTACATGTTAAATACGATCAGCAGCTGGCATCGTTAAAACTTTACCTGTATGATCAACGAGAAATAACTGTAAAGCTGTGAACCTACTGCGAGTTACCCACGACTTACTCAATCTCAATTTAGCCTAAAACGAGTAGACCAAGTTATTGAATTANAACTTGGTCTACGTTCTATATTGCTAAAAAGAATGTGCGGTTTTAGTAACCAAACAGCTCTTCTAAAGATAATTCTTGTACCATTCCATACTTCTTTAGATAGTTAAGATCTACCTTAAATCGATCTCCAAGNACAATGTAGGTATAACCACCCTTTATTCTATCATTATGAAACTTAGTCACATCATCAATGGTTAATGCATCCAATTTTTCACGTTTCATAACTCGCATATCCGTTTTTTGTCCGAGTTTCAAGATGTTATCATAGTTAAAGAGAATAGAGCTTTTTAGAATACGGCTAGTTTCTAATGCTTGTACCAAAGCATTTTTACCATTATCAAAAGTTTTTTGGTCAAGCGGTAGGTCAGTAAGGAGAATATTCATTCCTTCAATGGCTTCGCTCATTTTATCAGACTGTGTTCCCACGTAAGCCANTACAGTATTGTGCTCACCTAGTTTTCCAGCANCCGCATAATAACTATAAGTACTGTACGCCAATGCCTTAGCTTCTCTNATCTCTTGAAACACGATACTACTCATACCGCCACCAAAATATTCATTAAACATCGAGATTTGTGCAGATTCATTGACATCATACTCGCTTGATTTTTTGAGCCACATTATCTCAGCTTGCACCATATCATAGTGAGCAAAAAACACCTCATTGCCTTCTCTGTCTAACATTTCATAATCTTTGAGCTCTGGAGTAGGAAGAAACTCATCAGGAAGAGCGTGTCCGCTTTTCATTTTGGTAGTAAAATCACTCATAGTAAGAGGACCGCTATACCAAATCTTATGCTTATAACTGGTAAGATTATGAATGTACTTCACCAATTCCTCACCCGAAAGTTCTTGTAATTGATCCTCTCTAAGAATATCTGTGCTTGGATTTTCGGCTCCGTAAAGAGCGTATTGTCGCAGTCTTCCTTGTATTGCACGCTTATTGGTTTTAGCATCTTGCCTTCCCTTAAGCATCTGACTAATCATCTGATTGAGCTTTTCATCATCAGGTTGTGCATTGGCAAGTAGGTGTTCGAATAGTTCTAGAGCATCATCAAAACTTGCAGCAAGTCCACTAAGATATACATAACTTTGCTCAGCACCCGTACTCACACCAAAATCACACGCGAGCTTGTAGAACTCTGTACTTATTTCATCTGCTGAATATTTATCTGTACCTAATAATTTGAGGTACTTCACGGCCATTGCTAGCTTTTTGTCGTGACGCGAACCCATATCCAACACGTAATACATATTAAATAATTGCTCGTCGCCATTCGTTACTTTCCATACAGGTACCTCATCTCCTATCGAACCGAATTGTATTTCTTTTTCAAAATCGAGTTTTTGTGGTGTGATAGACTCTGTCTCTCTGGTTAGAATATCGGTAACAAATTCAGACGTTTTCCCTCTATTTACCTCAACTTTGGTAATCTCAGGCTTTTCTACCTTCACCTGTTCTTGCGGCTCTCCTTTGCGTTTATACACTACTACGTGACCATCGGTGTAGTACTTTTTGGCAAAGTTCACTACATCTTCCTTAGTATAAGCCAGCATTTTATCCATTACTGCTAACTCTTTTTCCCAAGAGTTATTCATAACAAATGCGTCAAGCAGTGCATAAGCCGTACCTTGATATGAATCAAACTGACGGATGTTATCTACCTTTTTATTTAGTACAATACTTTTTACAAGGTCCATATCAAAATCACCACTTTTTAATAATTCCAGCTGCTTATAGAAGAGCTGCTCCAATTCCTCTAGACTTTGTCCCTCGTTAGGCGAGCCAGCAAAATAATGTAATCCCCTTTCTTTTAGTAAACTCGGAGAACAATACGCCTGAAGACACTTTTGAGATTTTACCATATTCAGGTCTATAAGTCCTGCACTGGAATTAGCTAATATAAGATCTACTAAGTACACCAAGTCTGCTTCATCGCTCATCGCGTCAGGAACACGATATCCCATAGTCAATCCTTCTTGGCTTGGACCTACTACTTCTATGTGTGTTGTCTCCTTTAATGCTTGTTCATCCTTAAAGGTCATTGTAGGCACCTCCTTAGACTTCATATAGCCAAACTTGTCTTTGATTTCTAAGAATGTTTTGTCCAAATCAATATCACCTGCCATTATCACCGCCATATTATTAGGAACATAATAGGTGTTATAATAATTTCTAATTTTCACCAAACTAGGATTTTTGAGGTGCTCGATAGTACCTATAGTTGTCTGTCTTCCGTAGTTATGGTTAGGGAAAGCCGCCTCAAATAACTTTTCATATACGATTCTGCCGTCATTGTCTAGGCCTCTATTTTTCTCTTCATATACCGCCTCCAGCTCAGTGTGAAACAAACGTAGTACTGGATTCCTAAAGCGTTCTGCCTCTATATCCAACCACGTAGTAACTTGATTACTAGGTACGTCATTCACATATACGGTACGCTCAAAACTAGTAAAGGCATTTGTCCCCTGAGCTCCAATACCTTGCAGCATTTTATCATATTCATTTGCGATAGCGTACTTAGCAGCTTCGCCACTTACTTGGTCTATCTCTTGATAAATCTTTTTCCTTTGGGCCTCATCGGTAGTGCTATTATATTTTTCGTAGAGCTTGTCAATCTTGACCAGCAATACTTTTTCTTTCTTGTAATTAAGGCTTCCGTATTTATCCGTGCCTTTAAAAAGCATATGCTCAAGGTAGTGAGCTAGTCCAGTATTATCAGCAGGGTCACTGCTACTACCAGCCTTTGTAGCTATAAGTGTTTGCACTCTTGGTTTAGCACTATTCTGAGCTAAAACAACCGTAAGTCCATTATCTAAAGTGTACCAGCGTGAATTTGTAGGGTCGTTGGAGTAATAGGTATAAGTATTACCATTAGCATCCTTGGTGGTAGCAGTTTTTTGAGCGGTCGAGGTAAAGAAAGCAAACGCTAAAACCAGGAGCAAAGAGAATTTTAACTTCATAATAAAAATATTTAGGGTGCAAAATACACACAACACTGTAGTTAAGCAAAAAATACAAAATTGAATAATTCGTCATTGGTCTAAACAAAGCATATATCCGTTCAACAATCTTCAAAATAGAAATGAGACGGCCAAAAATTGTACTTTTGCACCTTATAATAAGGTATGGGAGAGTATAAACTGATAATGCCTAAAATGGGCGAAAGTATTGCTGAGGCAACAATCATCTCGTGGCTGAAAAACGAAGGAGATGCTATAGAGATAGACGAAGCAGTACTTGAAATTGCTACAGACAAAGTAGATAGCGAAGTACCTAGTATAGAAGCAGGAACCCTTGTCAAAAAATTATACGAAGAAGGTGATGTAGTGAAAGTAGGCGAACCCATAGCTATCATCTCTACCGATGCAGAAACTGCCCAACCAACTGCAATTACACCCGAAACTCCGCAAGCAGTAGCACCTGCTATACAAGAAATAGAAAAAACAGTATCCGCAGCCAAAGAGTCTGTCACTCCTTCACTAACGAATACTGCCACTAATAGATTTTACTCCCCGCTAGTAATGAATATAGCTCGTACGGAAGGGATATCAATGCAGCAGCTAGAAACTATTCCAGGCACGGGTAAGGAAGGACGAGTAACTAAAAAAGATATACTAGCATTTGTAAAAAATGGCGGATCGAGTAACACACCAGAAACTATTTCAAAGCCAGTAGAAACTAGCGACACCGCCGCTTCTACTGCTAAACCTACACCAACTGCTAAATCCGCACCGGCACCAAGTCTCAATGCGGGTGATGAAATCATAGAAATGGACCGTATGCGTAAGCTGATTGCTGACCATATGGTAATGAGTAAGCATACTTCGCCTCACGTTACTTCATTTGTAGAGGCCGACGTCACCAACCTAGTAAACTGGCGAAATAAGATTAAAGGAGATTTCAAAGCTAGAGAAGGTGAGAATTTCACCTACACTCCTATCTTCATAGAAGCAATAGTGAAAGCTATTAAAGACTTCCCATTGATCAATGTATCTGTAAATGGAGACAGCATTATAAAACGTAAGAACATAAACATTGGGATGGCAGCAGCTTTGCCTAGTGGCAACCTCATCGTTCCGGTGATCAAAAATGCTGATTTTATGAACTTGACTGGTCTCGCCAAAACCGTAAATGATCTCGCAAATCGAGCAAGGTCTAATAAGCTTACGCCAGACGAAATACAAGGCGGAACGTATACTGTAACTAATGTAGGTACATTTGGTAATGTATTAGGTACTCCGATAATCAATCAACCTCAAGTGGCTATTATGGCAATGGGTGCAATCGTTAAAAAACCAGCGGTTATAGAAACGGAACACGGTGATTTGATAGGCATACGTCACAAAATGTTCCTTTCTCACTCCTATGACCATAGAGTTGTAGACGGAGCCCTTGGCGGTATGTTCGTACGTAGAGTAGCAGACTATTTGGAGCAGTGGGATGAGACAAGGGAGGTATAGAAATTGTCATTAGAACTACCCCAACAATCACATCAAACAACATAAATGAAATCAGTCATCCTCATACCTTGCCGATTAGAATCTACACGGTTCCCGAACAAACCTCTTGCTCCGATACTNAACAANCCTATGATACAATGGGTGTATGAAGCAGCCGAAAAAAGCGATGCTACGGATGTATTTGTAATTACGGATAGCGAAGAAATCATCACTGCCGTAGAAGCATTTGACGGACAAGCTATACTTACTAGTACAGAACCTGTAAATGGAACCGAACGCTGTGAAGAAGCCATAGAAATACTCACTTCTGACGGTACCGAGTATGATGTAATTATAAATATACAAGGCGATGAACCACTTATAAATGCCGAGGACATCAACAGAATGCTTGACCTTTTCGAAGAGGAAGACGTAGATGTACTGACTTTCATACAGCCTATTGATAAAGAGGACGATTACCGTAACCCCAATATCGTAAAAGCCGTTCCTACTACTTTTGACGAAGGATTTTGTGATGTAACGTATTTTAGTCGTTCTCCTATCCCGTTTATGGATGAATTCAGAACAAATGTTGCCTTCAAACATGTAGGAATATATGGTTTTACGGCTACGGCCTTTGAAGAAACTAAAAGCCTTGACCCCTCATTACTCGAAGAAGTAGAACGTTTAGAACAATTGCGATGGGTACAGAATCATATCGTTGTTTCTGCTATGGTTACAGAAAATGTACTCGTAGGCGTGGATACGCCAGCCGATATAGCTGCTGTTGAAAACATATTGAAATCCCAAAATTAAGCTTTGGCATAATAGCCTTCTCTTTCACCTACTTTTGACACCCGTACACAAACGGGGAGCCAAACGCTATTTCCTAGCATCTTTTTCCTTTTTTGAGGCACTAAAAATTAATCATTTATGGACACAAAATACGTATTCGTTACAGGCGGAGTTACTTCTTCGTTGGGCAAAGGAATAATCTCAGCATCACTGGCTAAGCTTCTGCAAAAAAGAGGATATAGAGTCACTATCCAAAAATTTGATCCATATCTGAACGTGGACCCAGGCACAATGAATCCGTATGAGCACGGTGAATGCTACGTTACTGATGATGGTGCCGAAACAGATTTGGACCTTGGTCATTACGAGCGTTTTTTGAATGTCCCTACTTCACAAGCCAATAATGTCACTACCGGTCGCGTATATAGTACCGTAATAGGTAATGAGCGAGACGGCAAATACTTGGGTAAAACCGTACAAATCATTCCCCACGTGACTGACGAAATACAGCGTAGAATGAAAATTTTGGGTGAGAGTGGTGATTACGATATTGTTATAACTGAACTAGGTGGCACCGTAGGTGATATTGAATCATTACCATACGTCGAGTCCGTGCGTCAATTAAAGAGAAAATTAGGTAGTGACGATTCTGTGGTAATACACTTAACACTTGTCCCCTATCTTGCGGCCGCGGGAGAACTCAAAACAAAACCTACACAACACTCCGTACAAAAACTACTAGAAGCGGGCGTCCAACCTGACATATTAGTGTGCAGAACAGAGCACAAACTAAGTAAGGAAGTTCGTAATAAGATCGCACTCTTCTGTAATGTGAATCAGAATGCGGTAATAGAAAGTATAGATGTAGAAACCATATACGACGTACCACTTATGATGGAGAAAGAGCGACTGGACAAGGTGGTATTGGCTAAACTAAGATTACCCACCAGTACCGAAGCAGACTTAGAGAGCTGGAAAGATTTCTTGTTCAAACTAAAGCATCCTAAGAACGAGGTAAACATAACGCTCGTGGGCAAATACGTGGAATTACCCGATGCATATAAATCTATCATAGAAGCATTTATCCATGCAGGTGCTGTTAATGAATGTAAGGTAAACTTGAGTATGATACCGTCCGAAAATCTAAATGCGGAGAATATCAAAGATCGACTTAAGGAAGCTGATGGTGTTCTTGTAGCCCCTGGATTTGGAGACAGGGGAATTGAAGGAAAAATTCATACTATAAAATACCTTCGTGAAAATGGTATCCCATTCTTTGGGATTTGTCTAGGAATGCAATGTGCAGTTGTAGAATATAGTCGCAACGTGTTAGGCATAGCAGATGCACACAGTAGCGAGATGATCGAAACCAAAAATGCTGTAATCGACCTGATGGAGAGTCAAAAAGACGTTACTCAAAAAGGCGGGACTATGCGATTAGGAGCATATAAGTGTAGGTTAGAAAAAGGCTCAAAAGCTCATGCCGCCTACGGAAAAATTAATATATCAGAGCGTCACCGTCACAGATATGAGTTCAACTCTAAGTACCTCGCTCAAATGGAGAAGGCAGGAATGAAAGCCACAGGAGTAAATCCAGATAATAATTTGGTAGAAATAGTAGAGATACCCGACCACCCTTGGTTCGTTGGTGTACAGTATCACCCTGAACTTAAGAGCACGGTAGACGAACCTCATCCATTATTTGTTCGCTTTGTAAAGGCCGCATTGGAGAATAAGAAATAGCTAAATCTAAGACCCTTTTCAATGTACCTGCAATTAAAATGGTATATTCCAGGTAGTTTTAACCAAAAAATAAATAATTATGAATCAAAAAGTAACACTTGTAGTCCGCATTTTAGTTGGATTAATGATGGTGGTTTTCGGAGCAAATAAGTTTCTGAATTTTATGCCGCAACCTACAGAAATTCCGGAGCAAATGGGAGCACTTATGGGGATTTTAATGAACTCTCCATTTATGACCATTATTGGAGTTTTAGAGGTACTTGGTGGACTAGGCTTAATCCTAAACAAATTTGTACCGCTGAGCCTAACTGTTCTTATTGCAGTACTCCTTAATGCTGCATTATTCCATTTATTTTTCGACCCAGCAAATGTTGTTGGAGCATTAGTATTCCTATTACTATGTCTTGTCCTTGTATATGGTTACAAAGACAGATTTAAAAGTTTACTTACAATATAAACTTAATTTTCAATGTATAAAAGAGGCATCTGTTATCTTAGCAGATGCTTTTTTTATGCAACACAATTAGCTACATTAAAAGAGTAGTAATTCTAAAAAAAAGAAACCTAGTATTCCAATGAAAACCAAAAAATCGAACACAAAAAAAAGGCCTAGAGATGGTCTAGACCTTTGGTCGGGGTGGCAGGATTCGAACCTGCGACCTCCTGCTCCCAAAGCAGGCGCGATAACCGGGCTACGCTACACCCCGAGGTGTAATTAGAGCTGCCTTTGATTGGGAATAGGCAACCCTTGCACTTTCGAAAATTTGCATTTTCTTAAAAAGTTTGTGATCCCACCAGGACTCGAACCTGGAACCTACGGTTTAGAAAACCGTTGCTCTATCCGGTTGAGCTATGGAACCATCTTATAGGGATCTATAGGAACGTAATTCTATACCCTATTAGTTGCGGAGAGACAGGGATTCGAACCCTGGGTACGCTTTTGGCGTACGCTTATTTAGCAAACAAGTCCTTTCGGCCACTCAGGCACCTCTCCTTTTAAAGGAGTGCAAAGATAATC
>JGI26086J50260_1001813_pt1 | contig 12074 bp, 9 predicted proteins | sample SaaInl3SG_22_DNA_FD_50260 | JGI IMG/M metagenome (IMG submission 50260)
ACGGCTGGCTTGTCATCGAGATTTTTTTATCCCGCAACATTCCATTAATTGTCAATTGATTTTGAAATCTTGGATCTGAGGTAAATCCTAACCTACTTTGCAAAATAGCCCCTGGAATACAATAATTCACTCCTTCATATTCTAAATCCGAAAGTCCTTCCACTAATAAAGTATCTAAGTAAGTGGAATCAAAATAAGGCAGTTCCACACCTTTCAGCTTGCAAGTTTCAAATTTATCTTCATTTTGTAAAATGATAGTTTCTTCAATTACCAAACTTGCAAAACTTACTCCTTCTAGCTGCTTTATTTTCTCACTGTCTATTTGATTGGTTTGGAAAGTTTTCCCCTCTTTTAATGTCACTTTTAAATCAGGATCAAAAGAATTATATAAATCAGCCACTATCTTTTCAATTCCATTAAACCCAGATAGCACAATCACCATAGCCATGGTACTAACAGCAATCCCTATCACCGAAATCATACTTACCACATTGATAATGTTTTGCGATTTCTTGGCGAATAAATACCGTTTGGCTATGTGAAAGGGAAGATTCAAAAAAAATGGATTATCTCAACAATTCGTCAATTTTCATAGCATAATCTAACGAATCATCCACGTAAAATTGTAACTCAGGAGTTTTCCTCAATTGATTCTTTACAATTTTAGCCAACTCACTTCTGATTTGAGCAGATTTTTTAACAATTTCCTTATACGAATCCTTGTTGTCTTTTCCGCCAAAAATACTAAGGTAAACTTTAGCCATCGACAAGTCTTTTGTAACTCTTACAATGGTTACCGTAACCATTGCTCCCTTGCAATACCCTGTGGCATTTTGCTGAAAAATCATACTCAATTCTCTCTTCAACAATTCCGCTATTTTATTTTGCCTTATACTCGCCATGATTCCTTCCTTTTTGGGTTCGCGTAAAATTACAGAAATTATTACTTTTAATCCTCAAAACGAACTCAATTCAATTCAATTATCCCGATATTCGAGTACCTTTGAGGAGCCAAACCCATTTATGAAAAATTTTTTTACCATAATTTCCCTAGCTAAAGACTACAAAACTAGTTTAAGACTCAATGTTTTTTTTAATCTACTAGCGGTACTATTCGGTCTCTTTTCATTTGTGCTTTTCATGCCATTCTTAGAGGCACTTTTTAGTCCAGATAAATTAGAAAACTTGGCAAATCAACCAGCGCCATCTGCACTTTCCTTTAATAACGAAAGTCTTCAGGAGCATGGAAATTATTGGATGGCCCAATTTTTACAGAGTCACTCAAAATTCGAATTGTTACTCGTACTTTGTGGTGTAATTATTTCAATGATATTGGCTAAAAACTTTGCTCGATATGCCGCCTTATATTTTATGGCTGGTGTAAGAAATGGAATCGTGAGAGATTACCGAAACAAAATTTATAATAAAATGCTGTCTTTGCCTATTTCCTACTTTTCGGGTGAAAGAAAAGGAGATATTATTAGTAAAATGACAAATGACGTAAAAGAAATTGAATGGTCTGTTCTTCGTTCTTTAGAGGCAGTTTACAGAGACCCAATTGCTATCTTTATTACCATTAGCTGGCTTATTTTTCAGAGCCCAAAAATGTCCTTATTCATTTTATTATTGATTCCTATTGTTGTGATAATTGCTCTTATTACTCGGAAACTACGAAAATCTTCTGCCAATTCTCAGAGTCTTATTGGGGATATGATTGCCACCACCGAAGAAACTTTAACAGGTCTAAAAATAATCAAAGGATTTAATGGAGAAAAAATAAAAAGCGAACAATTTGAAGCTGAAAATGAAACATACACCCAACAAATGACAAAGATGTTTAGGCGTATAGATTTAGCTTCTCCTCTGAGCGAATTTTTAGGCGTTTCGGTTATTATTTCTACCATGCTTTATGGAGGAAACCTAGTTTTTGAAGGAGAAATGACGGGCAGTTCACTTATCGGTTACCTCGCTATATTCTATACAGTTATAGCTCCGGCAAAATCCTTGACAGATGCCGTTTCAAATGCTCAAAGAGGAATTGCCTCCATGGATAGAATTAACGAAATTCTACATGCCGATGATACGATTGTTGACCCAAAAAACCCTACTAAAATAGCTACACTCAGAAACTCAGTTGGATTCAAGAATATTCAATTCAAATATACTGATGACTATGTTCTCAAAAACATAAACTTTGAAATTCCAAAAGGAAAGTCAGTTGCCCTTGTGGGCCAATCAGGATCTGGAAAAAGTACTATCGCCAATTTACTTCCTAGGTTCTATGACATCGAAGAAGGAGAAATCACCCTTGACTCTGTCAACATTAAAGATACCACCCTCAAAAATTTAAGAAGTTTAATGGGAGTAGTAACCCAAGAAGCGATTTTGTTCAACGATACCGTTTCGAATAACATTTCTTTTGGTATTGAAAACTCCACACCAGCAAAAATTGAAGAAGCAGCAAAAATTGCTAATGCACATGATTTTATCCTTCAGTTGCCTCAAGGTTACGACACGAATATTGGAGACGGTGGAGGAAAGTTATCGGGCGGACAAAAACAAAGAATTAGTATAGCTCGAGCTGTGTTAAAAAACCCTGATATATTGGTTTTGGATGAAGCTACCTCAGCACTTGACACAGAGAGCGAAAAACTAGTTCAAGACGCTCTAAATAACTTAATGAAAAACAGAACCTCTCTCATTATTGCACACCGCCTATCTACCATTCAACATGCCGATGAAATCCTAGTAATGCAAGATGGAGAAATAATCGAAAGAGGAAACCACGAGGAACTCATCGCCCTCAATGGAACTTATACCAAGCTGATTGAAATGCAGTCTTTTGGATAAAGAAAAAAGATCATAAAGAAAGATATAGATGAAACTGAACTTTAAAACATTTGGCGAAGGAAAACCTCTTTTCATTTTACATGGACTGTTTGGTTCTTTGGATAATTGGCAAACACTGGGAAAACAATTAGCAGAAAATCACAAGGTATATCTGATTGATTTGCGTAATCATGGAAAGTCTCCTCACAGTTCCGGTTTTTCTTATCAAGAAATGGCTCAAGATGTTGCCGAACTGATACAAGACGAACAACTTGATAAGGTTACCATCATCGGACACTCTATGGGTGGAAAAACAACGATGACGTTTGCGGTCGAATTCCCTCATTATTTAGATAAATTAATCATTGTAGACATTGCTCCAAAACAATACGCCCCACATCACGATGAAATAATAAAGGCTCTTTATTCGCTTGATTTAACCTCCATCACCTCGAGAAGAGAGGCAGATGAAGAAATGAAAAAAATTATTTCTAATGACGGCACTCGTTTGTTTCTGTTAAAAAACTTGAATCGAGAAAAAGAAGGAGGTTACTCCTGGAAAATGAACTTAGCTATGTTGACAGAAAACATAGAAAAAGTTATTGACGTAACAGAGATACCATTTCCTATTCCGTTAAACACACTTTTTATCCGAGGTGGAAATTCTGGCTACATTTTAAATTCTGATTTTGAACGAATAGAATCACTATTTCCTAATTCGGAAATAGCAACCATTGAAAACGCGGGACACTGGGTACATGCCGAACAACCTCTTGAGCTCTTGTCATTGATTTCTGATTTTCTCAAATAATCACCTGCCTTTTTTTGTGACAGAGAATCCATGCACAAAAGTAAATTGAATTACTTAGAAGACAGCTTCAAAAAGTTTTTTGATTTTTTTTATGGAATTAATCTATGCCCTGCATCTTATTACCAAAGACCGGCAAAAAACATATTTTTTAATTCTATAAAACAAACACCATGAAAACAACTAAATTACTCTTTCTTGCACTTCTTCTGATAGGAGGGATACAGGCAAACGGACAATCTGACGTAGGACAAATAAAAGGATACATATTTGATGGGGACACCGAAGAACCCCTATTTTTTGCAACAGCCAAAGTAACTCACGTTGGAAATACAATTGGCTCTACATCAGATGAAAAAGGGAAGTTCTTAATCGGGTCTTTGCAACCAGGAACTTATATTCTTGAAGTATCTTATATGGGAAAGGCCACATCCAGAAAATCAATAACAGTAAAATCTGGGCAAGTAGCGTACCGCGATACCGTATTTCTNTTTGATACTTCTGGAATGTTAACGACCTATACAAAAGTTGAATATGTAAATCCATTGATTGACCCTTACGAAGTATCTAAACCAACACTGCAAGCAGAACAATTGGGGAAAATGGCAGAATTAAGGAATCCTGCAAATCTTTTAAAAGTAATCGGAGAAGGTGCATTCACAATCAATGAGTCTACTCAAGAAGTATATTTCAGAGGCTCCAGAAGTAATGGAATTTCTACCTACCTCGATGGTCTAAAAATTCAAGGAGCTATGCCTTCTGTTCCGGCAGTTTCTATTAAGAGCTACGCAGTATTTACCGGAGGATTACCCGCAAAATATGGCGATACATCTGGAGGTGTAATAGAAATTGAAACAAAAAGTTACTTTGATTTATATAATCAAAGAATGGCAAAACAAGGAGTTACTTATCCTTAAATTGTATCTTTATACACAGCCATCCAAAATAAAAGGCCATCATCTAAAAGCATTGAGCAAAAAACAAAAACATATAAAAGCTATGAATGATGAACAATTAGTTCTTCAGTATAGGAAATCGAAAGACAAAGCCTATATCGGAGAACTGTATGTTCGTTATTCTGCTTTGGTTTTGGGTGTAAGTTTAAAATATCTACAAAATAAAAATGAGGCTCAGGACAACCTGATGAAAGTATTTGAAAAACTCATGAATAAAGAACTAAAGACTGAAGTTTTAACTGTAAAGCCTTGGCTTTTTCAAATCACAAAAAACGAATGTCTGATGGCTTTGAGAAAAAGGAAAAAAGCTTCATTTACTGACATTGAAAACGTACAAATTAGTCAAGAAAATAACCTGGAAAAACTAGAAGAAAAAGAAAGGTTACTCAACCTCTTGGAGGAAGTAATACCCTCACTTAAAGGGAATCAACGAGTGTGTATCGAACTCTTTTATTTGAATAAAAAAAGCTATGCCGAAATTGCTGAACAGACCCAATTTAGCATCAAGGAAGTAAAAAGCAACATCCAAAATGGCAAGAGAAACTTGGAGCTTATGATGAACAAAGAACTCTCCAAATCATAAACAAAGAAAATGAACTCAACTAACCCCATATCAGAAAAATCAATGAGCGAGCTTTTGACCGCTTATTTCGAGAATTCATTGTCTCCTTCAGAAAAAAAGATGGTAGAAAAAAATGCTGAATCGGATTCATTTCTATCTGAAGCCATAGAAGGATTTCAGGACTTCCCCGATGCCCTTTCAGAAATACCAGAATTTAATGCCGGAAAATCAGAACGCTGGAAATGGGTGAACACAATTGCTTTGATTGTGATAACCGCTGCTGTTGCATTTTTTATTTTCCCAACCGAAACTGTTGAGGATACAAAATCAAATCAACTAACCGGAAACCACACAAACATTGAAGACAAAACAACAAGTGGACCTGTGGAGCAATTTGTAGGAATGGACAATGAATTGGAAGAAAACAGCATCCCTGTTTCTGTAAGAGTCAAACCTAAACAAAGTGAAAATAAATCGGTTTCTGAAAATAAAAAAGCACCAATAAGAGAGCAAATAGAACTGCCAAAAATGAACTTAACCGCTATTGAGTTTCAAGAAAAAACAGATTATTCAGTAAAAAAAGCAAAAACCAAAGCAATCGGCTTTTTTGGATTCTTAGCCGTAGATTATTCTCAAATCTACACACACACTATCGAAACAGAGCAAGAATTCACGGGAACAGCTGCGAGTCAGGCGAACCTGAAGGAAAATAACTCCATTTTAGAACAAGAGTTTACTCGAAACACNTACACCTACAGAGAATTTTTGAAACAAGCGTGTTACTTTATGAAAGAGCGAAATTTTACNAATGCCATCTCTAATTTTAATCTTATTCTGGAACAATTCCCGAGAGATGTAAACGCGGAGTTTTATTTAGGTTATTGCCTTTACGAACTAGGAAGCTACACCAAGGCTATTTCCTATTTTGAAAAAGCTCAAAACAACGGCTTCGACTTTTTTGAAGAAGATGCCCAATGGTTCATCGCTAATAGCTACGAAAATAGCGGAAAACATAAAGAAGCAAATAAAATATATCGGGAGATAAGAAAAAAAGGAGGGTATTACTCTCACAAACTAAAATAAATCCGTTTTAATCCATATTTTCATTGGGTTCAGTCAGTCATTTTTCACTAAATTTGCAGAATAATTTAAACACACGCAAATACTATGATTTGGTTGACGATCTACAAAAAACTCTTACAATTTAGACTTTATATTGGGCTTGCCCTGGTTGCAATCACAATTGCTCTTGGTTTTACGCGCTACGATGGTTGGTTCTGGTTTAGTTTAATTCTTGCCTTCATTGCTATAGGTTCCCACGTTTTCTTTGGGCCAATTCGCTTTATTCAAGAAGCTATTCAAAGTGGTGATATGGATACTGCTAAAAAATACATCAAACAAGTGTATTTTCCAAGGTTATTATTCAAACCTGTGAGACAAGGTTTTTACATGCTTCAGTCCAACATGGCCATGGCCGAAAAAGATTTTACTTCTGCAGAGTCTCTTATGAACAAGAGCATAAAAAGCAAAAGTAAAGCATTGGGAAGTGCCGGAGAAGGTTCTTCCTATTTGCAACTCGGAATGATTGCTGCTCAAAATGGTAAAATGAGTGAAGCCAAAAAGAATTTAAGAATCGCGCTCGACAAGGGATTGGGCGACAAAGAAACAAAAGCAACTGCTTACCTTCAATTGGCTGGACTCGAAATGCAATCTAGAAAATTTGGACCTGCAAACAATTACTTTAAAAAAGCGAAGCAACTGAATCCTCAATCAAAAGAACTGAAGGATCAAATAACACAAATGGAAAAATACATTCACAGGAGAGGATAAGAGCTTCTTTTTCTTCCTTAATTATTGATAATTATTCTGTGCTGTTCTAATTCCCCCTCGCTTTGAATTAACAATACGTACACTCCAGCTTTCAATGAGTTCACATCAATTACTTTTCTTCCGTTGGCATTAAAGAAGTATGTTTCTTTATATACCGCCCTACCTTGGATGTCTAATAATACTACACTAGATTTAATAGAACTTCCTTGATTCTCAACTACAAATTCACCGGAATTAGGGTTAGGATATACCTTAAAGTCATCTAATTCTTGAATTTCAGTCAGGCTGGTAAATGTACTGTCGTATACGCGAAAGTTGTCTATTTGAACAACTACATCAGAGTTTTCATACTTTGATACGGCATAGAATGCAAACTTTACCATACCCATTTCGTTGGGCAAATCTAAGACGATATGATCACCCGCAGATGCAGGGTTATTCAACCTATCGAAAACATTTAATATTCCAGCATTATCCCAAGATGCTCCATTATTACGAGAAATCATAAATACCAAGGAATCGTCTTGCCCAAATATTGCAGCTGTATTTCCGATTCTTTTTGTAGCTGACACGTCATACTCAATTCTTATATGTCTTCCCGCTGCAGAAGCTCCTAGATCTATGGAGGGTGATATGATCCACTCATTTGTCTGAGTGTTCCAAGAATCCATGATAGCAGCTCCCGTTGTTCCAACATTGCCAAATCCGCCAGCAGTCCAATAGGAGGATTGGGTGGTAGGGCTTACTCCCGCTGTATATTTTCCTTGACCTTCTACCCAGCAAGCAGGAAATATATCCTCTGGAAATGACGAAGCATAACCAGAAAAATCTTGGAAATAGGGAATCGCAAGGGAAGAAGGACAACCCGTTTCTCCACAGAAAGGTCCACTCCAAAGACTCGTATCTCCATTTGAACAAACTGCCTTCAGCCAAACACAATATTCTGTAATAGGATTCAAGCCTAGTATTGATGCAAAGTTAGCGGTTGAAACTATAGTATCTCCTCCAGTTGGTTGTGTAACTGGATTAAAACCAGATGGACCATAAGCCAACATGTAACTCGCGTGACTAGCATTGGTATTCCATCCAACATTGAGGCTGTTAGAATCTTGACCAGCGTTTAACAGTTGAATAGCAGAAGCTTTTTCACAAGAAGGAATGGCCTCAAAACAGAAATCGTCCATACTTATAGCTCTTTGTTTAGCAGTTGGTTCATATAAAAATGCTATTCGGGTATCTGTTCCCGTATAAGTATCGAAAGGAATTTTATATTCTATATAAGAAGGTGAATGAATGTTGAGGGTATCCCATGGTGTGAATGTAGATATATTTGTAGGATCTGATATTATTCCAATCACAACTGTATCAGACACTAAAGTTAATGACAAGTTCTTCCACCAAAATATTGCTCTGTGAGTTCCTGCAGTTAAACCCGTCATTTCAGGAGAAACCAGCATAATCGTTGAGGTGGAATCATTTCCTGAATTCATTTCTATTGCCCCAGGGGCAGAATTCCCACCAAATGTGTTTACCTGAATGCGAGAAGATCCTGAAGTAGAAACCATTTGTTTCCAACAAATTGGCAATCCCGAAACGATACCCTCAAAATCTTCACATAAATCAGAAACAGCAGCACATTCAGTACAAAATGTCAAGGGTCCAATCCATGCACTTGAATCGCCCACAGTACAGATACTTCTGAGGTAAACATCATAACAAGTACCAGGATTTAATCCTGTAATTTGAGCAGGATTGGATGCTGAATTTATCGGTGTTCCTGATCCTTGAGTATATCCAAGAGATCCATATTCAAACTGCCATGAGAGGTCAGCGGCACCATTAGTCCAGCTCAAATAAGCTGTCGTTAAAGTGGCGCTATCAAAAGTTAATTGTAAGGGTCTCGGACAAGTTGGAACTGGTACTACTGAAAAGTTATCGATAAACAATTCATCCATATCAAAGGTTGAATTGCTTTTGGTATAAAAAGCAAATTTAACTTGACCTGAATAGCCAGCAGTAGTTATATTACGAGCAACAAATTCACCTGTATGTGATGGAGGTAAAGTACTAGAGTCCCACAAGGCAAGAATGTTGGTGTCTGACCAAGTGACTCCGTTATCCTCGGATATAAGAAGGGCAATTTTATCACTTCCTGTTATTCCTGAAGACGAAATAGTCGGATTGTTCATATCAGTAAAAGCCATTTCAAATTCTACCTGATATGGTCCAGCACCCATCCCTAAATCAAATGAAGGTGAAATGAGCCAATCATATCCTCCACCAAATCCGAAACCACCAAATTGAATTACTGCCGCCTTAGATCCGCCCGTCACATTGGCAAATGCTTTAGACCCCCAAACTTGGTGTGGTTGATTGGTTAATGTTGAATTTACTGTTAACATTCCTTGGGCCTCCTCCCAACATGTTGGGAGACTGTTTGAGGTAGCCATTAAACTAAAATCTTCCGTATAAGGTGGAACAAAAGCACTACAAAGAGTTGTAAAAGAGTGGGGACCGTACCACGAACTTGTGTCTCCAGCTTTACAAATATTTCGAACATAAATTTCATATGTGGTATTGGAAAACAAAGAACCTACCCCCACTGTATCCGTACTAACAAAACCAGATAAAGTACCTGTTCCAACAGAAAAACCCGAAATTCCGTATTGGACTTCCCATAGCGAGTCTGAACTACTTGCCAACCATGTAATAGTAGTGGTATCAGAACTTGTTCCAAAATCACTGATACTTGTAACATTGGGACAGGTCACATTTTCGACAGAAATATCATCAAGGTACCATCCTTCGGTGGCGCCNAAAAAATCAGAAGCAAGAACAAATATTATTTTTACTTTATCAAATGAGGTATAAGCGGATAAATCAAAAGACTCTCTCCTCCACCAGGAATTGAGAATAGGCGAGGTAACGGAGGACCAAATAGGGTAAGACATTTCATTAAAATAACCTGAGGCAACATAGCCATCTGTTCCAGAAGAAGTCCCTAAGTAGGAAGAGGCTGGCAAAGCAGTGTAAGTAACTCCGCTATCAGTTGAAATATATACTTGACCTTCGTCAGAAAATTCTAAAAGCTTACAGATATGCCAAAATATTAATTGAGGGGAGGTTGTTGTTGTTAAATCCAAAACACCCGAATGAAATAATGTGTCTGAAGAATTATTAACGTATTCATTCCTTACCGAGTAGGAACCACTGTGAAAGATGGCGGAATTGGGTAGAAATCGCGAGGTATTTCCTGANGCATTTTTCCAAATATGAGAACTTGGGGCACCTTCAAATCCTTCCGATATCAGAACTTGAGCGTCTATCCCCAAACTTAAAAAAACTATTAAAACTCCAGCTAATGTGATTTTATTTACCATGTCAAATTATTCTTAATTAATAAATCTATTGGTAACTAAAATAGTGGAAGATCTAACTTTCATCAAATCTTTTGTTTTTAATTGTTTTAAATGAACTTTTGATTAGTTTAAATGCACTTATAAACAAATCACATGTTGAATTTTCAGACTTATACTTAATATAAAATCTACTAGGTTCATAGATCAAACCAAGTAGATTCTCACTAACCATTGAATATTACGTATTTTTCCTGAACGCTATTTCGGAGAGTTATTTTCTATTAAACGATTTGATTTAGAATGGTTTTTTAATTTTTTAATCTCTCAAATTTTGTTTGAGCTCAGGAGCAAAACCCGAAAAGTCTCATGCAGAGAGACCTGTAAAACTCCTCCAAATAAAAAAGCTGAGCAACTAGAAGTTGCTCAGCTTAGATTATAAATTGAAGGTTAGACTCAATTTTAAGTCTACCATTTAGGCTAAATTATTTATTTATTATTAATCTGTGTTGCTCCAGTTTCCCTTCACTTTGAATTAGTAGTAAGTAAACTCCAGCTTTCAATGTGTTCACATCAATTACTTTTCTTCCATTGGTATTGAAGAAATAATTTTCATCATATACCACCCTACCTTGAATGTCTAGAACCTTTATACTGGTTTGATTTGCACCACCTTCGTTTAACACAGTAAATACCCCAGTGTTAGGATTTGGATAGACTACAAAGTTAGCCAATTCTTTTTTCTCCTCTAACCCAACAAAAACAGTGTCTCTGATACTAAAATTATCAATAAACCAATCATTGTCTTCATTACTCACGGTGGAAGTTGCATAAAAACCGAACTTTACAACACCCGTTTTATTTCTTAAAATATGATGAAAATGATCGCCAGTGTTTGAAGGAACATTACTTGTGTCCCAAGACTCAATTATATTAGACTGGCTCCAAGTAAGTCCATCGTCATAAGAAACAACAAACGCCACGGTATCATCATAACCAACAACACCAGTTGTTGTGTTAGCATAGTCCGTCATTGCAATATCAAATTCAATAATAAAGGTCTGATTGGGATCGCTTCCCAAGTTGATGGAAGGCGAGACTATCCATTCAAATCTATTTGTTGAGTAAATATTTATTTTTGCAGCACCAGTAGTACCTGAATTCGCAAAACCATCAGGTGCCCAATTAGAAGTTCCGTAAGATATGGCAGCTCCGGTTGAACCTCCACCAAGCGGCCCCTGTGCTTCTTGCCAACAAATTGGAGCTTCTGTATTAGTATATCCAGAGAAGTCTTGTGTATAAGGAACTGGTGTAGAAGCAGGACATCCAGTTTCTCCGCAGAACGGTCCGCTCCAGAAACTTGTATCCCCGTTGGTACAAACAGCTTTTACCCAAACACAATATTCAGTCAATGGCTGTAATCCAACAATTGATTTAAAGTTTGTGTTAGAAGTTATTGTGTCTCCTCCGGTAGGATTAGTAATAGGATCAAAACCTGTTGGGCCATATGCCACTATGTAACTAACCTGAGTTGTGTCAATATTCCATCCTACATTTAGTGAAGTGGAGTCTACTCCCGCATTCAATAATTGCACAGACGGTGCTTTTTCACATGAAGGAATTGGCTCAAAACAGAAATCGTCCATATTTATTGTTCTGAATGTAGCAGTTGGGTTGTATAAAAATGCAATTCTGGTATCAGTACCTGCATAGGTATCAAATGGTATTCTATA
>JGI26086J50260_1001820_pt1 | contig 12051 bp, 14 predicted proteins | sample SaaInl3SG_22_DNA_FD_50260 | JGI IMG/M metagenome (IMG submission 50260)
CTGCGGTGTATAACTTATTTGAAGAATGTGGAGGAGTTCCTTGTACTGAAACAAATGTAAATTATGGTGAACAAACAAATCCTGATGATATCGTATCTAATTGGACACGATTCTCATTCTTTGCTGGTGTTAACTTCCCAGGTACAAATCAAAAATCAGGTTTACAATCTGACGGAACAATACTTTCCGCTAGTAGTTTATCTTATTTATATACGGGAAGTACTAAATATTTAGGTTCTCACAACTTAACAATGTTAGAAGGTGAGAATGTCGGACCAGTTTCATTAAGTCAAAGTACTACCGATAGTGGTAAATTCTATTATAATACACACTTAAATAAATTTGTGGTTTGGTATAATGTTGCGGGGGCAACAGGAGGATGGAGATGGTCAACATATAATCCAACACAGAACACAGGATTACAATTTGGTAACCCAACAGCAACAAGATTCTTAACCACATCAACCAACTGGACAACAACATCATTATTGACTAATCAATATACGGTTAGTGGTAGTTCAAATACGGTTGTTTTAGCCTCTACTAAAATAAACAATGCGGGTGGAACTCCTAAATCAATTAAATGTTCACAAAATAGTGGATTACTAAACGGTTTCTATTCAACATGTGGATATGAAGAATACACACATGAAGTAACTTTAGAAAGTACCTCATTTGATGATGATACCACTGGATTAGTATTAGCGGCCATAAAAGATGATAGTGGTTTATACGGTCCTTCAGGTCAAACACATACAATAAATCTTAATTTTGTTGGACGAGGAAATGGAGTTGCGTCAATAGTGTTTAATCAAAATAATAGTACGATGGCGTTTACTGACGGAACTAACTATAACGGAACTATTTGGGTAGGTTCAACACCATTCGGTAGTGGGAATTACCTATATAAAGGTAGTGTAAGAGTAAAAGTCATTAAGTCAGGAACTACATTTAGTGTGTATACTACTGATACTATGGGAACAAAATCAAGTTCAAATGTGGCACCTGGACAATCTAATCCGTATAGTTTAATGGTATCGTTTGACTTAACAGATAAAACAACTTGGACAGACGCACCGTCATATGCTGTTGGTGATGAACTTGAAATATTTACAGGAGGAACCAAGTTTGGTTATTTAACTTCATCACAAAGGGATACTTATTTTTATGATATCGTATTTAGTGGTAGTCAAAAAGCTAATGAATCAACAATGTATGGATTAAATGTTCCTAATTTAACAACAAATCAAGTTTACACGTTTAACGAAGTTAGTGGATGTTGGACATATGTGGGTACAGATAATCAATATAACGGAACAACAACTTCACTTACAGTAGATGGTAATTATAATAGTTGTGAACAATGTGAACAACAAGGACAAACAGGTGAGATATAATGGTAGGAACAGTTACGATAAATACAATAACAGGGACTTCAGACTATGATGTTTGGATTTCTAACGGGTGTGAAGAAAATCAAGTAAAAGTATATATTGATACTATCACTAATAGTGACATACCCTACACTTTTAATGTGCCCATACCATTTCAAAATAGTGCGTTTTGTGTTAAAATTTATGACAGTAACGATTGTGAAATATGTGAATGTTTTGGAGTTGCGCCATCACCTAGTCCTAGTATTACACCTACTATGACACCTTCAATAACGGTTTCTCCTACAATGACACCAACACCTACACCGTCACCTACTTGTAATATTCCAACATATTTAAATGGGGTATTTGTGGGTAATGGGTTTGAATCATCTGCAACATATACGTTATCGTCTACACAATATAATGGTAGGAATCAATGGGTATCGACAAATAATGGTATTGTTAGATGGAATGGTTTTAGATGGGAAATTGCTCAATGGACATTAGGAGGTGTTGTTTATTATAATATTAACACTTTAAGTATTGACGGGCCAGATAATAGTAATTGGACGTATACTAATTGTGGTAAAGGATTTACTTGTTCAATATCTTTTACTTCTTCAGGTTGTGGGGAAATTCCTGAAATTAGTCCTACACCGACTATAACACCTACAAGTTCAATCTAACTATAAAAAATAATAGAATAAAATGAGTCAAATAACTGGAAATACTTGTAATATATTAACCATAACACCATTAGAGGTTGAATGTGTGGTGACTAATTCTGCAACTCCGTTAACACCTAACGGTAGTGTTCAGGTATTAATAAATGGTGGAACTGCACCTTATAGTGTTAGTTGGAGTAATGGTCAACAGGGTTCAACATTAATAGGGTTATTACCTGGAACCTATAGTGCGACAGTAACTGACTATTATGGTGATTATACGGTAACTACTGAGTGTGTTGTAGAATATGGTAGTTTCTATTTAGATAAGTTATTGGAATGTGCCGAGATAGGTAATAATGCGATTTATATAACTCAGGGTAATACATTTAATCCGTCATTAATATACTCTTTTAATGAAATAGATGGTTGTTACCAATTTGATAGTACTGTGTTATGGACAAATCAAACATATTCTGCGGTTACTGTGAATAATTCATACAACGACTGTATTGAATGTCAACCTGTCACACCTATTCCGCCAACTCAGCCTGATTTATGTTTAAGTAATGATACTACACAATATACGTTTACTGCGAACGGAACGGATAGTAATGGTAATTACGTGTGGGTTAATACTACCTATTCGTTAAGTATGAGTTATAATACGATAACTCAAAAATGGGAAATATCGAATTGGTTAAGTGTTGGAAGTGGTACTATGGGATTATATCAAAATCCTCCATCGATACCGTTAGGTTCATGGATTAATTATGGTGTTTCGACCGAAACTGCGTGGACGGTGACTCAAGGAGAATGTGAAGGAATACCATTATCGGTTACCTCAGTCACTTCTGACCCATCATGTATTGGTAATACAGGTACTGTTACATTGACGGGTAATGGTGGAACACCACCTTACCAATATACGATACCAGGTGTTATATCCACATTACAGAACTCGGGTATATTCACGAATTTATTGTCAGGTACCTATAGTGGTGTAGTTCAAGATTCAAGTGCGAATACTGCCACTACAACATTCACTATCGGTACGGGAACTAACTCTGTTCAATATTCTATGAATATTAGTACGACTAATTCACAAACTACGACTGGAACTGATACGGTAACTAAATCGTATAATTACAGTGTTAATGTTTCACCATCATTACCTTCAGGTACTTCAATTGTTTTCACATTGAGATTGGGTCACACACAAGAAAGAGCGGGTGTTGTAAATGGTAATGGAAGTGGAGATGTGACGTTTAGTAAAAACTTTGTAGTATCCAAAAATGGTGGTTTAATTACTACTAATGATAGTGTGTTAACAAGTTCATCAGGACCTGTTTGTGGTAATAGTACTAAATATATTGATAGTTACCAAACTAATAGTGTTCAAATAACAATGACAAGTGGTGATGTTGTTAATGGTTCTGTTAGTCAAACTACGACACTTAATAATTTAACTACCAATTGCGATTGTAAGACTTATGGTGATTATGACACATCTTTACAAGTTATGAATCCGACATTAAATGGAACTTCTTGTGAGTCATTAAATTCAGTGGTAACACCTATCACTACCGAAGCGTATGTTGAGAATTGTCAGTCATCATGTAGTGCATATTTGTTAACAAACACTCAAGATATAAATACGATATTTAGGTATTTTGATTGTAATGGACAATTACAAACAATAACAATATACCCATCCAATATGGATACTGTATGTGCACTATCAGCACCTACACCAATACCATCTACTGCGGGGACTGTTACTATATATTCTAATAACTGTAGTTAAAAATAAAAAGATTATAATATTTATAAAACATGGGATACATTATTAAAGATACCGCGGCACTAATTAATTCAAAACTTACTGATGCAGGTAGGAAAAAAATATCTGAGGGAGGTTTTAATATTTCTTACTTTCAAGTAGGTGATAGTGAAGTGTGTTACGACTGTATATCAGGTGCGGACCTTTCAACAGGGATGGTGTTAGATTCAGAATATAACGCTCAAAACTTAGCTCCATTACCTCAAAAAAGTAAATCAAATGTAAAGTATCCACTATTGGTTACTAATCAAAGTACAAATACTTATGGGATTCCAATTTCTGAACCACAAATTGATAATATTTACAATACTGCCGCAACACTAGGATTTTTTACGGGTAAAACTACAGATTCATATAGTGATGTAATCGATAGTGATTTTAGTGCGTTCACATCAACAGCATATACCATTAATCCTAACTACGTTATTGATATGTCAACACTTAACTCAGGTAATACTGTGACACTATCTGCGTCTATATTAGATTTAACAACTAGTGGTCAAGTTACGAACAACCATTTCATGACGGTATTTTTCTCAGATGGTACACAGCCGGTTACTAATAACTTTCCTGTATTAACATATAAAGTTGTTAATGTTACAGGAGTTACTACTGGTAATACGGGTACTTTTACTGTCGAAGTTGACCGAAACTTTCCTGACCTACAAACTATGGGATATACGGGTAATGCAAGGGTAATATTTTACCCTTCAGGTATGACCGAACTTTATGATACATTTACGCCTGAATTTTATTGGGACCAAGATGCGATTAATTTTGAAAGTAATTGTGATATATCTAATTACTTTGTTAAAGTATGGAATATGAATATTCCGTGGACAGAAAATCCTGCAGGTATATTTACTAATAATAATCAGGGGTATGAGGAATTTGGTTCAACAGGGTATACCGGAACAAAAGAATATTTAGGGTATAATTCAGATACAGGTCAAACCGATACTGATTCAACATATTATTATAATTCATTTTCAGAAAAAATTAATTTATCCCCTTCAGACCAAAAATCTGTAGCTATTGTTCATTATACTAATCAATCTATTGATAACTTTTATGGTGAGAAATTCGCACTACAAAATGTTGACCCTTTATTTAGTTTATCGGGACAGACAGGTGCGGGTAGAAGATTTAGGGTAAATGTACCTACATTAATGTGGCATAAGTCGTCAGGTGGTACTATGGGAGAAACATTTTATGTAGACCCTGACGGATATAATGGTAAAAATTTATTCACACCACACTATATTGAGTCAAATGTTAATATTGATATGAATTCACCAGGTATTAGATATTACCATTTATGGGATACTAATACTAATAGTAACGGTTTACCTAACAGAGTTGGTAAAGTATGGCCTGACTATAAAATGATAACTTTTGATGATGATGAAATTATTGCGTCATTATCTAATAAATCAAATAGGAATTGGACATTACCTGCACCGAAATTAGGTTTAGTTCCACCTAACTCATTCAATGGGACATCAAATAGTGATATAGGTTTACTATCGGGAACTAGTCAATGTTTATGGGTGACATATAGATTTAATAATTCGGCGTTTACAGAATCATTACATTGTAATTATTACAACTTAGTTTGCGGTACTGACCCTGATTGTCCACCTGACACTGCGGATGTGACTCTTAGGTTTGGTGACGAATTTCCTTTTATGGTTAGTGATGGTTCACAATCAGGATTTTCTGCAAATGAATTGGTTGCTTTAGTTCAGGAAGTTGGACCTGATGAAAGACCTGACCCGACAGGATGGTACGAGATTGATTTAACTCCTCAAATGAGTGCAACAACCACTAATGGGTATTTAACAGTTTCAGGTATTACAGGAACGACATTTGTAATTAATAGACCTATGTATCTAGATGCTGAAAACAATAGTGACATCTACGATTTGTCCAACCACATCGACTTACCAACGAACAATCAACCAGGGGTGACATTTAATTTTGGTGATGAATATTATTTTTACGGTAATATTTCTTCAGATATTCAGGCATCTATATATGTAATGAATTATAAGTGTAATTTAGGACCTACACAGTTCTTAAGTTCTCAAAACCCTACATGGAGTACAGGTCAAGCTCCCTATGTTACTGAAGTTGGTCTTTACGATTCAAATAAAGAACTTATGATTATATCTAAGATACAATCTCCTGAAAAAAGATTGGGTGTACAACAATACACAATAAAATTAGATTTTTAATATAATCACATGACAAACGAATTAATAACAAACTCTCCAAAAGTATTGGGGTTAGATATATCAACTAAAACTATTGGGTGGGCATTATTTGATGAAGATAGTCAAAAACTATTAGAACTTACCCATTTTTCTCCTGTAATTAAACCAAAACCTGAAGTTAAAATTGAAGAATTATTAATGAAGGTGGATGCTTTTGAGGAAAAATTGGAAGGTTATAAAGAGTTAGGTATTACTAAAGTTGTAATTGAAGAACCTTTATTAAATTCAAATAATGTGTGGACGGTAGGGACTCTACTTAGGTACAATTCTATGATTTCACACTCAATATATCAAATATTAGGTATCATACCTAGTTATATATCAACTTATAATTCAAGAAAATTTGCATGGCCAGATTTAGTTGGTGAAAACAATAAAGGTAGAAAAGTATTGTTTGGTGGTATGCCAAAAAATATTGATAAAAAAGAAGTGATTTGGAAAAAGGTATCGGAATCTGAACCACAAATCACTTGGTTATATACACGTAACAATACATTAAAGAAAGAATGTTTTGACCAAGCAGATGCATATACCTGTGTTTTAGGTTATATGAGAATGGAAGGTCTTTGGTAATTGATTTCTTTTATTTTTTTACTTATCTTTAGTTCTGTATGGAAAATCAGGACGACGCATTAGTAGTAGATTTATTGGTTAATATGTTTGGAGACCCTCGTCTTCATAATGATATGAGGGGTCAGATATCATTCGATTGCCCCGTTTGTTCGCACGATATTAAAGGAATGGATAAGGGTGACGGGAAAGGTAATCTTGAAGTCAACTATGGTCAGCATGTTTATAAATGTTGGGCATGTTCTGAGACTCATGGAACTCACGGACATTTAGGTAAACTAATTGATAAATATGGTTCAAAGAAAGACCGACAATTCTATAATTTGGTTAGACCTGATGAGTTTGTAAGAGAAAAGAGGGAATATAAGATATTAAGATTACCAAAAGAGTATCAAAAGTTCTCAGAAGTCAGTAAGATTTATCCTCCACGAGCTCAAGCATATAACTACTTAAAGAAGAGAGGTGTAACTGATGAAATTATTAAAAAATATGATATTGGATTTGCGGTCGATGGTGATTATGCTGGTCGTATAATAGTACCTTCATTTGATATGGACGGTGTCCTTAATTACTTCGTTGCTCGTAGTTGGAATAAATACTCAAAGTTGAAGTATAAAAATCCTGAAGCACCTAAAGAACTATTAATTTTTAATGAGAGTAGAATTAATTGGGATGAAGACGTTTGGATTGTGGAAGGAGTATTTGATAGTTTCTTTGTCCCAAACTCAATACCGTTATTAGGTAAGTTTCTTTCTGATATGTTATGGGAGACTCTGTATGAAAATGCTAAAGGTAGAATAAAGATATGTTTAGACCCTGATGCGTGGGAAGACGCTAAGGGTGTGTATTATAAATTAAGTGGAGGTAAACTATATGGTAGAGTTGATATAGTTAAACTTCCTGATGGTAATGATTTAGGTGATATACGAGGAGCGATACCTGAAGATAGTTACGTAATATTAGAAAAATAATGGAAGATTTAAAAAAAGCGTCTCAAGAAATTAGAGACATAATTGAAGAAGTTAAAGATAGTTTAGAGTTGTCATTTATTGAGGAGGACCACATCTACTATATGAAAGATAAAAATGGGGAGGTTAGAAGCAATTTTCCTTCAGTATCAAAAGTATTAAAACATTTTTATGAGCCGTTTCCTGCTGAGGATATTGCGTATAAAAAATCTAAAGGTGACCGTGTCGAAATGCAAAGACTTTTAGATGAGTGGTCTGCGGCAGGTACTTACGCCACAAATATGGGGTCACGAACTCACTTTTTATTGGAAAAGAAAACTATTGATATGTATGGTGGGTATAAAGATGTACGTGAACCTATTTTTGAGTGTGATATTGAACAAGAATTAAGAAGTAATTCAATGATTAAGGCAGGTGAGAAATTTCTTAAACTTATGGACGAAAGAGGTGCTTATTTGTTGGATACTGAGATGGTGTTAGGTCATCCTGATTTAGGATATACAGGACAACCTGATAAAGTGTGGATAATGTTCAATAAAGAAAAAACAGGTTTTGGTTTGGTAATCACGGATTGGAAGACAAATAAAGAAAAAAACTTTAAGATTAATCATTTTACTAAACCTATGAAACACCCTTTTCAAGAATATCCTGACAACGCTTTAGGTCACTATTATTTACAATTACCTTTTTATGGTCGACTTATTAAAAAAATGTTAGAAGGAACAAAATATGAAAACATTTCACTTTTTGGTTGTGTAGTTGTATTATTAAAAGGAGACAGTGAATTTGAGGAGTTTAGAGTACCTTCAGATGTCATCAATAAAGTAATGAACATAGATTTAACAACATATGGAATATAAACAATTATATCCTGACTTATTCAACGGAGAAGACTTTCATTTATGGGAAGAAAGAAATATTAGGAAAGAATTTCTTTCTTATGAGTGGGATATGATGGTTCAGGAAGTTATACCCGATGTTTTTGAGTTTCCTCTATTTAATAAGAAGTTTTGTGATGACTTTGTTGAGGTTCTTAAAACTATAAATTGGGACCAAGTCAATAGGTGGGGTACACCAGTAGATAGTAATAATTTCAAATTATTTAACATTGACAAAGTTATGACACATATTATACATGATTACATTTTTAGTATTGTTCAAAAAGAATGGAACTTAGAAGGTAAAAAATGGCAAATGTTAAAACCTGATAATAATATTTTAAAATTAAAAGAAGGTCAAGAAATAAGAATGCATCACGACTATAATCATATCTCATTGTATTGTAAATTAGATAGTGAAAGTGAGGGTGGTGAATTAGTGTTTGATAGTAATAATAAAGTGATAAATCCTAAACAGGGGTATGTGTATATGTACCCTGGTCAGATTACTCACAGATATGGAATGAAAAGAATATCAAAAGGTGACAGATATTTTTTAATGTCGTACTGTTTAAGTGATTAGATTTAGTAATCCGTTTTTGGCGGTTTTAGGTATAGGATTTTGGTTATTGTCAAACTATACTAATAGTTTGGTATCATCATTTATGTTTGGGGTTTGTTTTGGTTTTATTTACCATAACTATAAATTAGATAAAGAAGAAAATAATAAATAATGAAAAGAAAAGCGATTCACGCAGAATTAAGAAAAGAGAGTAAAACCTTTAGTGGTTGGTTGAAGTATGAAATTACCATTCAAAATGAGGATGGGTCTACTGAAATAGTACCAGCTTACGGTAAGGACTTACAAGACGCATTATCACGTGTAGTGCACGATGAGAAAGTGGTTAAATTAGAAAAAAGAACTAAACGAATACCTGATTTAGTATGGGTATTTCTATGGTTTGGGTATATATTTGGATGGACATTATTGACTCATGAAATTTCAGAATACAATAAATTTGATGGTCCCTTTTTTATATTGGGGTTAGTGATATTCACTTCTACGGTCTTATGGATAAAGAATTGGTTTAGACGTAAAAATATTGAAAAGTGATGATTAATAAACACGATAATCCAATACATCCTGAATTATATACCTACTTTGAGAATACTGAAGAGTGGGAAGAAAGATTTTTAAAACCCGAGTTAAGGTCGGAGAATTGGGAGTTATATTTACAAGAAGAATTATTAAACATTTACACTATTCCGGCATTTACCGAAGAGTTTTGTGATTTTATTGTTGAGGAGTCCGAATCGTGTAATTGTTGGACAGTTGATAGACACCAAAGTTATCCAACGACTGATATGGTATTACAAACTATAGGTTTAGGTGATACGTATCATGAAATATTAAAAAAATACTTTTGGCCGTTAGCTGTTAAAGCATATAAATTGGAAGAGCCGTCTTGGTTAGATATGGATAGTGAAAATTTTATCGCTAGGTACCATCCATACGCACAATATCACTTGGCGTTACACCATGATGCGAGTCAAATAACCACAGTGGTTACGTTAAACGAAGATTTTGAAGGTGGAGGAACTTATTTTCCAAATCAAAACGCTAAATTAAAAGGGAAGAAAGGTGATGTATCTATACATCCAGGTCAAATAACACATTGGCATGGTGGATTACCCGTTGAGTCAGGTCAGAGGTACATTATAGTTTCTTTTTGTACATTAAAAAGATAAGTTATGGATTTTAACAACGATAATAAGGTAAGAATTAACCCATTAGATATGCCAAATATTGAATGTGAAGAATGTGGAAATATTTTCTTTGATAAGGTGACAATTATAAAAAAAGTTAGTAAATTATTAACAGGTTCATCTGCAGACGAAATGGTACCAATGGAAACTTATGTTTGTACTGAATGTTCTCACATAAATAAAGATTTTGATATTAGAGGAAATGACAAGTAAAGAATTTGTTATATGGTTAGATGGTTACCTTGAAGGTAACGGTGATGTTGGTTTAACGACTATGCAAGTTAGAGACTTAGTCAATAAACTTCATGAAGTGGATTTAAATGAAAAAGAGATTAAATCAGGATTAATTATTGAAAGAGGGGTTAAACCTTTGAACCCCATAAAAATACAGGAACCTATCGAAGGTGACAATATAGATTTTCCTGGTAAACCACCTAATGTATATATGTGATGTCAAATACTGAATTTTATTTTTGGGACGAAATGTGGAATGAAAAAAAAGAAAATATAGATAAAGATGAAAATGAAGAAATTATTACAAAAAATAGCGTGGAAAACGAGGAAGATTAGATTAACCATAACTTTTCTTAAGATTTATTTACACGACCAACAAGAAACTTGGGGATTTAATTTGTTAGGTATTAATTATTCTTTTAAAGAATATTCATTACTTAGATTTGAATGTAGATTACCCAATATGACGAATGTTAGGCGTTTTACTGTGGATAGTTGGGATTTCTTATTTTTATCAAAACCGTTATGGGAAGAATATGATAGATTATCGGACCAATATTTATGGTCACCATACGACGCACAAGGATGGGACAAAATTAAACTAAATTTTTTAGGAAAATTATTTAAGTAGTATGATGTATTTTGTTTTAGCTATTATTCAGATAGCTTTTAACTTACTAAAACTTTTAGAAATAAAATACAGTTATGATGGAGATATGAAAAGAACCCTAATAGTAGGGTTTTTTCTTGCAATAGTATGGTTGTTTTCAACAGCTATTGGGGTTTCGGCAGTCATCCAACTTGATTATGTAATGATGATTGTTTATGTTATATCATCGATGTTCGGTAAATACTTAGCATTGAAATTAAGAAAATATTGGAAAATTAGAAAGAATGATAAATAAAATCGCACACTTCTCAGACTTACATTTAAGGTTATTTAAAGACCATGACCTTTATCGACAAATCATTTCAGAAATGTTGGAAAAATTTAAAGAACTATCGCCTGACCGAATTGTTTTTACAGGTGATTTAGTTCATAGTAAAAATCAAATGACACCTGAACTTATTGAGATAGTTGCTTGGGTTTTGACAGAATGTTCTAAAATAGCTAAAACTGTACTAATACCAGGTAATCATGATTTCTTAAATAACAACCTTAATCGGTTGGATGCGTTAACACCCATAATTGATTCGTTAAAGAACCCTGAAATTGTCTATTATAGAAACAGAGGAGTATACGAAGACGAGAATGTTAGTTGGTGTGTATATTCACAATTCCAAGGTAACATACCTCCTGAAATTTCAGAGGCCAAAGGGTATAAAATAGGGTTATTTCATGACCCTATACAAGGATTAACTACGGATACTGGTTATGGTTTTGGTGACCACGCATATGACATTAAAAAATTTAAAGGGTTAGATATTGTATTATGTGGGGATATTCACAAACGTCAGGTTATTGATATTCCAA
>JGI26086J50260_1001822_pt1 | contig 12048 bp, 8 predicted proteins | sample SaaInl3SG_22_DNA_FD_50260 | JGI IMG/M metagenome (IMG submission 50260)
GTGAATGCGCGGGCGACAGAAACCAACTCTTCATCACCGAGATTTCTGACTTCTTGAATCAATAAATCACGAGCACCGTCATCCCCTTGATGGACAGATTTCGAGAGACCGCGGAGTCGTTCGATGCGCTCGAGAAACGAATCACCGCGGTCAGTCACCATGATCTGACCGAGCTGCTCACCTAATAGACGTACGTTGTCGCGTAATGACGGATGCAATTCCATAACTTCCAATCCCGTGGATGATCTCAAGGCTCAGACGCTTTTCGCCTGATCCCATAGTCCATTTTTTTCGTTGTCGGTTGCGATCGTCAGGTCGATCCCTTGAGACTCAGCAAATCGAATGACCTGACTGATCCGGGATTCAAATTTTTGTGTGGCCAATCGAAGCGATTGCTCACTGTTGATACCAAGATGCCTCGCAAGGCTGACCATTGTAAAGAGCAAATCACCATATTCTTCAATCACCGCCTCTGAATCTTGAGCACTGCGGGCGCGCTCAAGCTCACTGAGCTCCTCGGAGACTTTCTCCAAAACGCCATCAATGGTTGGCCAATCAAAGCCAATTCGAGTCGCGCGTTTCTGGATTTTCTGGGCTCGAGTTAACGAAGGGAGTGAAAGCGGAACGTCATCAAATAAATCCAGTTGCCCGCGAGTTGCACGTTCTTCTGCTTTTTTGGCTTCCCAGGTGTGCTTGATCGATTCAACAGACGCGCCGCCACTCTTCCCGAAACTCCCAAAGGTTCCGTCAGAAAATACATGCGGATGACGAGACAAGAGTTTAGACACGATGGCATGAATGACATCATCCAGCGTGAATCGCCCGTCTTCTTCAGCGATACGCGCATAGAAAATCACCTGAAACAGTAAATCTCCCAGCTCGGCGTGCAATTCATCAAGCGCACCGCGCTCGATGACATCAGCCACTTCGTACGCTTCTTCCAACGTAAAAGGCACGATACTTTGATAAGTCTGTGCCCGATCCCACGGACAGCCGTGCTCAGTATTTCTGAGACAAGCCATTAAATGGACAAGATCGTTGAGTTGATAGCTCATCCTGAACGGATCCGTTTAGCGGCAATCACATTGTGAATCTGTTGCACGCGATCAAGGACTTGCGACAATTGCGACAGTCCATCGACCTCGATGGAGAGTTGCAGCCGAGCCGTATGATCGGTTGCGTCGGTTTGTGTCGACATGCCCGTCACATTCACTCGCTCATTCGCTAAAATCGAGGTCACATCGCGCAACAATCCTTGCCGATCGTAAGCGCTGACTTCAATCTCAACGGGATAGGTTTCAACCTGAGTTTCACCCCAAGAGACTTCAATCATTCGCTCTGGATGTTCTTCCTCGAGAGATAACGCGTTCCCACAATCATCGCGATGAATGCTGACACCGCGGTTTTTGGTGATGAAACCGACGATCATATCGCCAGGGACAGGATGGCAGCAGGTCGCGATTTGCGTCAATAACTGACCCACGCCACGAATCTGGATGCCATCGGTCCGTTCCTGAGGGGAGGCCTGACGTGGCTCTAAATCCAACTCTCGTTGCGTTACACCCGACAGGCGACTGACGGCGCCCACGACCTGAGAGACGCGAACATCACCCGCTCCAACAGCGGCATAGAGATCTTCGGCGGCCTGTAAATTGAGTGATTCAGCGACCGATCGCAAATCAAACGAACCAAGCGCCAAGCGTTTGATCTCAGCATCAATCAATTGCTTCCCTGCCGACACATTTTGGTCGCGATCGAGCTGTTTGAACCAAGCCTGGACTTTTGCACGAGCTCGCGATGTTTTGAGATAACCCAGATTTTGGTTCAGCCAGTCTCGGCTCGGGCGTGCCTCTGTTTGTCGAAGGATATCGACCTGGTCGCCCACCTTTAAACGGTAGGTCAAAGGCACAATTTTCCGATTCACCTTCGCGCCCCGACAGGAATGGCCGATCTCGGTATGCACTTTATAAGCAAAGTCCAAGGGGGTCGATCCGGCTGGAAGATCGATCACATGACCATCGCGGGTAAACACGTAAATCCGGTCTTCCAACACATCCTGACGCAGCGCATCGGAAAGCTCACGCAGGTCACCCACATCATCATGCCAATCGAGTACCTGTCGCAGCCAAGCGATTTTTTCTTCATAGGCTTCGCCGCTAATATCGGTGTCAGTCCCCTTGTATTTGTAATGGGCGCAGACACCATATTCAGCTTCATCATGCATTTGGTGCGTTCGGATTTGCACTTCAACAACTTTGCCTTGTGGCCCGATCACTGCGGTATGCAGCGAGCGATAACCGTTCGGCTTTGGCGATGCGATATAATCATCAAACTCATGCGGGATGCTTTTAAAAGCACCGTGCACGAGACCCAGGGCGGCGTAGCAATCACGCACAGAATCCACCAGGATACGAATCGCCCGAACATCATAAATTTGCGAAAAATCGACTTGTTTACGCTGCATTTTTCGCCAAATTGAGAAGATATGTTTGGCTCGCCAAGTCAAATCTGAACGAATCTGCTGTCCAGCCAAAATCTCCTGAATCGAGTCCACCAACTGCTCGATGTAACGCTCGCGATCTTCCCGACGCTCAGCCAGCGATTGCGCGATTTGTTTATAAGCGCCCTCTTCGAGATACCGAAAGGACAGGTCTTCCAATTCCCACTTTAAATGACCGATCCCAAGACGATGTGCCAACGGCGCGTAGACGTCAGAGACTTCACGAGCGACTTTGAGTCGTCTGGCCTTATCAGCCGACTTTACGGCGCGAATGGCGGCGGTTCGTTCAGCCAGCTTAATCAGTGCCACGCGGACATCATCAATGACCGCTACCAGCATTCGGCGAACGGCGTCTGCTTGATGTTCAGCGGCGCCTAAGAATTGTTGAGGCGCATCCTGCCGCGTTTGGCTGATAATCGCCATTTGCTGAACACCCTCAATCAACTTTGCGACCGTCTTGCCAAAAGCCTCCCGGACATCACGCAGTTGCAATCGACCAATCCGGACCGAGCGATACAACAGTGCAGCAACCAAGGCATCTTCATCGATTGGCATCGTCGACAGAATATCCGCCATCTCAAGGCCAAACCGATGCGCATCAGGCCCTCGCCAGTCTTTGGCAGCTTCATCCTTGAGCTCGAGCTCTTCGATCAGCTGAATGGCTTGACTCAGTTTGGCACTGGTCTCGAGATGGGCTTGCCTGGCGAAGCGTTCAGCCCAGTTTTCGAGCGATAAATCCGAGTCCAATTGAATCGGATGAATTTCACGCGCCTTAACCACGCGCCCCTCGCTGCACAAAAAGCGCCATCGATTCCATGTGTGCGGTGTGTGNGAACATATCCATCATCCCTAAATGGGTCATCTTGAAACCACGTTCAATCAACAGTTTTGCATCTCGGGCGAGCGTCGCCGGGTTACACGANACATACAACACGCGCTGAATGTTTTTCAGTGGTAGTTCTTCAAGCACTTCTTTGGCGCCAGATCGCGGAGGATCCACAATCAATGTATCCCAAGGCTCCTTCGCCCAACTTTGCTCAGCAATCGACTTGGTTAAATCAAATGCGACTGCCTGAATATTATCCAGAGAATTGTGACGAGCGTTTTGCAACACACGATGAACCATCGTTTCTGACACCTCAACGCCGACGACCTCGCGACTGCGAGTTGCTGCCGCTAGAGTAAAATTACCTAGCCCACAAAACAGATCGAGCACTCGTTCTGAGCCCTGCAAGTCCAAAAGCTCCATGGCTTGCATCATCATCGCTCGATTCATCGCTGCATTGATTTGCGTAAAATCGGTGACCGCAAATTGGTACTCCAAACCAAACTCGCCAATTCGGTACGTTAAACGCTCAGGACCATCGGCTGGCCATAAACGGGCAACAGTATCCGGTCCTTTCGGCTGCAAATAGACGTGCCACCCAGTGCTCTTCGCTAAATGAATCCATTGTTCGAGGTCGGCTGCAGACAATGGCTCAAGATGCCGAACGACCACCGCCACAGTATCGTCACCGGCGGCCACTTCCACTTGGGGAATGCGATCAGGTGCAGACAACGCTGCAATGGTTGTTTCCAGCTGATCCAGTGATTGACCGATGCGCGGATCCAGGACCGGACAGCCATCGATATCTGCAATGAAATTCGACCCACGCTCACGAAAGCCGACCAATACGCGACCTTTCGCATGCACCCAACGAACGCCTAATCGTGCGCGACGACGATACCCAAGGGTGGGGCCTAACAATGGCGGGAGTCGTGTCACCTGATCGAGGGCAATTCCCTCGCGCGTCATGAGCTCGTCGAGCGTGTTTGATTTATGGTTGATTTGCGACTGATGCGGCAGATGTTGTAACGAACAACCGCCGCACACGGCAGCATGCGGGCATTCAGGTTGGCCACGGGCGGGTGATGGCACAAGAATCTCTTTGGCCACTCCTTCAGCAGTTTTTGACGATTTCTTTGTGACCCGGACGGACACTAATTCGTCTGGAAGTGCACCATCGATAAAGAGCATTCGTTCGCCCCAGCGAACCAACCCACGACCCTCATGAGATAGCTTCGTTACCCGAATCGGAAAATCCGGCGTTTGCTTACGACGGGGGGCACGTTTTGGAGTTCGTTGCTTCATCGTGGGAATAAGTCGGTCGACAGGTAACGATCGCCTCGGTCACAAATGATGCACACCACCACACCGCGCTCGAGTTCTCGGGCCACACGGAGCGCTCCAGAGACCGCTCCACCGGCACTGACTCCGCAAAAAATCCCTTCATTGACAGCCAACTGTCGAGCCATGTCTTCTGCTTCATGCTGGTCAATATCGAGGGTCAGATCGACGCGCTTGGGATCGAAAATTTCAGGCCGGTAAGCAATTGGCCAGCGACGGATCCCGGCGATTTTCGACCCATCGCTTGGTTGAAGACCGACAATAGTCACGTCTGAGTTCTGCTCTTTGAGGTACTGAGACACCCCCATGATCGTTCCTGTCGTACCCATTGCGCTAACAAAGTGTGTCACCTCGCCTTGGGTATCGCTCCAGATTTCAGGGCCTGTGGTTTCGTAGTGAGCACGCGGGCAGTCCGGATTGGCAAATTGATTCAACACGCGGCCCTGACCCTCGCGCTCCATCTCTAAGGCCAGATCGCGAGCGCCTTCCATGCCTTGTGTTTCAGACACCAGAATCAACTCCGCGCCATAGGCAGTCATGGCGCGTTTGCGCTCATCGGATAGGTTGTCTGGCATGATCAGGGTCATTCTGTACCCGAGAATGGCGCCAGCCATGGCCAGCGCAATGCCTGTGTTACCGCTGGTGGCCTCGATCAGACGATCACCGGGGTGAATTTCGCCTCGCTCGGCAGCACCACGAATCATGTAGAACGCAGGCCGGTCTTTGACGGATCCGGCTGGGTTATTCCCTTCCATTTTGCAAAGCACGGTCACTTCGGGTGCGAGCCCTTGGTTCAGACGCTGCAATCGGACCAGCGGGGTGTTGCCAAGTGTTGATTCGATGGTTGGATATTGCACGTGGACCTCCTGTGGCGCGATAGAATACCGCACTCGGCGCCCGAAGACTCGATGGATCAGTCGAAGGCTAACGGTTGCCGGAAATAACGCTCGTAGTGGGCTTCTGAAATGGTTAAGAACTCATGGTGCAGGCATTCCCAGAGCTCATGGTTTGAGAGTGATTCAATCTCAGGGAGCTTCGATAACCCCAAATCAGCCAGTCGGGCAAAGCGTCCCTTGGTTTGCCGAAACAAGTCATAGGCCCAACACTCAGGTGGTTGGTCCTTCCGATAGCGAAGTCCGTGAGACTCTAATGACTGTCGCAATTGATCGGCATCGATGACCAGCAGATAGCGATTCACCACATCCATCATCAACTGCGTGATCCGGCTCATCACCGCCCTCTTTTGCGCTTCATCGTATCGATTCCAGTCCACAATCTCATGCGCAAACCGCTTGCAGCCCCGGCAGACCGAATCACCGTAGGTTGTCGAACAAAGCCCAACACATGGGGTAAGTACGCGCGGTTGCATTGGCAAATCCCATCAATCGTGTGGATGAATATCTAAGAGTTAGGACTTTGCTTTAAAAAACAATCGTGCAATGCGAAAAATTATAAAATGACCGAAATAACAATATTAGTCATTAATTAAACATTAATCCAAATTTAGTTGATTTTTGCACGCTCGCACATTCACAATTCAAACCAAACGAAAGGGAGAATTCACTATGTCACTGGATCTGATGAACGAGTCCATGGAGGACTGGAACAACAAGATCGCCGCAGCAGAAGAAATGATGCCGATCATTGGCCGGCTGTTCCGCGAAAATGCAATCGAAACCTCGATTTTTGGACGACTACTGAACAATCGAACAGTCATCAACATCATCAAATGCTGTCGCTTCGCGCGCCAGGTCGAAAATGAAGAACTGTCTGTCGAAGAGGCTCGTGATGTCTTGCTCGAAGCCGCAAAGCTTGACCTCAATCCGTGCCACGTGGATCTCGGGAAACTGGCTGTCAACTATCGTCGCTTCGGCAGCGGGCGAAGCCTCGCTGACTACGTTGCGGATGAGTTAAAGGGTGCCACGGGCGACATGCCAGAGGCAGGCAAGAAAACTGATATTGTTTTGTACGGCTTCGGTCGAATCGGCCGACTCCTGGCACGCGAACTGATCGCAAAATCAGGCTCCAAAGAAGCCATTCGCCTGCGCGCGATTGTCATTCGAAAAAATGGCGAGAATGACCTGATGAAACGGGCAAGCCTTCTCCGTCGCGACTCTGTGCATGGGTCCTTTGACGGAACCATTACTGTTGACCATGACAGTAATGCGATCATTGCGAACGGTCAGCGGATTCAGGTGATTTATGCCTCAAGCCCATCAGAAGTGGATTACACAGCCTACGACATCGACAACGCCTTNGTNGTCGATAACACCGGCAAGTGGCGAGACCGCGAGGGCCTNTCTCAGCACTTACAATCCAAGGGTGCGAGTCGAGTCCTGCTCACGGCGCCGGGCAAAGGTGATTTAAAAAATATCGTGCACGGAGTNAATCACCACGAGATCACTGATGCNGATGCCATNATTTCTGCCGCCAGTTGCACCACCAATGCGATTNCGCCAGTCCTTGNCGCCATTGATGAGAAATACGGCGTACAAAATGGGCACGTGGAGACGGTTCANAGTTACACCAACGATCAAAACTTGATCGACAACTTCCACAATGGCGATCGCCGTGGTCGAGCAGCCGCACTCAACATGGTCATCACTGAAACCGGAGCGGCCAAAGCCGTGGCGAAAGCATTGCCCCAACTCAAAGGTAAGCTCACCGGAAACGCGATCAGAGTTCCAACACCCAATGTGTCGATGGCGATCCTCAAGCTCAACCTCGATCAATCGGTTGAAAAAGACGAGCTCAACGACTACCTCCGGCATGTCGCGATTCACTCCAAGCTACAAAAACAAATCGATTACTCAAACTCACCTGAGGCGGTGAGCTCTGACTTCGTGGGATCTCGTGCAGCGGGAATCGTTGACGGCCTCGCCACCATCGCAACAGGGAACAACAGTTGCGTGGTGTATGTTTGGTATGACAATGAATACGGCTACAGTTGTCAGGTGATCCGGTGCCTCCGCCAGATGACCAAAGCCACGTTGCCGGCCTACCCGATCGAAAATTAACCAACAGGGCAGTCTGCGACCAAGTATGGACGCAAGCTGCCCAGTTTTTTTGCTAAACTCTCGCTCGCCTTACGGCGCGCCGTGATCCGGGTCCCAAAAGGATCCACCCACCGCGCTCAATTCAACCTGAACAAGGACGATTACTGTGCTTGAAGAATATCGCAATCATGTCGAAGAACGTGCCGCTGAAGGCATCGTGCCAAAGCCGCTCAATGCTGACCAAGTCGCCGGCTTAGTTGAGCTTCTGAAGAATCCACCAGCTGGGGAAGATGCATTCCTGCTGGATCTACTGACCAACCGCATTCCCGCGGGCGTTGACGAGGCTGCTTATGTGAAAGCCGCATTCTTAACCGACGTCGCGAAAGGCGAAACGGCCTGCACTCTCGTCTCACGAGTCGAGGCAACACGCCTCCTCGGCACCATGCTCGGCGGATATAATATCCCACCACTGGTCGACCTACTCGATGATTCTGAAGTCGGACCAACGGCCGCTGATGCACTGAAGCAAACCTTATTGATGTTTGACGCCTTCCACGATGTGGAAGACAAGCGCCAAGCAGGCAACGCACTGGCACAGGAAGTGATGGAAGCCTGGGCCCATGGTGACTGGTTTACCAACAAGCCAGACGTACCGGCCGAAATCAAAGTCACGGTCTACAAAGTACCAGGTGAAACCAACACCGATGATCTGTCACCTGCAGTCGATGCCTGGAGTCGTCCAGATATCCCATTGCATGCGCAAGCGATGCTGAAAGCGCGTATGGACAATCCGCTGGAAACGATTGAAGCCTTAAAAGACAAAGGACATCCGATTGCTTATGTGGGCGATGTCGTTGGTACAGGCTCATCGCGCAAATCCGCGACAAACTCAGTGCTGTGGCACATGGGCCATGACATCCCCTTTGTTCCCAACAAGCGCTCAGGCGGAGTGTGTATTGGCGGCAAGATCGCTCCTATTTTCTTTAATACCATGGAAGATGCCGGCGCACTGCCGATTGAGTGCGACGTCACTCAAATGAACACCGGCGATGTGATCGTCATCAAGGCTTACGAGGGCGTGATTCAGAACGAGCAAGGCTTGACACTCGCAAACTTCGCACTGAAGAGCGACGTGATTCTGGATGAAGTGCGCGCTGGCGGACGCATTCCATTAATTGTGGGTCGTGGACTGACTACCCGTGCGCGCGAAGCACTGGGTCTTGGCACTGCTGATCTGTTCAGAACACCAACAGCACCGGTTGAATCGACCAAGGGCTTTACACTTGCACAGAAGATGGTCGGCAAGGCCTGTGGCGTTGATGGTGTTCGCGCTGGAACCTACTGTGAGCCACGCATGACGACTGTGGGTTCGCAAGACACCACAGGCCCGATGACGCGCGACGAACTCAAAGAACTGGCGTGTCTTGGATTCCAAGCGGATCTGACCATGCAGTCCTTCTGTCACACTGCAGCCTACCCAAAGCCTGTTGATGTGGAAACACAACACACGCTTCCAGACTTCATCATGAATCGGGGTGGTGTCTCATTGCGTCCCGGCGACGGCATCATCCACTCCTGGTTGAACCGCATGTTGCTTCCCGATACGGTCGGAACAGGCGGCGACTCGCACACCCGATTCCCGATTGGCATTTCCTTTCCAGGTGGATCAGGCTTAGTGGCATTTGCGGCCGCAACNGGTGTGATGCCTCTTGATATGCCTGAATCCGTCTTGGTTCGGTTCAAAGGCAAAATGCANCCAGGAATCACACTGCGTGATCTAGTCAACGCCATTCCTTATGCTGCCATTCAGCGTGGATTGCTCACTGTCGGTAAAGAAGGCAAGAAAAACTGCTTCTCTGGACGCATCTTAGAAATTGAAGGGTTACCAACCCTCACTGTCGAGCAAGCCTTTGAATTATCCGATGCATCAGCTGAGCGTTCCGCCGGTGGTTGNACGATCAAACTCGATGANGCACCGATTCGTGAATACCTNGAGTCCAACATCACGTTGTTGAAATGGATGATCGCTGACGGCTATGGCGATCCTCGGACGATCGCACGTCGCATCCAAGCGATGGAAGCNTGGCTNAACAATCCAGAGTTGATGGAAGCCGATGCCGATGCGGAATACGCGGAAGTCATCGAAATCGATCTCAACGANATTCAAGAGCCTTTACTGGCATGCCCGAATGATCCCGATGACGTCAAGCCATTGTCTGAAGTTCAGGGAACAGCCATTGATGAGGTCTTTATCGGTTCGTGCATGACCAACATCGGTCACTATCGTGCAGCCGGTGAGCTGTTAAAGAAAGTTGGATCGATTCCGACACGCTTGTGGATCGCCCCTCCAACTCGGATGGATGAGCACCAATTAATGGATGAAGGTTACTATGCCATCTACGGGAAGGCTGGTGCTCGGACTGAAATGCCAGGGTGCTCACTGTGCATGGGAAATCAGGCCCGTGTTGCCGATCATGCAACGGTGGTCTCCACATCCACACGTAACTTCCCTAACCGTTTGGGGAATGGCGCCAACGTCTACTTAGCGAGCGCTGAGCTTGCGGCAGTCGCATCGATCATTGGCAAGCTGCCAACAGTCGCTGAGTACATGGAGTACGCCAAAGAGATCGATTCGATGGCTGACAACATCTACCGTTATATGAACTTCCATCAAATTGCCGAGTTCCAGGCAAAAGCGAAGGAAGCCAATATTCCTGTCACAGAGATCGCTTAACACCGATCCAATAAAAAACCCCGGNATCTCTCGATGCCGGGGNTTTTTTACGCCTCGAGATTCACTAGACCTCGAGCGCCACCGGCGACACGACGATACCGTTATTGTCGCAGGCAACAAAATCTCCGGGATGGATGGTCACACCAGCAAAGGTGACTGGGACGTCCAGGTCACCGACACCTTTTTTCTCAGTTTTCATCGGGTGCGTTGCAAGTGCCTGAACACCGAGATCCATGGCTCCCAATTCATCCACATCGCGGATTGACCCATAAATGACAAATCCAGCCCATCCATTGGCTAGCGCATTGGCTCCAATCATGTCACCAAGCAGAGCTCGACGCAGTGATCCACCACCATCGACGACCATCACTCGACCCTTGCCAGCAGTGCCAGCCAACTCTTTGACTGTCGAATTGTCCTCAAAGCATTTGACAGTCACTGCCTCGCCATAGAACCGTTCACGACCACCAAAGTTGGTAAAGATGGGATCAAGGACGGAAATCCCGCCCTCGTAGACATCACAAAGATCTGGTGTCGATTTCATGATTTGTGATCGCGAGCGTCAGCCAAAAAGAACCACGTCTCAAGCACTGTGTCTGGATTCAGCGAGACCGAGTCGATGCCCTGCTCCATCAGCCAGAAGGCGAGGTCCGGATGATCAGATGGCCCCTGACCACAAATCCCGATGTATTTACCCGCTTTGTTACAAGCCGAAATGGCGCGTGACAATAGGAATTTCACTGCGGGATTCCGCTCATCAAAAGCCTCAGCAATGATTCCCGAATCACGATCAAGACCCAAAGTCAGCTGCGTCAAGTCGTTCGATCCAATTGAGAAACCGTCAAAGTATTCGAGGAATTCATCCGCCAAGACAGCATTGGATGGAAGTTCACACATCATGATGACTTCCAGACCATTCTGTCCACGCTCAAGGCCATTCTGCTTTAACAGCTCAATGACGGCAGCTGCTTCTTCAAGCGTCCGAACAAACGGGACCATAATCGCGACATTGGTCAGCCCCATTTCATCGCGGACTTTTTTCAGCGCACGACACTCGAACTCAAAGCAAGGCCTAAATGATTCAGAAATGTAACGAGACGCACCGCGGAAACCGAGCATCGGATTTTCTTCTTCAGGCTCATAGAGCGGTCCGCCGATTAAATTCCGATATTCGTTGGATTTGAAATCTGATAACCGAACGATGACTCGCTCAGGCGCAAAGGACGCTCCGAGTGTCGCAATCCCTTCGACCAATTTCTCAACATAAAACTCAGTGGGGCTCGCGTATCCACCAATCCGCTCAGCAATCTCTTCTTTCAGATCGGCAGGTAGTGTGTCGTAATCCATTAAGGCACGAGGGTGCACTCCAATCATGCGATTGATGATGAATTCGAGTCGCGCCAGACCGATGCCTGCATGCGGTAATCGCTGAAAATCAAAGGCACGGTCAGGGTTACCGACGTTCATCATGATCTTAAATGGCAGAGCCGGCATGGCATCGACACTCGTCACGCGATGATCGAAATCGAGTATCCCCGCGTAGATATGACCGGTATCACCCTCGGCACAACTCACAGTGACATCGACACTCGTCACGCGATGATCGAAATCGAGTATCCCCGCGTAGATATGACCGGTATCACCCTCGGCA
>JGI26086J50260_1001837_pt1 | contig 11975 bp, 11 predicted proteins | sample SaaInl3SG_22_DNA_FD_50260 | JGI IMG/M metagenome (IMG submission 50260)
GGCCTGACCCCTGAAGGTGCGCGCGCCCTGATGGCTGCGGGCATGCGCGTCACAATCGAGGAAAGCTCGGTTCGTGCGATTGCGATGCAGGGCTATCTGGATGCGGGCGTCGAGATTGCCGCCGAGAACAGTTGGCCTGATGCCCCCTCCGACGCGATCATCTTTGGGCTGAAAGAACTGCCCGAGGACGGAACGCCGCTGCCCCACCGCCATATCATGTTCGGCCATGCCTATAAGGGACAGCCCGCAGGGCAAGAGCTNCTTAAACGCTTCAAGGCAGGTGACGGTACCTTGTTTGACCTTGAATATCTGGTGGATGAAACGGGCCGCCGTGTGGCGGCATTCGGCTATTGGGCAGGGTTTGCAGGCGCGGCTGTTTCCCTCAAATGCTGGATCGCGCAGAAAAACGGCAGCATCTGCGCCCCCGTGGGCGTCTACCCGTCCAAAGATGCGCTGGTCACAGAGCTTAAAGCGCAGTTGGGCGGCATCAAACCACCTCGGGCCATTGTCATCGGCGCGCTTGGCCGCGTTGGAACAGGCGGGTCAGACCTTTGCGAGGAATTGGGAATTTCGGTCACCAAATGGGATATGGCCGAGACCGCCCATGGCGGCCCCTTCGCGGAAGTGTTGGAGCACGAGATTTTCCTCAACTGCATTCTCGCCCATCCCGGCGCGCCGGTTTTCGTTCCCGCCTCCACCCCCAACGATGCGCGCAAGCTCAGCGTTATCGGCGATATCGCCTGTGATCCGACCTCGGATTTTTCTCCGATCAAGGTCTATGACCAGACAACCACATGGGATGCGCCTGCTTTGCGGGTTCATGNCACNCCCCCGCTTGATGTGATGGCGATTGATAATCTGCCTTCAATGTTGCCCGTAGAAAGTTCGCAAGATTATGCAGAGCAACTCTTGCCCTCGCTGCTGACACTCGACAATTTGGACCAAGGCGTTTGGGGCCGTGCAAAAATAGAATTTGATCGCCATAGTGCAGCGCTCTGAGGGAGATTTGTAATGACAATTCATTGGTGCGGCACAGGGCTTTCGGCAGTCCCCGGTTTGAGACGGTTGCTGGAGGCCGGCGAAGATGTGGTGGTTTGGAACCGCACAATTGCCAAGGCGCAAGACGCAGTTGGCGACCTGACCGATGATATCCGCCCCTATGACCTCAAGACCCTGTCCGAAGCGCTTGCCCCGGGCGATACCGCCGTATCCATGTTGCCCGCCACCGAGCATGTTGCCATCGCGACGGCCTGTCTTGATGCGGGCGCGCAATTTGTCTCCTCCTCCTATATCGCGCCCGAAATGCGCGCCTTGGATGATCGTGCGCAGGAACTCGGTGTCTCGCTGGTCAATGAGGTTGGTCTTGATCCGGGCATTGATCACCTGATGGCCCATGCCTTGATGCTCAATTACACTCTGTCTGATGCTTTCGATCCCGAGAACAGCCATAGTTTCATCTCCTATTGCGGCGGCATTCCGAAATATGAAAATCCGTTTCGCTATAAATTCAGCTGGTCGCCCCTAGGGGTTTTGACAGCATTGCGCTCCCCGTCGCGCTCGATTGCGGATGGGAAGGAGTTGCTGGTCANTCGGCCTTGGGACGCGGTCTCGTCCTATGAGGCGCCCTTGCCCACCCCCGAAAGCTTTGAGGTCTATCCAAACCGCGACAGCCTTCCCTTCATGGAAGAATATGGCTTTGGCGAGGATTGGAACGTCAAACAATTCGTGCGCGGCACCTTGCGGCTGAATGGCTGGTCGGAGGCTTGGGCCGATGTGTTCCGCGAGATCGAGACATTGTCAGGCCCCGAAGGCCTGCCACGCCTCAAGGAAATGTCGGATCAATTCTGGGCCGAGAATGCCTATGATGACGGAGAGCCCGACCGCGTTGTGATGTGTGTNTCNCTCAAGGTCGAGCGTGATGGCGAAACCGTTTGGCATGAAACCTACACCATGGATGCATGGGGCGATGAACGCGGCACTGCAATGGCGCGGCTGGTTTCGGTGCCCGTCTCGCTTGCCGTTCAAGCGGTTCAGGCAGGCCTGCTGGAACCAGGTGTTCAGGCCGCCCCGTCTGAACTTGAAATGGTGTCGGGCTGGATGGCGGTTGTTTCAACATTGGCACAGCATGTGGAAGTCGTTGACCACTTGGCCTGACCCACGCATAAGTGCGGCCCGTCTTCTCCGCGCGCTACATCACTGCTCGAATTGGCATCAGCTAAAGATACGGTAGTAGAGCCAATCAGGCAGAAGCTGGCTGATACGGAACATCATGCCGAATAGGCCCGGAAAGCTCTTTTTGAAGCGGTCCGTGTTCATATGCTCAAAGAACTCGGCGGCGGCTGCATCAGGCTCCATGATGAAGGGCATCTTGAAATCATTCTTGTCAGTCAGACGAGTGCGGATGAAGCCCGGATTGATGATCTGGACATCGACGCCTGTCTTGCGCAGATCGCAATACATTGACTCCGCCAGATACATCAGCCCCGCTTTGGAAGCCCCGTAGCCCGTCGCACCAGGCAGGCCACGGAACCCCGAGAGGCTGCCTGTAAGAACGATATGCCCGTGATCACGCGCCACGAATTGCGGAACGATATGCCCCAGCACGCGGGAGGCACCAACAAGATTGATATCGAACATGGTATTAACCTCATCGGCCTTCCACTCGGTCGCGGGCTGGGGCCAATAGACACCCGCCAGATAGACCACGCCGTCCACCTCGCCGACTTCCTTGACCGCCTTTTCGACAGATACGGGGTCCGAGACATCCATCGGCACATAGGACGCCCGACCAGACAAGACAGCGACCAATTCCTGCAAGCGTTCCTCAGAGCGCGCCGAGACAATCACTTCAACGCCTGCGCGGCTCATCAGTTCTGCAACNGCGCGCCCCAACCCCTCNGAGGCGCCNATCAGCCAATACCGTTTTCCGGCCCATTCCCGCATGTCTTACTCCGTTCACACCAGTAGGTTTAAGATAGGTCCCCAGACAGATTAATCCAAAGCTTCACTACGATTTTCGGGCAAAGGCGTTGCGANCAGCAAAGCGATTGCCACCAGTTTCAGCAGGCAAGGCACAAGCGCGTAAAGATAGGTCAGCCGGTTCAATGCCTCATCCGTGTTTGCGCCCCCCGCTTCAAACCCGACCGCATCAAGGGCAGGCAAAAGGGTGACCGCCGCAAAGGCCAAGGTGAATTTTGAAACGAAATTCCACAGCCCGAACGCCTCACTGGCTTGCGGCGCGATCTGCGCCATGCGCCGCGCGAAAATTGCAGGTAGCAAGGTCAGGTCTGCCCCCAAAGCCATGCCCGAGATCAGACAGACAAGCGCGAAAGCTGCCGTGTCGCCCGCGCCAAGGGTCAGGACATAGCCGAAACTCAGGATCGCGGAGACCATGGCCCCAAGTAATGTAGGCCTTGCGCCGAAGCGCGCCGCGATCTTTGACCAAAGCGGTGCGGATGCGGCGGCGGCAAGAAAGAAGAGCAGCAGCAATGGCCCCTCCCACCCTGCCGCGCCAAGCACGCTTTCGACATAAAACAGAAACAAGGTAGAGGAGACCGCAACAGGCGCTGCGTTCACCAAAGCAATCAGCAAAAGCCGCAGCGCAACAAAATCCCGCAAGACCACGCCAAACCCACCCGATGCGCCAATATTGCCCTGCCCCCATTCGGCCCGCATGAGCCACCAGCCAAAACCGCATAGCACGGCAAAACCAAGCGCGAAGGCAGCAAAGGGATAGCCTGTGAAGGCCAAAGCCACAGGCGCGACCGAGGCCACGCATACCCCGATCAAAGCCCCTGTTTCACGCCATGCCGCAAGTCGGAAATGGCCATCTTTGCCCAAGCCTGCCGCCGTCTGAACCCCTTCGGCATAAAAGCAGATGGTCAGGAAAGAAAAGCTCGAGAACAGCCCCGTCAGTGTCAATGCAAACCACCAGATCGGCGCAATCGGCGGGGTTACAGCGAAAAGCCCGATCATCGATGCTGCAAGGAGAAGCACCGCCCCACCAACCATTGGCCTGCGCCATGTGCGGGCGACCTGCGCCAGCCAGCCCAAGATCGGATCTTGCACCAAATCGAACAGGCGCAACACAAACAGAACACCTGCCAGCGCCGTCAATCCAAGCCCGTATTCATCAAGGTAGAATTTCGGCGCGTGGATATAGATGGGTAGGCCCGCCGAGGCGAGCATCGCCGCAAAAACCGAATAGCCTGCAAGCCTTGCAGGGCGCTGTGGCATCACGAAACCTCATCCGAGGGCGGCATCGGGCGCGGCCTGTATTCCGCGCCTTTCCACCACAGTTTGAGCGCCTGCCAATGGATCAACCCAAGCACACGCCGTGACCCGAAAGGACGGCGGATCACCGCCTTCAGAATGGTCCCGTTCCCCAGTGGTTTCCGCTTGCCCACGAGGGTCGCAATCAACCCCTCATTTCCAGTGGAGTAATCAATGAAAATGCCGATCCTATCGGCAGAGATATCAAAGCGGAACTTATACCCCCCATCGACAGGCTGAAATGGCGAAACATGGAAGATCTTCTGCGCGGTCAAAACATCCTCGGGCAGGATTTCACGGTGATCGGGGTGAAAGCACAGATAGGAATGGCGATCCCCGAATGTATTGGAAACCTCGGCAATAACGGCGCGCAGGCGCTTATCCCGATCATATGCCAACCAAAAGCTTACGGGGTTGAACACATGGCCAAGCATCCGCGGCTGCGCCAAAAGCATCAGCGCGCCATCAAGGCTCTGGGTCAAACCATGCGCTTCAAAAACGGCGCGCGCCCATGGCGCACCCATACCTTGCTTTGGCGGGCCCCCATGATCACCGTCCCACAGAGAAGTCAGGTTTGCGCGGTTCCGGCCAAACAAGGCGGGCGCGGCCAGCGCCTCGGCCTCGGCCTCGGCATTCAACATCACGTAATCGATGCTGTATTTGAAGGCATTCTCGATCCTGCCGCGCCGTCCATGGAAGGTCTGGCCCGAGATATGATCGACGGTGTCGCTCACGCTGCGGCCAATGCCAAACGATCCCGCTCTGCCATCGCCTCAACGACATCAATCGCGCTGGAATAGCCATCCTCATGGAAGCCGTTTTTCATCCATGCGCCGCAGAACCAAGTATTTTGCGTCCCATTGATCTCACGGATTTTTCCCTGCGCAGCGAGTGCGGCCAAATCATAAACGGGGTGCCTGAAGGTGACGGTATCATAGATCAGCTTGTCATCAATCGGCCCACGGCTGTTCAGCGTTACAAATAGCGGGTCGCTTTCGGGGATGGGTTGCAGGCGGTTCATCCAATAGGTCAGGTCAATCGGCCCGCCTTCATGGCCCGCGCGCTCGGTATAGTTCCAGCTCGCCCAAGTCACCCGCCGTTGCGGCATGGCGCGCGCATCTGCATGCAGCACCGCGTCATTGGGTTGATAGCGCACATCGCCAAGGGCGGATTTCTCTGCTTCGCTGGGGTCGGCCAGCAAGGCAAGGCTGTCATCCGAATGCGTGGCGAACACCACCTCATCGAACATTTCAACATGGCCGCCGCGCTTGATTTCGACACCGCCCGCGCTGCGCCGCACCGATTGGAGGCCTGCATTGGTCTGGATATCAACGCCCTGCGCGCGCATCGCGGCCTCAAGCCTACGGACATATTCGATCGACCCGCCTTTCACCGTCCACCATTGATGCTGGCCCGTGGCCTGCAACAGGTTGTGATTGCGGAAAAAGCGCACCAATGCTTGCGCTGGAAAATCCATGATCTCCTCTTTCGGCGTCGACCANATCGCGCCNGAAATCGGGGTCAGGTAATAATCCTTGAACCATTGGCTCAGCCCCATCTGGGACATGAACTCACCCAAAGTGATATCGGANTCCGTGGCNAGCTTTGTGGCCTTGGNGTTGAACTTCATAATATCGCGGACCATGCGCAGGAAATTCGGGTTCACGATATTGCGCTTTTGCGCAAACAGCGCGCCCAGATGGTGCAACCCGTATTCCATCGCGCCATCATTGATTGAGGCGGCAAAGCTCATATCGCTTGGGGTGACAGGCACATCCAGCGCGTCAAACAGCTTGGCCATATGCGGGTAATTCGCGTAGTTGAACACGATAAAACCTGTATCGACAGGCTGATCGCCGTTCTTACCTGCAACGATGGTACGGGCATGTCCGCCAAGGCGATGCTCTGCCTCGAACAAGGTAACCGAATGATCCTTGGAGAGATGATAGGCCGCGCCCATTCCGGAAATGCCAGCGCCGATAACTGCGATACGGCGGGGGCTGGCAAAGGTGGTTTCAAATGGCACGCGGGCACTCCTGATGATGTTCTGTTTGTTATTGATACTACGCCCGAAAAATCACAACGGATTAATTATTTTGGAGTGATCCAACACTTGGCTTCTGCCGTATACCTTTTATGCTGTTGGAAAGAGATCATATCGAGACTTCTAGTGTCAGTGCCACTGCCCGCAATATTGGGGCTGAAAGGCTTTTGCAGAAGCGAAAGGCTTTCATGACCAACTCCAGCAAAACGACTGACGGCCCAGATTGGGTGGTCGTTCTGGCCGCAATTGCGCGAGATCAGGATCAGGAAGCCTTTTCGGCTTTGTTTCGGAACTTTGCGCCGAAGGTGAAAGCTTTTTTGCTGAAATCGGGCGCGGATGAGAGCCTTGCCGAAGAAGTCATGCAAGACGTGATGGGAACGGTCTGGCGCAAAGCAGAACAATACGACCCAGCCCGCGCCTCGGTCGCGACTTGGATCTTCACGATTGCCAGAAACCGCAAGATCGACCTCTTGCGTAAATATGCACGCCCCCAACCCGAGGATCTGCCTTGGGGGCCAGAGGAAGAACCAGACCAAGAAGATGTTCTTGGCTTGCAACAAGACAGCGCCCGTTTGGTTGAGGCGCTTAATTCTTTGCCCGCAAAGCAGCGGGAATTAATCGAACGGGCCTATTACGGTGACCTGAGCCACAGCGAAATTGCCGCTGAAACCGGTCTCCCCCTTGGCACGATCAAGTCTCGGATTAGGTTGGCGTTAGACAGACTTCGCCACAAGATGGGTTGAATAAGTAATGAACGACGTGAAACACCATATCGGCGACGAGTTCCTGATGGGCTACGCCGCTGGATATCTTCCGCAAGCTTTTGATCTTGTGGTCGCCGCACATGTATCGATCAGCGATGAATCGCGTGCGCGGATGGAAAGCTTTGAAGCCCTTGGCGGCGGTGTCCTTGAGGGCATGGATGATGCCGAGATTGGCGAAGATAGCCTTGAAAAGACGCTCGCCATGATCACTGGCGCGGCACCCGTGGCAGAGCCAAGCCCAGCGCCAGTCGATGATGTTATTCCCGCCCCTCTGCGCGATGCGATCGGGGGCGGCACGGAAGCTGTGAAGTGGCGCTCCATCGGGATGGGCTGCAAACAGGCCGTTATCCATTCCGACAAGGATGCCACCGCGCGGCTCTTGTTCATTCCCGCAGGTCAGGCCATGCCCAAGCACAGCCACCGTGGAACGGAAATGACGCTTGTCTTGCAAGGCGCCTATCGCGATGAAACCGACCGTTTCGCGCGCGGCGATGTCGAGGTTGGCGATCAGGATATGCACCACACCCCCGTTGCCGAAGCGGGTGAGGATTGCATCTGCCTTGTTGCCACCAATGCGAAGCTGCGTTTTGAAAGCTTCCTGCCAAGATTGGCGCAACCCTTCTTGGGCATATGAGCTGCTTTACTCCTTTGGGTCGGGCATGAAACATTTCGGCCCAACACGCGGAGAATTGAAATTCCGCTTGGCCTTCAGCTTTGTGGGCCTCGCGGCACTGTTGGGGGCCTTGATCTATCGCGGCTTTCAAGCGGGGCCTGCTATGGTTGAGGTTCTGATTATCGCTGGCGGCTTTTTTNGCGGCAGCGCAATCTGGACAATCTTGAAGNTGGTCAAGCGCGANCATCCTCAAGACANCTGATTTTACGGCTTTTGCATTCGACGCGGGCGCGCATTGGCGCTAGAGCGGTGCTGCCATGACGGATGCTTTCATATATTCCCCCCCTGATGATCCACTGGATATCATCCATGAGGATCACGAATTGATCCTTGTGAACAAACCTGCGGGCCTCCTCTCGGTTCCGGGAAAGGGCGAGCATCTTGCCGATTGCCTGATCGCGAGGCTCACCACTGCATTTCCCGAGGCCCTTCTGGTTCACCGGCTGGATATGGACACCTCAGGCGTGATGATTTTTGCGCGCACCCCGCATGCGCAACGTCATTTGGGGCTGCAATTCGAGAAGCGTCAGACCAAGAAAACCTATATCGCACGCGTCTGGGGCCATGTGACTGAGAAGGAAGGTCATATTGATCTGCCCTTGATCGTCGATTGGCCAAACCGCCCGTTGCAGCATGTGAATTTCGAGACAGGCAAACCCGCCCAAACCGATTGGCGGCGTGTCCGCATCGAGGGCGAGACAACCCGCATGCGCCTTTATCCAAAAACAGGCCGCTCGCATCAATTACGGGTCCATATGCGCGAGATCGGCCATCCGATCCTTGGCGATCCCTTTTATGCAACGGGGGCGGCGCGGGATTTCCCGCGGCTTATGCTGCATGCAGAAAGCCTCAAGGTGCGGCACCCCGATGGCGGCAAAGGCATGCTGTTCCGCGCGCCCGTCCCGTTCTAGGCGCAAATCCCTGCCATCATTCTGGACGGGCCAAGCTGAGCAGACAGCCGTTCGCCCTATAGGGGTGCGGCGGTATGACCTTCCCTTTTTGCGTGAAACCCGACCTTGGGCGGGATGTAACGGCTTCTCTCTCTTCTTATGTCNGGTAGAACGGCATCGAAGACAAAATGGAGATGAATATGGGACTTCGCATCAACGACATCATTCCAAACCTCACGGTAGAAACTGATCAAGGCAGCTTTGCCTTGCATGATTTCATCGGAGACAACTGGGCAATTCTGTTCAGCCACCCCAAGGATTTCACGCCTGTTTGCACCACCGAATTCGGCGCCGTCGCGCAGCTTGCCGATGAATGGGACGCCCGTGGCACCAAGGTTCTGGGTATTTCCGTGGACAGCGCCGAAGAGCACGTCAAATGGAAAGGCGATATCGAAGCCGTAGGCGGTGCCAAAGCAGGCTTCCCAATCGTTGCCGATACCGATCTGGCCTTGGCTAAAGCCTTCGACATGCTGCCCGCCGATGCCTATCTGCCCGATGGCCGCACACCGAATGACACCGCAACTGTGCGCGTTGTCTTCATCATCGGGCCTGATAAGAAGCTGAAGCTGTCGATGACCTACCCAATGAATGTTGGCCGTAACTTCGCAGAAGTTCTGCGCGCCTTGGATGCCCTGCAAACCGCCGCGAAAGAGAACATCGCGACACCTGCAAACTGGACTGTCGGTCAGGATGTTGTGGTTCCGATGGCTGTCTCGGACGAAGACGCAATCGCAAAATACGGCTCGATCGACAAGAAGCTGCCCTATCTTCGCATGGCTTCGCTCAAGTCGTAAAAGACTGGTTGTTCAAACACAAAAGCCCCCGATTTCGGGGGCTTTTTCTTTGCTTACAAACCGCTTCAGGCGGCCGACGGCCCCGAGATTGCGTAATTCGGGGCATGCAAATAAATCGAAGAGCCCATCTCGACCTGATCATAGAGCTCGGTCACATGGGCATTGACCATCCGCACACAGCCTGAGGATGCGGCGGTGCCAATCGACCATGGCTGCGGGGTGCCATGCACACGCAAATAGGTATCGCGGTTGCCATCATAGAGATACATCGCGCGCGCGCCCAAAGGGTTCTCGGGTCCACCAGGAACACCATCTGCAAATTCGGCGTAAACTTCAGGCTCACGCGCAATCATCGCGGCAGTAGGGGTCCAGCTTGGCCATTCGACCTTGCGGCGGATCGTATAGCGGCCCGGCGATTGCAGGCCCGAGCGGCCAACAGCCACACCGTAACGCATCGCGGTGCCGTCGGTTCCGATATGGTAGATATATTTGGCAATCGGGTCGACATGCAGATCACCCGGATTGAGGCCCGGATTATGGACCACCCGCGTAGGCATGAAACGAGGATGCAAACCCCAAGGGTTATCCCCCAGCGGATCGGGGCGTTCGATTGCGTCATCAAAGCCCACATCATCCTGACCGAATACCGGTGTCGATATAAGAGCAGCCCCAGTGGCTATGAAATGGCGGCGGGTTAGCATTATATCATCCTTCAAATACAACGGGCCCAGTATAATTTCCCGCGAATAATCCCCAAGAATCTCTGCTGACGCAAGATCATCTCGGTCACAATAAGGTCAGCATCCAAAAGGAAAACCCCGCGCCAAGGCACGGGGTTTCCAGTGTTGCATCCAAAGCAAAGATTACTCTTCTGCTTCTTCTTTCGGAAGGTCTTCGCCAGTTTCCTGATTGACCATTTTCATAGCCAAACGGACCTTGCCGCGATCATCAAAGCCCAACAGCTTGACCCAGACTTCCTGACCTTCTTTGAGAACATCGGAAGGGTGGTTCAGGCGACGGTTTTCGATCTGGGACACATGCACCAGACCGTCGCGCTTGCCAAAGAAGTTCACGAAGGCGCCGAAATCGACGATCTTCACGACTTTACCCTTGTAGACCTTGCCCTCTTCAGGCTCGGCGACGATCGAGTGGATCATCTCATAGGCCTTCTGGATGGCTTCGCCATTTGGCGATGCGATCTTGATGATGCCTTCGTCATTGATGTCGACCTTAGCGCCCGACACTTCAACGATTTCACGAATGACCTTACCGCCCGAGCCGATCACTTCACGGATCTTATCGGTTGGGATCTGCATGGTTTCGATACGCGGCGCATGCACCGAGAAATCACCCGCTTCGGTCAGAGCGTTGCTCATCTCGTTGAGGATATGCAAACGACCCTGCTTGGCCTGCTCCAGAGCTTTCTTCATGATCTCGGGCGTGATGCCTGCGACCTTGATGTCCATCTGCAGCGACGTGATGCCATCGGCGGTGCCTGCAACTTTGAAATCCATGTCGCCGAGGTGATCCTCGTCGCCAAGAATATCGGTCAGAACCGCATAGGAGCCGTCATCTTCAAGGATAAGACCCATCGCAACACCTGCGACAGGAGCCTTGAGAGGAACGCCCGCATCCATCATCGACAGCGAACCGCCGCAGACAGAGGCCATCGAGGAGGAACCGTTCGATTCCGTGATCTCGGACACAACGCGAATTGTGTAAGGGAAATCAGTGGCCGAAGGCAGAACCGCCTGAAGGGCGCGCCATGCAAGCTTACCATGGCCAATCTCGCGACGACCCGCCGAGCCGACACGACCAACTTCACCAACCGAATAGGGAGGGAAGTTATAATGCAGCAGGAAGTTCGACTTGAAGTTGCCATGCAGCGCATCGATGAACTGTTCGTCATCGCCTGTGCCAAGCGTGGTCACAACCAGACCTTGCGTTTCACCACGGGTGAACAAGCCGAGCCGTGGGTCCGTGGCAGAAGGCCAGTTTCGCTGACGATATCGCGCACTTTATCAAGCGCGCGGCCATCAATCCGCTTGCCGTCTTTCACGACCGCGCCACGCAGAACGCCCGATTCCAGCTTCTTGAGCGCGGAGCCGAGGTTTGCATCCTCAAGATCTTCTTCGCTCAATTCCGCTTTGACCGCGTCCTTGACGGCAGCAACAGCGGCAGTGCGCTCCTGCTTGTCCAAAAGCGCATAGGCTTCGCGCATTTTGGCCTCACCAAGGGTCTTAACCCGNTCATAAAGANCGGAGTAATCAGGCGCTTGGAANTCAAACGGCTCTTTCGCGGCATCTTCAGCCAGCGAGATGATCAGGTCGATCACAGGCTGGATTTGCTCATGCGCGAAGGTTACCGCACCCAGCATTTCCTCTTCCGAAAGCTCATAGGCCTCGGATTCAACCATCATCACGGCGTCTTTGGTGCCAGCGACAACCAGATCAAGGCGCTGATCGGGGTTGTTGCGCA
>JGI26086J50260_1001841_pt1 | contig 11962 bp, 8 predicted proteins | sample SaaInl3SG_22_DNA_FD_50260 | JGI IMG/M metagenome (IMG submission 50260)
TATTGCTGCTGGACGTGCGCGAGCATCCGAGGCTGATCTCTCAGCAGCCCCACGCATAGCAATAGGGCATCCTCCCAGTCAATAATTTTTCGCTTCTGCTTAAGAGCTTCGAAGCCTTGAAAGAATTCAACGAATTGCTCTGGGCCGAGCGGTAGCTTCCTGTCGGGCTGGGCGGTGTGAGCCTCAACTGACTGCATCGAGTATCGGATTAGTTCAACTTCTGCCTGCAGTCCAGCTTTCATTTGAGCGGTTGGCTGGATTGACATCTGCTCAAGAACTTCGTGGATGAGAGGGGCCTTATTCGTCACCAATTTTGGTGCAAAAGAATCGGTCAACTGGGGCCAGAAAAATTGCAACTGGGCCAGTGCCGCCGAGTGAAAAGTCCTAACCGCAACATCCCTGGCACCAAGGCTGCGGAGCCTTGATCTAAGCTCTGCTGCCGCCCTATTTGTGTAGCTCAAGGCAAAGACCCTATTGGCGGCGTATGCGCCGGTCTGGATGCCGTGCGCAATCCGATGGCTGACAGTTCTTGTCTTACCACTGCCGGCCGCGGCGATGATTGCAACCGGTCCGTGCAGTGCAGATGCTGCTGCAGCTTGGTCCTGGTCTAGGTCAGCCAGAAGCTTGCTCGAAGCATCTTCTGAAGACATTGATTTTCCTTACGCTACGCGTGGCGTTGAAGCCTTGGGGCCATTGTGCAATCTAACCTGATGACGTGTTACGACCAAGTTTGATATTAGCCGCGCTTGCAGCCGACGCTGCCCCGGGCATTACCTTCCGCAACTATCTTCGGAGCGATACAAATCCAGATATCGATCAGTTGCAGCTCTGGGACGAGGATGGCGCCTCCTACCAGCTATTGATTCCCGCCACGGCCGCGGGCGAATCAGAACTGGCCACCGAGTTGCAGGCGCTAAGGGTTATTTCGCCACTCAAAGATCAGCTAGAGCTGGAAATCCCAAAACTGGTTGGGCAAACCAGGGATTCTGATGGCACGACCGCCGTGCTACTGACGTTGCTTGGAGGCGAGAGTCCTGACCTTGCAAAATTTGCCCCGGGAGACTTCTCAAAATCTTTGGGAGAAGCAATTGCAAAGCTCCACAACCTTGATCCGGCAATCCTCAGGGACTCGGGGCTCGTGGAGCACGACGCTGAAACAATACTGCGGCAGAAAGTTGCTGAGATCGATGCAATTGCCCAGTCTGGCCGAGTGCCGGCAGCGCTGCTTTCAAGATGGGAAGCTGCGACCGAAGAGGTTGGCCTCTTCCGTTTTCACGGAACTGTCGTCCACGGCAATCTCACTCAAGAAACCATCCGTGTCAGCGGTCAGAAAGTCACTGGTTTAGCCGGCTGGAGTTCACTCAGAATTGGAGACCCCGCCGATGACCTTCGATGGCTAACAGGTGGTGCGCTTCGAACAACACTCGAAGACGCGATGTTGAATTACCGTGCCAACAGATATCAGGCTGACGAAAACATTGGGCAACGTGCCCAGCTTTACTCTGAATTGGAGTTGGGAAGCTGGCTGTTGCACTGCCTCGAATCTGAAGACGAGAAGGAAATCGCTATCGCTGAGAANATGATCTCAGAGCTTAGAGACCAGCTAGAAAGCGGGAACCTTCGAAACCTCAGGGCCGCAAGTTTCGCAGGAATTGCCTACCAGGCACCCGTTGCCGAAGCCACCGTGGTTCAACCCTCAGCTACTGAAACTCCCGAACAAGAGTCGGATGAAGTTTCTGCCGAGCACGAAGACGAATCTGCGAGTGAAGGCGCTAGTGCCGAGAATTCAAAGCCTGAAGATACTGGGGCTGAAGCCACTAAGACTGAAGACGAGCTTTTCTAAGCGAAGCTAACTGTTTCGAGAGCTCGGCCTCCGAAGTTACCTGAGGAGAGATTTCAACCCCATCTTTTGCAAAGAAAAACGATGCTGTAACTCTTTCGATGCCAACACCAAGCAGTCTTGCCAAGCCGATGCGATACAGCGCCAGCTGAATGGCCTTAGCTTCAATTTCAGCTTTTGACTTTGGGGAAGCGCCGGATTTCCAATCAACGATTTCAAAGCCTTGATCGGTCTCAAATACGGCATCGAGCTTGCAGACCACGATGGTCCCACCGAGTTCATATTCCAAAGACTTCTCGACAAATACTGGCTGGAGAGTAGCAAAGCGGGATTTCAAGAACTGCTCTGCGAGGTGTTGGTCCTCATCGGCAAAAAGTTCAGCATCTATCTCTCCATCCAATTCAAAGGCTCTCTCAAGGGCTTCGTGGAAAATGGTTCCTTGTGCTGCAGCTTCCGAATACGCAACAGGGAGAGGACGTTCCAGCTCGGAAAGGAAATTCTCAGGATCTGCCAGCAATGAAACTACTCTCGATGCCGACAACCTGAGCGGGATCTCGGGTGGCAAATTTTGCCCCAGCACCTCTGTCTGCTGCACGAGAGCTGCAAGCTGCAGATTCTCTGCCGCGCTCAATGGCTTGGCGGTTTCCACTGCTTTCGCGGCACTTAGATAAACAGGCCTTGAATCACCAAGGGGGTCCAGTGGCCATACCGCCTGCGTTGAAGCTTCAGACAGTGGATTCGTGGCATCGGGCTCTGGAATAGGTGACACCAGCTCTACCAAATCCGCATCCAGCAACTCTTCAAGATATGCAGCCGGCAACCTTGGCTTCAGGTTGCCCGCCTTGTAGTAGCTAGCCGTCAATAGCAATTGCTTGCTGGCCCTCGTGACGGCTACATAGGCCAGGCGTCGCTCCTCGATCTCATGCTTGGCTCGGTTCTCATCGGCAAACTGGTCCAGCGCGGTTTTCAGTTCCTTCTGAGTGGTCGCCGACTCCCAGGTAAATGTGGGTATCCATGCTGAATCTTGTCTAAGCGGGTTTGGCAGTTTCCCCAATGAGAGCCAGCCTTTGGTTTCTCTGGATTCCACGGGGAAGGAGCCGTTTACGAGCCCTGCCACGACAACTAAATCCCACTCCAGTCCCTTGGCAGCGTGAACGCTCATGAGTTGAACTACTCCAGCTTTGGTTCCGGTCTTGGGTAGCTCGAATCGCTCACTGGTAACCGCATAGTTCAACCAAGAAATAAGGCCGTTCAGGCTCGGTCTGATTGCAGTGGCCTCGTANTCCGAGATCCTCGAGATAAATCCTTCAAGGTTTGCTAGCGGAAACTTGGCGTTCGAGTGCGCATAGAGTTCGATGTCTAATTCCAACTCTTTTGCAACAGCCCAGGCGAACTCGCTCACTCCAAGCGACAGCTGGGTGCGCATCCGATGAAACAAATCAGCTGCGAACACCATGCGCTGGAGTCCAAATTCAGAAACCTCAGTCATTTCATGAGTCTTTGGATTTCTTAGCTCATCCAGCGTCTCCACAAGCGTCATGGGCAATTGGCCGTTCACTTCTTTGCGCATCCTTGAAAGCTTCTTCGCAAAGCTTTGCAGTTTGGCGATATCTCTAGGGGCAATGCGGAATTTGGGGCCGGCCAATATCCTCATCAACTCAGCGCCCGATTCAGGGTCGCTAATTACCTTGAGAGCCGCAATAAGGTCAATCACCTCTGGCTGTTCGAGCAATCCTGAAAGCCCGGAAACCTCAAAGTCCAAGCCGCGTGCAGCCAGTGCTTCAGTGAAAACACTCATCGCCTGCTTCGATCTAAACAGGATTGCGCCGGAGGTGTCCTCGCTCATGCGACTTTCAAGCCACTCTGCAGCCGCTTTAGCTTCCGAGACCTCGTCCTGGCAGACCAGGGCCTGAACAGAAGACTCGATGGCTAGCCCAGCTGTAAGCCGCACGGGTGTTAGGCCCACGTCTGAGGACAGTGGTTCACTGACTAAATTCGCCGCATCCACTATTTTTTGCCCAGATCTCCAGCTTGCACTCAGTGCAAACTGTTCCGCCTTTCCAAAGTCGTTTGAGTAACCGCTCAGGTTTGCGCTACTGGCTCCGCGCCAGCCATAAATCGCCTGGTTAGGATCCCCAACCGCCATGACCGCTCTACCCCTGAACAACTTAGCCAGCAGCATCGTTTGAATCGATGAGGTGTCTTGATATTCATCCAAAAGTACGAACCGGTGCGGTAGCACCAACTCTTGCTTTTCTAGTGCGGTGAAGGCCAGTGCCACCTGGTCGGAAAAGTCGACCAGCCCCCTGATGCGTTTTTCCTCCTGGTACTTATTGGCAAGCTCAAAAACCAAGCTGGAGGATCGAACGGTATCGATTACCGCCTGGTGATAGGCAAAGGTGCCGGCTTCACCTTTATCTGTTNTTGGGAGTCCTGCAATGCGCTCTTGGAAGTTTCTCAGGTAGTTGATTGCCGTTTCTGGTGCTTGGCGGTTGTCAGTGAGGGCAGCACTGGCGGAAAGAACTTTTTCAGTCAGGTAATCAAGGGTTCTATCCCAATTCAATAGCTCCGCAAAATCCTCCGCGGTTGCACCGGTGACAATGTCTTTTGCAAGCGCTATTGCACCCGCCTCAGTCAGAAGCGTGGCGTCAGCCTCGAAACCCACCTGAAGCGACAGGGTTCTAAAGATTTCGTTGCCGAACGAGTTATAGGTGGTGATTTTCGGTGGCTCAAAATCTTCGGCTAAACCTTCCGGCCAAAATGAGGATTCACGAAGTTCTACCAGTCCTTTATTCACTCTGTTCGAAAGCTCGCTGGCGGCTTTTCTCGTGAAGGTCAGGCCAAGAATTTCACTTGGTTTCGCTAGGCCATTTGCAACTAGAAAGAGTGTGCGAACTGCCATCAGCTCGGTTTTACCGCTGCCGGCGCCGGCGATAACCAAACTCGGGCCATCGGTGCTGGCATCTGAAATTGCAGCGGATTGTTCTTCGGTTAGCTTGTTCTTGCTGACAATCGAAAAAACCTGTTGAGCGGTGTATTTAGTCATGGGTCACCTGCCTTGCAAGTAGCATCTGGCAGTTTGCATCGGCGTGACAGTGATTGGAAATGCTAGCCACAAACTGCCCCTGGCCAATTTCGTTCTCGGCTCTTGCCAGCAATTGGAGAATCTCCGCCTCAAACTCGCCTTCAAGTTCTGGCTGCTCCAGTACCTTCAGCGAGTTTGACCCGACCGAAATAATTCGACCGCCAACAACTTTTTCGTCGTATGCCTCACGTAGTCCAAGTTGATAGAGCGCCAGCTGTCTGTGCTCTGCTGCATCTTTGACACTCGGTGGTTTCCCTGTCTTTAGGTCTGCGGCAATAAGCCCGGTAGCCGTGCGCTCCACGCGGTCAATTTTTCCTGCAACCACCAACTTGCCAAGCTCAATTTCAAAACCCTGTTCACTTTCAACAAGCGGGGCTGTTTTGGATAGGTATTCGGCCATGTAGCCAACCATTTTCATTGCCTTGCGCTTTGCAGCGAGCGACAACCAATCGGTTTCAAATTTCAAGGTGTGCCAATTCGAATCAACATATCCCGCCAAGGATTCAGGACCAGATGCCAGCTCCAGCGCAGAGTGCAGCAGAGTCCCCACAGATGCCTCAAAGCTCCTGCCGTCTCCGCCGAAGTTATTTATAAACCAGTGCAGTGGGCATTTTTCAAATGCGTCCAGCCTTGAAGCACTGAGCCTGAGCTGCTCGTCTTTGTTTACCACTGGCTCCTCAGTGGAAATCGGCAGCATGCCTTGCCAATTACTCGGATGTGCTCCAGGAGTGCCTGCTAGCGCCAATGCCGCAAGCATTGGCGCTGCATTCATATCTCCCGCGAGCAGTTCTTTCCTCAGTTTTCCAACCAGGCGCCTTGGATCAAAGTCGATGTCCACGGTTTTGGTCACGGGCTCAACTTTGGCGATTTGCAGAAACTGTGACGGCTGCTCTTCACTGGTCTCGATGGCTGAAAGCAGCAATCTAAATCGACAGACCCCGAGACTCTTATAGAAAAGCCGAAGCTCGTCGGCTAGTTCGGACCTGGTTGGTTCCGTTGGGTTGTCATTTCTGCCCTGCAGATAGCTCTGGAGGCTTGAGGCTCCCAGCAGCGAGTTTCTGGGTCGAAGGTTTGGCCAAATCCCCTCCTGGAGCCTTGGCATTGCTACTACCTGAAAAGACTTTCCACTCAGTTGAGCCACTGTTGCCAGCACCACCCTGTCACGCAGTCCAATTTGGGCAAGCGAGTCCTCTGGGACTGCAGCCTGCAATTGCAAAGCGATGAACTCCTTGGCGCCGAGACCATGCTTTTGGTCGAATCTACTGGCGGCGGCAAAGAGCTCGAGGATGGCATCAAGATCCCTGTTTGCCGCCAGGGCAACCTCTGTCACACCCCTTGCCAGCGCGACTAGCTCCTTTTGATTGGCCAATGACCAAATCTGACTGACAAGTTCATAGGCGCTGAGGTCTTGTTCTGATTTCAGCTTGATGCATAGGCTGATTGCCTGGTTTAGTTTCTTGATTTCCCTGGACTCGATATCGATTGGAGCATCGAACAGCGCCTCAAGAACCTGAGTTCTGGTCAAATCTTGAAATTCTTCGAGCATCGCCAGCTGCCTAAACAGTCTTCGTTGCTGAATTACATTCAGGCCAATCAGCCTCGAATGCAAAAGCTCTAGGACCTGATTGCTGGCAGGTTTCCCAAAAACCAAGTTTGCAAAATCCAGCACTGACCTTGCGGCAGGTTGGTNTCTCAGTGCCGCTTGAGCACCCAGAATTCTTACCGGAACCGATCTTGCCGAAAGTGCAACAGCGAGCTGCTCCAGCTGCACTCTGGTTCTGGCAACCACAGCCATCTGGCTCCACGGGATTGCATCGCTAACCCTTATCTGCCTGAGCGTGCTCGCCAAATAGTCAGTCTCTGCGATCTGGTTATCAAAAACCGCATACTCCATTCGGTTGGAACTAACGGCTCTTGGTCGATGGGCGAAGGCCTCCGAGGTAGGAATACGCTCAACGATTCTGGACATCAGTGCCCTGACTTCTTCGGGCTGATTCTCCCCTGGTTGCAGGTAAAGCTGTTGGAGGTCGACACGGTTAGCTTTAAGGCTTGCACCGAAGCTCCCTGATGCCCTGAACCCCAGCGAGGCTGAATCGGGATCGCCAAAAACTACCAACTTGGATTTTTCTGCCAATCGCAACAGGAAGTTGATTCCCGCTGCAGACAGATCTTGCGCGTCATCGACCAGCACATGTGCCGGTGCCGAATAGCCGGTGAGAGCTTTTGTGGCCTGAATAATCAGTTGCGATGGATCAACCTGACTGTCCGAGGAAAGTCTTTCCAAATATTTCGGCAGCAGGTCGACCGCAGCCTGCCACTTGGCATTTGGCCAACTAGCTTGCAATTCTGCAAGCGCAGTGTCGCTGAGGTCATTCTCGGTTAGAACGGCAAAAAGATCTCTGAGTTCATTATGAAAACCTGCTAATCCAAGCGTCAGTGAATCAAAACCCCAGGAGGATGTTGCTTTGTCCTGCTGCGCCTGCAGAACCAGCTCAGATATCAGAGCCTGTTGGCCGGCACCAGAAATCAGTTGCACTTCGGGTTGGCTTGCTTTCAACACTTCAAAAGCCAGCGAGGTGATGGACCTGGCACGTGGGGAGAGTGCGACTTTTTCCGACTCAATCGAGAGTTCGTCGCGAAGCTGTGTGGCCGCGGTTCTGGTTGGCGTGATTACCAGAATTTCCTCGGGGCTGCTCCCCGCGCTCTCTAGCTGACTGAAGACCGCCTTGAGTGTTGCGGTTTTCCCGCTGCCAGGTGCGCCCAGCACAAGTGCGTCTTGTCCTTTGACAATCGCGTTGACTGTTTCTGAAACGTCAGAATTTCCCACCCTGACAATCTATTTGGACCCGCAGACATTTTTCTTGCCGTAACCTTATTTACTTAGGAGTGTTTATGGACGTCAGAATCGGAATCAGGGACAACGCACGAGACATTAGCTTTCAGTCGGGCCTAAGCGCCAAGGACTTGACCGCGAAGGTTACCAAGGCGATCGAAGCAAAAGAAGCAGTTCTCGAGCTAACGGATGAAAAGGGCAACACCATTTTGGTGCCAACCTCGTCAATCGCTTACGTCGAAATCGGAGCGGAAGAAACCCGCAGAGTTGGGTTCTTGTCCTAATGGAACTACTGATAATTCTTGCCTACGCAGCGATCCTGGGATTGATTGGCACCTTTGTGATTGATAAATCAGACCACTACGGCAAATTTGTGCCGGTAAGCATCTCGGTTATCGCCGGAAGCGCCCTGTGGCTGGTGCTCACTTGGGTTGGCTTTAGCTACTCCAGTGTGTGGATTTGGTTTATCGTCATGCTTGCCATGCCGGCAGCTGGTTTCTTCGGAACAAAAATCTTGGTTGCATCTCGTGAGAGGGCAGAAGCCGCCGAACTTGCTTCGATTCGACTACGCGGTAAGACCCAATAGATCCATTCGAACCGCATGCTGAGCTATCAGCTCGGAAGTAAAAGGTTCCAGTAGTTTAAACTGCTCTCTTGCCAGCGACACCGGGTCGCTAGATGTTGGAGTCGGAAGAATCTTCTCGAAGCTAACCGAGTCTCGTATTTCCAAGAGTGCGTCTCCGACTACCATTCGGCCGAACATCGCCAACCTCGGCGCCAAGTCGGCATCGTTGGCAATTCCAGCCGCTAACTCGTGAAAGCAGAAATCTTGCAGCTGCTTGGCATCAAACAGCTGTTCCGTCTTTATTCTCTTGNNTGGAGNNAGCCCCTTAGAAACTCTTTGAGCTGAGTCTTGAAGTATTCCAAAAACGACATAGATTCTCATTAGGTCTTCATGCCAGTCGGCACCTTCGGTCCTAATCACCAGTTGGTCCAACCGCTCTCGCATATCCGACTGCACATCCATGCGATTTTCGCCGGAACGAATCAGCATTGCGTCCAGCTGCTTGGATCGATCCCGATAGTCAGCGGCAATTTTCGCCTGCTTCTTAGCCTGTTCGGGAAGCGGTGCCTTTTGGGAGTCTTGATCACACAGGTCTGAAATCACGCCGCCAAGCTCGGCCAGATAAGCCAGCTGTATCTCCGATGAGGGAGTAAGCTTGGCAGGATTGAGTTGGATTTGACTGCGACCAGCAGTGGCATCTCGCGAAGGAAGCGTAAGCTTCTGCGACACCTTGCGTATTCTGCGTAACCAATCCAGCACCTTGCAAGCTTATAGCTCTGCCCGAGGTCTAGAAAACCCCGAGCAAAAAACAAATGGAGATTTTTTTTGACTTTCAAATCACTCGGGATTGATGCAGATATCTGTGAAGCCCTAGATGCCAAAGGCATCACAAGCCCCTTCCCAATTCAGGAACAAGCTATTCCAGTTGCCCTAGCCGGCACCGATATCATTGGCCAGGCAAAAACCGGAACTGGCAAGACCCTGGGGTTCGGCCTTCCACTAATTCAGGCACTTGGCGAAAACCCGTCAAAGGGCGTTCAGGCACTAGTGGTTGTGCCGACAAGAGAGCTTGCGCTTCAGGTTTCAGAGGACCTCATCATGGCCACCTCAAATCGCCCCACCACTGTTGTGGCAATCTACGGCGGTAAGGCTTATGAGGGCCAGGTTGCAGCACTCGAGGGCGGTGCTCAGATTGTCGTTGGAACCCCTGGAAGATTGCTAGACCTAGCAAAACAAAAGCTGATGGACCTCACCAAGGTGACCTTCATGGTGCTGGATGAGGCAGATGAAATGCTTGATCTAGGTTTCCTACCAGACGTTGAGAAGCTGTTCTCGCTAACTCCCCCGCAGCGGCAGACCATGCTGTTCTCAGCAACTATGCCATCGCAGATTTTGAGCCTAGCTCGCCGATACCAAAACAGGCCGATTCACATTCGCGTCAGCGACCCGGACGAGGGTAAGACCAAGGCTGACATCAAACAGTTTGTTTACAGAGCACACGCCCTCGACAAAGATGAGGTTGTTGGCAGAATTTTGCAGGCTGAAGGCCGCGGCAAGACAGTGATCTTTGTCAGAACCAAGCGCACCTCCGGCAAGCTCGCAGAAGAGCTAATCGACCGCGGCTTCAATGCCGCGCCACTTCACGGAGACATGTCTCAAGAGGCTAGAGAGAAATCGATGGCCGCCTTTAGAGATGGCCGAAAAGAGATTCTTGTTGCCACCGAAGTGGCCGCCCGTGGAATCGACGTTGACGATGTGACCCACGTCATCAACTACTCGGTGCCAGAGGACGAGAAGGCCTACCTTCACCGTATCGGTAGAACCGGTCGTGCCGGCAAGCTGGGTGTCGCAGTTACCTTTGTCGACTGGAATGACTTGGCTCGCTGGGTCCACATCAACCGTGAGCTAGATCTCGGTGTTCCAGAGCCAACCGAAACATATTCAAACTCCGAACACCTATTTGAGCAGCTTTCGATAGCCCCTGGAACCAAGGGAAGAATCGGAAGAGCACCGGCTGCCAAGCAGAAATCTTCCGATCAACAGTCCAGAAACAGTTCAAGAGGCGGCGGCAGACAGGGTTCAAGACCCGCCAAGTCTGAATCAACTACTGAATCAACGCCACCGAGGAATCGCGAGCGCAGCAGAAATAGGAACTATAAGGGTGGCTCGAAGCCAGTAGCCTGATCCAAAATCCTCTGCAGCATCTTTTCCGAAGTGCTGTTCTCCCCGAGGCGATTTTCTTTGCCGTCCACGCCGTGGTAGTCACTCGAACCGGTAATAATCAGATCGTGCTTGAGCGCCAACTGTCTTAGCCAAGGCTTGGCTGCGGNTGGAACGGCNCGGTGNTCAATCTCGATTCCATTGAGNCCNGCTGAAATCAACTCAGCGAAAAACTCGGCGGGTAGATCTTGCAAATTTGCACCCGGAGGGAAATCAATCAGCGGATGGGCAATCACTGAGACTCCCCCGGCTGTTCTAATCAGTGAAATCGCCTCGACCGTTGAAACCGAGTGGTCAGAGACGTAATACCTAGACTTCGAATGCAAAATTGAAGTGAAAGCATCTGAGCGATTCGGAACAATTCCCGCAGTAACCAGGGCGTCCGCAATTGCAGGTCTGCCGATGGTTGCCCCCTCAGGAAGTTCTGCAAGCACCTGCTCCCAGGTGATTGGATAGTCCTCCTGCAACAGCTCCACCATTTTCTTGGCCCGGTTGATTCTTGAACTGCGGGTCTTCTCCAGCTCTGCCAACAAGGCGGCATTTTTGGGGTCCGGTAGGTAAGCCAGGATGTGGACACTGATGGAACGGTGGTTTCCTATTGCCTGTCTCGTGGAGACCTCAATGCCTGGAATGATCCTCACCCCAAATCGGGAGCCCGCATTTATCGCCTCTTGCCAGCCGGCAGTGGTGTCATGGTCGGTTATCGCCAGAACGCTCACATTTGCCTTGGCAGCATTTTCCACCAGTTCTGTGGGTGTGTCCTTGCCGTCTGAGTTATTACTATGAGCATGTAGGTCTATCACAGGAGCAGAATAGTCGTATGTCAAAAAAATCTCAGCCAACGAACCGCTCTCGCACCCCGCACTCAGATAAGTTCATGAAATTCATCTCTTCTCAGTGGGCGGAGATTGAAGGCCCTACCGTCTCCCGCTGGGAAGTGGCAGACTTTGCCGCCAAACGCAGGCAAGCTATTGCAGAAGCCTTTCCTGGCAAGCAGATCATCTTGGACGCCGGTGCCCCAAAAGTTAGATCAAACGATACCGATTATCGCTATCGACCAGACACCGCATTCACTCACATGACCGGCTGGGGATCAGCCACTGTTCCAGGGGCTGTATTGGTGATTGACTCAACATCGGCAAAAGCCGAATCGACTCTTTACCTCCTACCAACAGCAGGAAAAAACACCGATGAGTTTTTTGCAAACCCTGCGATTGGCGAATTTTGGGTTGGTCCGCGGCCGACGCTAGAAGACATCGAGAAGCAGCTGGGCATAAAGACCAAAGACATCAAGGATTTCAAGGCAGACAAGAAAACCTGGAATGCCATCTTGGATATCAAGGACGAAGAACTTTCAGTTGCGCTGTCTTCACTGAGATTTGTGAAAGACGAATTCGAAATCAAAGAACTGAAAAAGGC
>JGI26086J50260_1001844_pt1 | contig 11947 bp, 10 predicted proteins | sample SaaInl3SG_22_DNA_FD_50260 | JGI IMG/M metagenome (IMG submission 50260)
ATTCAAACAGCTATTGAATTCAAGGAACTGTCCTTTTCATATGACAAAGAATTGGTCTTAGATGGTTTTAATCTAAAAGTACTCAAGGGACAAACCATTGCATTGGTAGGCCAATCAGGGAGCGGGAAGAGCACCATTGCCAATCTCCTCATGCGTTTTTACGACCCACAAAAAGGAAGTATTACTATAGACGGCACTCCCATAAACCAAGTCCCACTCCCCCATCTCAGAAACCTAATGGGGCTGGTCTCTCAAGACGCCTTATTGTTTAATGACAGTATTTTAAACAATATAGCNCTGGGGAAACCAGACGCCACAGAAGCAGACATTATAGCGGCCGCTACACTCGCGAATTGTCACGAATTTATTGGACAATTCAAAGAAGGCTACCACACNAATATTGGAGACTCAGGAAATAAACTCAGTGGAGGGCAAAAACAACGCATTTCTATTGCCAGGGCCATTTTAAAGAACCCGCCCCTAATGATTCTAGATGAGGCCACCTCTGCCTTAGATACAGAAAGCGAAAAACTGGTCCAAGACGCCTTAGAAACCCTCATGAAAAACAGGACCTCTATTGTCATAGCCCACAGACTCTCCACCATCCAACATGCACAACTCATTGTGGTCATGCAAGAAGGTAAAATCATTGAACAAGGCACCCATCAAGCACTTTTAGATCAAAAAGGCCATTACCACAAGCTGGTGACACTGCAAACCTTAGCATAAAAGAAAGCAGCGATTACAAGACCTTAATAATGCTACAATCAAAAGAATTTCAAAAGGGCCATTAAACCTTTTGACTATTGTGCTATCTTAGTATTAGACAAGAATTGATTGGAAGAAATAGCCCTCATAGAAGCTCTTAAAGATCCCATTCGCTCAGAAAAAGCTTTTGGTATTTTGGTAGACACCTACAAAGAAAGATTGTACTGGCATATCCGTAGGATAGTGCTCCAGCATGCCTTCGCAGACGACGTCCTTCAAAACACCTTCATTAAAGTATTTAGAAACCTAGACGGCTTCAAGGGCGAGAGTAAGCTATTCTCTTGGATGTACCGCATTGCCACCAATGAAGCCCTCACCTACTTAAAAACAGAAGCTAAAAAAGGAGGCGTTCCTCTAGGAGACTATCAAGAACAACAATTAGAAGGCCTCACGGCCGACGTCTATTTTGAAGGAGACCACATAGCACTCTCTNTACAAAAAGCCATTGCCAGCCTNCCCGAAAAGCAAAAATTGGTCTTTAATATGCGATACTACCAAGAAATACCCTATGCACAGATGTCCCAAATTTTAGATACCTCAGAAGGGGCATTAAAGGCATCTTATCACCTGGCACTTCAAAAACTAAAAAAATATCTCATCTCTAATTAAACCAAATCACAAAAACAAGGTCTTATAACTATGAAACCTGAAAACAAAACAGCGTTACCTTTTAAAGCTCCGGAAAACTATTTCCAGAACTTTAAGCTAACTATTCCCCAAGACCTCAGGGCTGTGGACAATAGAAAGCCTTCTGAGTTTCAGGATCCATTTAAAACACCAGCGCACTATCTCAAAAATTTCACTGTACCGCTTCCACAAGAAGTAGTGTTAGAGCAGTTTGTACAGACCACAGCCCATAAGAAAATCAGTGCATCCGAGCCAAAAATTCTTTCTTTGTCATGGGTGCAAACAGCCTTATCTGCAGCAGCAGTCTTAGTATTTTTACTGAGTACACCCTTTATTTTTAAGTCTTCTACTGACCGTTTAGACACTATGGATGTGGCTGCTATAGACCAGTATTGGGACTACGCTACAGATGCTATTACCCCCTATGATATGGCTGAATTTATAGAGGACAATTCCACACAATGGGTAGAAGGCACTTCGCTTAGCGAAGGGCTTGAAAACTATTTAAGTACACAGTTACACCCTATAGAAGCAATAGAATTTAATCCAAATGACTATGAATAAGATATTGATTATGTGCCTATTGGCTTTTGGATGCCACCAAATTAATACCGCGCAATCCAAAAAAGATATTGAGAAAATTAAAACCCTTAAAGTAGCTTATTTTACGGAACACTTAGCCTTGAGCCCCGAAGAAGCAGAAAAATTCTGGCCCATCTACAACCAGCACGAAACCGTGCAAATGGAGATGTACACCTATATGCGCAAGAATATGAACCACCGGATGCTAAAGGCAGCAGAATTAAGTGAATCAGAAGCCGCTCAAAAACTCTCTGAGTACCTCAGCAAAAAAAGTCATGAAGAGGCCTCTCTTCAAAAAATGTTTAAAGCACTTAAAGGCGTACTCCCTGCCAAAAAAGCATTGGCACTCGTTCATGTAGAAGAAGGTTTTAGAAGGCACCTCATGAGCCTCTACCGAAAAAACAGAAACGAACAGCGCCAAAAGAAAGAGGAAGAGATGCCAAAGTTGTAGTGTTTCTTATCTTCTTTCATCTAATGTGAATGATCAATGCTAGCTCCCCTTGTTTAAGATACCGATTATAGCGTTATTTGGTTGTTTATCGATCTTATCATGCCATCTTGATTTGTTTACTTACATTTAAGTAATGTAAATAGCTATAATCAAAAACCAAATGACTTTAAAAAAATACTATACAGCTATATTTATACCATTAATTTCAATCATCAGTGCTACTTTGTATTTTAATGAAAGCAGCACGATTTTACTGATCTTCTGTTACTATATATACAGATGTATTCTAGATTATTATGTTTTAAAAAGCAGGGGCATTGTCACTTATAAAGATGCCTGGAAGTTTATAGTGCCTATTTGGTCAATTATCTACTTCAAAGAATTGTATTTTAAACAATAATGATAAATAATAATTGAATAAATCATCAAAGCCTATTTAGCATTTAAGCGTTTGAGAAACCATCCGTGCGCTAGCAAAAGCACAAATTATTAAATTAAAAGAAGCCCCTAGTAAAACACCAATTTTGCCATAGCCCCTTTGCCTGCAGCATAAGCCGTATTGGAATTGGCAAATCTCAGGGTGTAAAACGAGGCATCTGAAAGGGTTTCCCAATGGAGACCACCATCTTTGGAATAGGAGATGCCTGTAAAACCAAGGGCCACAATGCCTTGTCCCTTGGTACCTGGAACATATTGCACACAACTTTTATAGCCTGGATTCTCGTTCACTGCTTGTAACTTCCATGTCTTACCCCCATCTTTGGTAGTCGCTAGGTTTGCAGAGGCGTCTTTGGGATTCAGAAAACTACCCCCGTAAGCAATCCCTTCTTGGGCATTCCAAAAGTCAATACTGTAAATACCGTAGGCCTCTATAGTATCATTTTTTACAGGGGTGGGAAACACCTCCCATTGCTGTCCATAATCTTGGGAATAATAAATATTCCCGGTAGTAGTGGCCATCCATGCCTGAGACCCCAAGGTTTTAATATTGGTGTTGGAGGCCGCAAATGCCCCCTCTCCTGCTTCGCTAACAGGCAATTGATCACANGGAGTTTTATGCCAGGTCTTTCCACCGTCTGTGGTGCGAATNATAGAAAGACACCCACCTACTGCGTCGCCCACCGCAATGCCTTTTTGCGCGTCAAAAAAAGTCATTGCGTCATAGAAAACACCTGCTTCATTTTCAGTGTACACCAATTCCATCTGTCCTTGATCTCCTGTCTTGTACAACATAGCTGGGTTTTCTACAGAGAGCATAAAAAAGTCTTCTGGGGTATGAGCCACTGATCTAAATTCTAAATTGCTTTCTAAAGTACCTTTTAAACGATTCTGTTTCACTTTTAAATCAGGCAAAGAAAGCATCCCAAAAGTTCCTTTATTTGCTGCAAAAACTACATTCCCTTGCATGAGCTCAATGGCTCTGATGGAGAGAGAGTCCATAGTGATTTTTTGAATTTTTACCCCCTTGAATGGTGCTGGAGAAGGGGTTTCATGAGCACATGAAATACAAAATAAAAAGCCCAAAAGGAATAGGATACGTTTCATGAAAAATATTTTAATCAAATATATTAATTAAAAAGTGTCAAATAAGGTAAACTAAGCATAAAGCAATACCTTTGCCAGCAAATTAGACATTGTCCATTTATTTCTCATGAAGCGCATTTAATAACGCATCTAGCTAATGATTTTCATAAGAAGATGGATTTAAAATAAGAACACCCATGAAACTACACAGAAATTTGGTTTTTGCCGTTGTAGATGCTTTAGGCTTTATTTTCAATGAAGGAGAATACGCAGACAAGGTAGTAGAGAAAGTACTTAAATACGACAAAAGATGGGGTGCTAGAGATAGAGGCTTTATTGCTGAAACCACTTACGATATGGTGAGATGGAAGCGTTTGTATAGTGAAATTGGAGAGATAAAGGCGCCCTATACAAGACCAAAGCTATTTAGGATGTTTGCGGTATGGGCGGTTTTAAAGGGAATACAGTTACCCGATTGGAAACAAATTGAACCCACTCCAGAAAGAAGAATTAAAGGAAAATTCGACGAACTTTCTAAAATTAGAAAATACCGTGAATCTGTACCTGATTGGTTAGACATTCTAGGAGAAAAAGCCCTAGGAGATGCTCTATGGACTAAAGAACTGGCAGCATTGAACGAGCAAGCCAGTGTTATTTTAAGAACAAACACCTTAAAAACCACTAAAGATAGGCTCAGAGATACCCTGACAGAAAATGGTATATATACTGATTCTATCAAAGGACATTCGCAAGCTTTAAAACTAGAACAAAGGGCCAATGTTTTTAAAACTGATGCTTTTAAAAATGGTTGGTTTGAAGTTCAAGACGCCTCTTCTCAATTGGTGGCAGAAGCTCTAGACGTTAAGCCTGGACAAAGGGTGGTAGATTGTTGTGCTGGAGCAGGTGGAAAGACCCTTCACTTGGCAGCACTAATGGAAAATAAGGGACAACTTATCGCTATGGATATCTATGCCAACAAGCTTAAAGAACTTCAAAGAAGGGCCAAAAGAGCTGGGGCTTTTAATATTGAACCCAGGCATATTAATAGCACCAAAGTCATTAAAAAACTTCATGAAAAAGCAGACCGGGTTCTTATAGACGCACCTTGCAGTGGTTTGGGTGTATTGAGAAGAAATCCAGATGCCAAATGGAAACTTGAAGAGACCTTTTTAGAAAAAATAACAAGTACCCAAAGAGAGATTCTTCAAGACTATAGTAAGATGGTGAAAGATGGGGGTAAAATGGTGTATGCGACTTGTTCTATCCTACCTCAAGAAAATAGTCAACAGGTGGCGCACTTCTTAAAATCTGAGGCTGGAGCCAGCTTCACCCTCACTAGAGAACAAAAAGTGTATGCTTCTAAAAGTGGCTTTGACGGTTTTTATATTGCCTTACTGGAGAAAAAACCGACTGTTGAAGCTTAAAAAGTTATTGTGATTTTCTGTTTAAAAATATCTACATCCTGTTAATAAAAGGGTGGGTTTTTACCACATAAAATCTTAAATTTGCGCTTTATTATCTCTAATAGCGCAACGCTCATGATTCATTTTTTTGGTCACCCCACAGCAACTGTTTACGCCTTGCAAACCAATGGCGAAATTTCTACCCAAGACAGCGAAAAATTATCTTGGTTATTTGGGGGAGCACCCAAGATAAATGCGGCGTCTATAGACGCCTTTTTTATTGGACCTAGAGCGGCTATGATTACCCCATGGAGTACCAATGCTACAGAAATTACTCAAAATATGGGTGTTTCAGGTATTAAACGAATAGAGTCTTTTACCGCTTGCTTAGAAAGCACGAGTGATTTTGACCCCATGCTTTCTGCAAAGTTCGGACAATTAAATCAAGAAATCTTTAGAGTCACTACACGACCAGAAGCTGTTTTAGAAATTGAAGACATTGCCGCTTACAACACCCAAGAAGGTTTGGCACTTTCTGATGAGGAAGTGACATACTTAGAAGGCATTGCTACCAAAATAGAGAGAAAACTAACAGACGCNGAGGTTTTTGGTTTTAGCCAAGTAAACTCCGAACACTGTAGACACAAGATATTCAACGGTGAATTTGTTATTGATGGAGTGACCAAACCCAGTTCGCTATTTAAACTCATCAAAAAAACCACCGCAACCCATCCCAATACGGTTGTGTCTGCCTATAAAGACAATGTGGCCTTTGTAAAAGGTCCTACTATCACTCAGTTTGCCCCACAAAGAGCAGACATAGCAAGTGAATATAAAGAAAAAGAGGTGTCTTCTGTGCTTTCGCTCAAAGCAGAAACACACAATTTCCCTACCACAGTAGAACCTTTCAATGGAGCTGCAACTGGATCAGGTGGTGAAATCAGAGACCGTTTGGCTGGAGGAAAAGGTTCTTTACCACTAGCAGGTACTGCGGTATATATGACCCCCTACTCAAGAATACAGGCAGAAAAAGGATTCCAACCAAGCATGCCAGAAAGGCCTTGGTTGTATCAAAACCCTATTGACATACTTATCAAGGCCTCTAACGGAGCCTCTGATTTTGGGAATAAATTTGGGCAACCCCTCATCAATGGTTCTGTATTAACTTTTGAACACACAGAACAAGACAGAAGATTGGGTTATGACAAAGTGATCATGCAAGCGGGAGGTATTGGCTATGGCACACAAAAAGACGCACTAAAAGACACCCCTAAAGAAGGCGATAGAATTGTTATTTTGGGTGGTGACAATTATAGAATCGGTATGGGTGGTGCAGCGGTATCTAGTGCAGACACCGGCGCCTTTGGTGCTGTTATTGAACTAAACGCTATACAGAGATCTAATCCTGAAATGCAAAAAAGAGCTGCCAATGCCATTAGAGGTTTGGTGGAATCTGAAAACAACCCCATTGTCTCTATTCATGACCATGGCGCTGGAGGACACCTCAACTGTCTTTCTGAATTGGTAGAAGATACTGGAGGACACATAGACCTAGATGCACTACCGGTAGGAGACCCTACCCTATCTGCCAAAGAAATAATAGGGAATGAATCTCAAGAACGCATGGGGCTTGTCATAGCAGAAAAAGACCTCAACCTACTCAAAGACATCGCAGAAAGAGAAAGAGCGCCTATTTTCAATGTGGGAGAAGTGAGTGCAGACAAAAGGTTTTCATTTGTTTCCAAAAAAACGGGAGAACGCCCCATGGACATGGATTTAGAAGACATGTTTGGCAGTGCACCAAAAACACAGATGGTAGACAACACCATTTCAAGAAAATACGAGTCACCCCAATACGAATTAGGAAAATTTCAAGACTATCTAGACCATGTTTTACAACTTGAGGCAGTGGGTTCTAAAGATTGGCTCACCAATAAGGTAGACCGTTGTGTGGGAGGTAGAGTGGCTGTACAACAGTGTGTGGGTCCTTTACAATTACCTCTAAACAATTGTGGGGTATGGCTTTAGACTTCAAAGGAAAAGAAGGTATTGCTACCGCCATGGGTCATAGCCCAGTAGCGGCGCTCATTAACGCAGCAGCAGGAAGTAGGAATGCCATAACGGAATCTCTGACTAACTTGGTTTGGGCACCCTTAGAAAATAGCATAAAAGCGGTGTCCCTCTCTGCCAATTGGATGTGGCCGTGTAACAATGAAGGAGAAGACGCCAGGCTTTACGATGCTGTAGAAGCGGTGTCTGACTTTGCTGTTGCACTCGGTATTAATATCCCCACTGGTAAAGATTCACTCTCTATGAAACAACGCTACCCTGATGGAGATGTGGTGGCGCCTGGAACGGTTATAATATCGGCCGCAGGCCACTGTAACAACATAAAACAAGTGGTAGAACCAGTACTCCAAAAGGAAGCCGGTTCGCTCTACTATATTAATTTTTCACAAGACACTTTCCAGTTAGGGGGCTCTTCTTTTGCACAAACCTTAAATAAGATTGGAGCTACCGCGCCAGATGTAAAAGACCCCTCATTTGTGAAAACGGCCTTTAACGTCCTTCAAGAAATGATTGCTAAAGATCAGATAGCGGCAGGTCATGATATTGGGTCTGGTGGTTTAATCACCACTTTATTAGAGATGTGTTTTGCAGATCTTGATTTAGGGGCTTCATTAAACCTCCATGCACTGGGAGAGTCGGATACCATTAAATTATTGTTTGCAGAAAATGCTGGGGTAGTTTTTCAATTAAAAGCCAACGCCAGTACAGACCTCCTAGACAAGGCCGGTATTCAGTACCACCACATAGGAGAAGTGACTCATACGCCTACTTTGGAGATTAAAAATGGTAGCGTAGCCATTGGCCTTCCTATAGGCTCTTTAAGAGATACCTGGATGCGCACTTCTGCCTTATTAGATGAAAAGCAAACTGCCAATGGGCGTGGTGTGGCGCGTTTTGAAAATTATAAAAATCAACCCCTCCAATACCGTTTCCCTGAAAATTTCAGTGGTACCCTAGATCCTTTTACAGGAACAAGGCCTAAAGCAGCCATCCTGAGAGAAAAAGGGAGTAATTCTGAGAGAGAAATGGCCAATGCCATGTATTTGGCTGGTTTTGACGTGAAAGACATTCACATGACTGACCTCATGAGTGGTAGGGAAACCTTAGAAGACATTCAGTTTATTGGAGCTGTGGGTGGTTTCTCTAACTCAGATGTATTGGGGTCTGCCAAAGGATGGGCCGGCGCTATTAAATACAATGAAAACGCTCGAAAAGCCATTGAAAATTTCTTTAAAAGACCAGACACCTTGTCTGTGGGCATTTGTAATGGGTGCCAGCTCTTTATGGAGCTTGAACTCATTCATCCAGAGCACCATACCCATGGAAAAATGACCTATAACGATTCCAAAAAACACGAGAGTAACTTTACCTCAGTGACCATTGAAGAGAACCATTCCGTGATGCTCTCTAGCTTGGTGGGCACCACACTTGGGGTGTGGATCTCTCATGGGGAAGGAAAATTCCAACTCCCTATGAACCGTGAAGACTACCATGTGGTAGGTACCTACGGTTATGAAGATTATCCAGCCAATCCAAATGGTAGTGATTACAATGTGGCCATGCTGGCCGACGTCACAGGGCGTCACCTGGTGACCATGCCTCATATTGAACGCTCTATATTCCCTTGGAACTGGGCGTATTATCCTAACCAAATGGCGCATGAAGTGTCTCCATGGGTAGCAGCCTTTGTGAATGCTAGAAATTGGATTCTTGAAAAGAAATAAAAATAATAGCTGCTTTCATTTGTAAATTAATGAAAAGAAGGGCTTGCATTTGAAAATATCGCAATCTTTCACTATTTTTCCGACACCAAAAAAAATAGCTATGAAAGACATTACCCGTTTATTTGATTTTCCTTACTATCAATTAAAGGAATACAACTTAGATAAGGCCTTTGTAACCAAGTCTAANGGAGAATGGGTAGCCACGTCTACACAAGAATTCATAGACCGAGGAAATGCCATTTCTAGGGGACTCATCAAGTTAGGCGTTCAGCCAAATGACAAGATTGCCGTCATTTCTCTGACCAATAGAACAGAGTGGAATATTATGGATTTGGGGGTATTACAAGTAGGAGCACAAAACGTTCCTATTTACCCNACCATTTCAGAAGAGGACTACGCCTACATACTTAATCATTCAGAAGCAACTTACTGCTTTGTCTCCTGTGCTACGGTATACGCAAAAGTAAAAGCTGTAATGGATAAGACAACGTTAAAGGGGGTCTATTGCTTTGATGAATTGCCGNATTGCGAACACTGGTCTGTGGTAGAAAAATTAGGAGAAGACACGGCTATTCAAACAGAAGTAGAAGCCAGAAAACAATCGGTCACACCAGAAATGCTGGCCACCATAATATACACTTCAGGAACTACTGGAAAGCCCAAAGGGGTCATGCTTTCTCACCACAATGTAGTGAGTAATGCAATCTATGCATCTGAAAGAATTCCACTTCCAGGAGGCACCGCTAAAGCCTTAAGTTTCCTACCTGTATGTCACATCTACGAGAGGGTGATTATGTACCTTTATATGATTAAAGGAGTGAGTATTTACTTTGCAGAGTCTATGGAGACCATTTCTGACAACTTAAAAGAGCACAAGCCACATGTCATGACAGCCGTCCCAAGATTATTGGAAAAGGTTTATGATAGTATTATAGCCAAAGGAGCAGATTTAAAAGGCATTAAAAAAGCCTTGTTTTTTTGGGCAGTAAATGTTGGATTGGAATATGCGCCTTATGGAGAAAACGGTGCATGGTATGAGTTTAAATTAAAGATTGCTAGAAAACTTATTTTCAGTAAATGGAAAGAAGCTCTGGGAGGTAATTTATCCGTAATTGCTTCTGGAAGCGCTGCACTACAGCCTAGGCTTGCAAGAATCTTTAATGCTGCTGAAATGGGTGTAATGGAAGGATATGGGCTTACAGAAACCTCTCCTGTTGTTACGGTAAATGACATGAGAAACGGACTTTTTAGAATAGGNACTGTTGGTAAACTCATCGCNGAAACTGAGGTTAAAATAGCGAAAGATGGAGAAATATGTGTGAAAGGTCCGCANGTCATGATGGGCTATTACAAAGATCCTGAAAAAACTGCTGAGGTTATTATAGATGGGTACTTCCATACTGGAGATATAGGAGAGTTTGACGCAGATGGTTTTCTTAAAATTACGGACCGTAAAAAAGAAATGTTTAAAACCTCTGGAGGTAAATATGTGGCGCCCCAACTTCTAGAAAACAGATTAAAACAATCCAGATTTATAGAGCAAGTGATGGTGGTTGGAGAAGGAGAAAAAATGCCTGCTGCATTAATTCAGCCAAACTTTGAATTTATAAAAGAATGGGCGCAACGCAAGTTAAATAAATCATTTACTTCTAACGAAGCACTGGTCCAAGATCCTGCTGTAATGAGCAGGTTACAAGAAGAAGTAGATGCGGCCAATGAGCAATTTGCTAAATGGGAAAAAGTAAAACAATTTAGGCTCACTCCAGACATTTGGAGTATAGATGCCGGACATGTAACCCCTACCCTTAAATTAAAGAGAAAGGTGATTAAAGAAAAATACATAAATCTTTACGAAGATATTTACAGAGGAAAGTAATAAATAACCTTTTCCAAAAAAACCGCCTCAACCTACTGTTGGGGCTTTTTTTTGCTTAAAAATGATCTATGGATTGTGTGAAATTCTGTTGGTCTAATTAAAACATTTTTGAAAATTTACTATGCATGCATAATATATTTTACTATATTTGGGATAAATAAATCCCCATTTTGAGCAAAGAACAAACCATAGATTACACGCTTAGAACCACTTGGCAAGCGGTGAGCAAGATGTATAATGAAGAGGCTAAAAATTTTGGCACCACTATGACACTTGGGTTTACACTCTTGAGTATTGATCCAAAAACAGGAACTCCCTCAACGGCCCTCGGTCCAAAAATGGGTATTGAAGCGACAAGCTTATCTAGAATATTAAAGACCTTAGAGGAAAGAGGTTTTATTGAGAGAAAACCAAACCCGGAAGATGGAAGAGGTGTTTTAATTCATCTTACACCCACTGGGCTTGAAAAGAGGAACATCTCTAAGCAAGTTGTTTTAAAATTCAACGGGGTGATAGAAAACGCTGTGAGTAAATCTCAGTTAAAGGCGTTTTATGAGGTCACTGATACCATCAATGAGCTTATAGCAAACAAAGAAATTTACCAAACAGAAAAAAACAGTATTAAGGCTTAACATATGAACAAACACATCAAAAAAGTTGCAGTCATTGGATCAGGTATTATGGGAAGCGGTATTGCTTGTCATTTTGCCAACATTGGGATAGAAGTCCTTTTACTGGATATTGTTCCCAATGCCTTGACAGACAAAGAATCTGCCGCAGGCCTAAGTCTATCAGATAAAGTAGTTAGGAATAGACTGGTAAAAGAGGCGCTAGCTGCTTCTTTAAAATCTAAGCCCTCTCCTATTTACGATCAGAAATTTGCCAATAGAATTTCTGTNGGAAATTTAGAAGATGATCTGGC
>JGI26086J50260_1001849_pt1 | contig 11918 bp, 9 predicted proteins | sample SaaInl3SG_22_DNA_FD_50260 | JGI IMG/M metagenome (IMG submission 50260)
GAAACAATTGAGCCATAACCAACAGCATGAAACCGCACCATCAGCCCAAATAGGAGTACAGCGAAGCCGCCCGCCATTAACGGGGCTGAAAACATCGAGATAGAGGCGCGGTCAATATAGCCTGCAACCGCCAACACGCCTATCGCTAGAATGGTACCGGGAAAGGCATAGCCTGCTGCTGCTGCCCCAGCTAAAACTTGGCCACTGCGCGCCGAGCGATAATGCGCCAGCAACGCAGCCAATAAAGCCAAAACAATAACCAAAATAGCAGCAATAAGAGCTAGTCCAAAAGATTGCTGTAGGAGCGAGAGGATGTCGGCCGGAGCCTGCACGCCGCCGCCGCGCACAACAAAATTCAACAAAATCGTAACTGGCAGAGCAAATCCGATTATTATGGGCAAGATACAGATAGCGCCGCAAAGCATCTGATAACGCGGCAATAAATATTTCCGCGGCACCCCTACCCGTCCAAAGCCGCTATTTTGAAAAGATCGGCGCGACCGAGCGAAAATTTCCATCATTAAAAGCAGGCCAATAAGAACGAAAGCACAAAGGGCAAGCTGGGCAGCAGCCGGTTTGCTGTTCATGCCTATCCAAACGTTAAAAATACCAAGTGTAAGGGTTTCCAGTGCAAAATATTCTACAGTGCCAAAATCAGAAACCACCTCCATTAAAACCAGCGAAAGTCCTGCAATAATAGCTGGTCGTGCCAACGGCAAACCAACATGCCAAAACAGATTTTGGCCAGATATTTCTGCAATTTCAAAAAGATTAGCAGAAGTTTGCCGAAAAGAAGTGCGTGCCAACAGATAAATATAAGGATAAAGGACACTTGCCATAATCAGCATCGCGCCGCCAAAAGAACGTATTTCTGGAAACCAGTAATCCCGCGCTGTTTGCCAGCCAAAAAAGGCACGAAGATAGCTTTGCACTGGGCCAGCATATTCAAAAAAATCAGTGTAGCTATAAGCAATAATATAAGCTGGCATTGCCGCAGGCAGAACCAATAACCATTCGAACCAGCGCCGGCCCACAAATTCATAACGACTAACTAGCCATGCGGTGGACACCCCGAACATCACCGCTAATATCCCAACACCCGTCATCAGCAAAATGGTGTTCTGGACATANCGGCCAAGCACAGTTTGCAGTAAATGCGGCATCAGNTCGTCCGTAGGGCCAGTGGCCACAATAGCTATCGCAACAACCGGTGCAAGTAAGATAAGACACACCAACAGCAATAGCGGATGCACGGCGATTTGATGGCGCAAATGGCGCATCGTATGAGCTTTATTCAAAGCCGGTTTATCAAACGACAGAGCCGCCATTTTAGTTTGCGCTCCCCCTTATAAAAAAGCCAAGAATAGTAAGAACTCCGATAATAGCTGGCTCAAACACCTGATAACTCCTTTTGATTTAACAGGAATTGTAATTATGTAAACAATAATCATTCGCAACTAGATATTTGCGATACGGTATTTTCACTAGTGGAAAAGTTAGACCAATTAAATCGAGCTTTTGCCGTTTTTTTTTTAATAAATTATTTTCCTTATCAGCATCATTTATGGCAGATTAAGGCAGTATAGATTAAAATTATTGGGGGTATGGGACATGGGAATAGACATAGAAATCAATGATATTCTGATTGCTGGTGTTCTGGCTTGTCTAGTTATGGACACGTTTCAGCGCTTGTTATTTCTAATCCTTAATATTCCACCTTCTAACTGGGGTATGGTGGGTCGCTGGACTGCCTATACGGTAACACGCGGCAAAGTCATCAATCCAGAAATTGATACGCTTCCAGCAATATCTGGGGAAACCTCGCTTGGTTGGCTTGTGCATTATCTGGTAGGTGTCGGTTATGCGCTTGTTTACCTTGTGATGCGAGAGGCTGGCTGGCTAGATAATAGCTTTTATAGCGGTGCTATTTTTGGCATTGCTTCTGTTGCGGTGCCATGGTTTTTCTTTTTGCCGGCGATGGGTAAAGGCATGATGGCCCGGCTAACAGATAATCCGCGCCTAGTATGCTTTCTTGCCCTTCTTAATCATTTTGTATTTGGTCTGGGGATGGCGTTTGGCTTTCAGATTGTTGCCCAAGTTCCAGCCAGCTAGAAACACTTACAAATCTTTTAGAAGTTCAAACAAACGGCTTTTTATCACTTCCAACTGAAGGCGAAGCTGTTTGTTTTCCAACTTTAGGGCTGATAGCTCTTCGGTTGGGCGCTTATCTGTCTTATTTGGGTGCATGCCAGCGACAGTCAGGTCTGCTTTACACTGATTATACTGGCTAATGGATTGTGCATCATTGCCCGTTAGCGCGCAAAGATGGGCAGTGGCAGCTCGACTTGCCCCTATTATAATGCCCAAACATACTAGAAATAAGAAAAACTGCCGCACACCCATAATCTGACACCCTCAAAAAAAGCTTANCACTTAAGACCTTGTCTAATAATATCAGCCTATCATGCTGACTTGGCAGATGCCAGCAAGCGGCTTTATTAAAGACTTTTTAGAAAATTTTTTTAACTATACGTGCTAAATAACATGCAAGATTTGGGTAAAGAGCGCCGTTGCTGCCTTGCTCTGAGCTGCTTTTGTCATTTCCGCCCGCTCTGCCATTACCGCAGCTGATTTTTCCACATGGTCTATTGTCGCCTTCATAGCAGGATCGCTAGAGCCAAACGCATCTCCCATACCTGAACGGGTCAGAATATCAATCGTCTCACGCACGCCAACAGCTGTCTCTGAAAGCGCCGAACGCTGTAATTCTAGCTGATGTGCGGCGTTATCTAAATGGGATAGCGCTTGTTGTTTACTGGGAATAGGCGCCTTGGTGTCTGCCGAGGTGTCTGCCTTGGTGTCTGCCGAGGTATCTGCCGAAATTTTTAGCTCGCTGCTCTTTAGGGGTATCCCTTCTTGACCAGCGATTTTATTTACCTCCCCCCAAAGCTTATTCATTTCGCTTTCGGTTTTCTGGCGCTCAGCNTCNCGAACATCCGGTAGGGTCATTTTCCGGGCCATAGAACGGATTTGATTAACCAGAGTTAACAGCTCACCTGTCTGCTCTTCTGTCTCCTGAATAAGCGAGGTTGCACGTGAAGCATATTGAATAGCCATATGAAGCGATTTCATCTCTGCATCTAAAGACATGACGGCATCAGATATAAATACTTGCCCGGCTTGAGAGCGCGTCTGCATATGGGCAGACAACCTTTCCGGCAGGCGCATCAGCCGCGCATCGGGGCGTGCTACTGCCTCCTTTGGTGCGGACGAGGCTGTAATCGCTGCATCTGGTTGTACTGGTGGTGTTTTCATTTCACGTTATTTCTAGGTTTCGTCATTTACTAAATTTTTCTCTACAGACCCGTAAACGACACAAATAAGCTGTGTTTTAGAAAAAAAATGAAAAAAAAGTATAATTTTTTATAAGCCGCTGAAATTACGAGCTTAAAATTATAAAAATAGGTGGGAATTTTACTATTTCGAGGTGTTAAGTATACGGAAAAGACCAAGCGCTAGCATTCCACCCAATAGCTGTGCAAGGATAAAAAAACCTGTATCACCAAAATGAATACCAGAAAAGCTGTCAGTTAAGGTGCGTGCTATTGTGACTGCCGGGTTGGCAAAGCTGGTTGAGGCGGTAAACCAATAAGCAGCTGTGATATAGAGTGCCACCAACATTGCAACCGCATCAGGCTTATAGCGCACCCCTAGCAGAATTGTCAGCACAAGACCAAAGGTTGCAACCATTTCTGAGATATATTGAAACATGCCAGAACGCAGATTTTCAGATAGTTGCAAAAGGGGCGTTTCAAACATCAAATGCGCTAGAAACGTACCGCAAATACCGCCAATAACTTGGACACAAATATAAGCAGTTAGCATGTCTTTATTCAGCTCACCTTTTAAGGCCATCACGACGCTAACCGCTGGGTTAAAATGCGCACCAGAAATAGAGCCAAAAATAGTGATAAGGACATATAATATTGCGCCTGTTGCAAGCGTATTGCCAAGCAAAGCTATAGCATCATTACCGCCAGACAAACGGGCCGCCATAATGCCTGAGCCGACAACTGTTGCCACCAGTAATAACGTGCCCATAAATTCGCAAATCAGCTTTTGGCGCATCAATATCATCTCCCTTTGATACTATTACTGAATTGCACTAGCCCCGAGACATAAGTCAATTTTATTTAGTTTTTATGACAAACAAGGCCAGCTCTGGCAAAAAAAACAGTACTAGTTAAAACAATACTGGTAAAAACAATACTGGTAAAAACAATACTGGTAAAAAAACTTTTTCCCTCCAGCATTGCCAAGCTTAGCTTTATCTATACTTCTACCAGCCAGTAGAATTAATAATCCGTTGAGCAGCAGGGCTTAATCTTGCTATTTCAGCCAAAGAAAGCTTATCCATCTTAAAGCTACCCCAAGACGCCACCTCTTCACTTGGCGCACTTGCTGGATTAACAGGATATTCGTAATTTATCTCGGTATAAAGGCGCTGGGCCTCAGCTGAGGTTAACCAAGCCAAAAATGCTTTTGCACGTTCCTTGTTTTTGGAAGTTTTCAAAATTCCGCCAGCAGAAATATTTACGTGTTGACCCCGCCCTTCCTGATTAAAAAAGACCAGGTCGATACTGTCAGCCCAAGCACGTTGTCCAGGCTCTTTTTTATTAAATTTCATCTTCCCGTAATAATAAGTGTTCATCAGCGCTACATCACATTCACCAGCATAAATAGCCTTTGCTTGTGCGCGATCATTACCTTGAGGGCGGCGTGCCAAATTGGCCACCAAACCTTCTGCCCATGCATTAGCACCTTCTTCGCCATGATGGGCGATAAGCGAGGCGAGAAGCGCACGATTATAGACATGGCTGCCTTTACGGGTACATACCCTGCCCTGCCATTCTAGTTCTGCAAGCTGTTCAATGTTTTTCAAACTGTCTTTAGCCACCCGCTCTTTTGATATTGCTAGGATACGTGCCCGCAAGGAAAGTGCTGTCCAGCTATCATCTTTAGCGCGTAGATGAGCTGGTACATTGCCAGCAATAACAGGTGAGTTTAAGGGTGCTAGCAAGCCTGAATCGGCAAGCTCTTTTACGCGGCTAATATCCACAGTAATCACCATATCTGCCTGCGCACTCTCCCCTTCGGCTTGCAATCTCGCAACCAACCCTTTTGGGGCATAAACTGTTTTGAATTCTATGCCAGTTTCTTTTGTATAAGCCTCCAGCATAGGCGCCAGTAATGCAGGTTGGCGATAGGTGAAGATATTTATAGTTTCCGTTGCTAATACGGGTTGGCTAGCCAAAATTCCTAGCCCGTACACTGCTCCAAATATAAATGATGGAATTTTGCGCATTTGTGTTCTCTTACCCTCAAAATCTACTCAAGATGTAAATTAGTCCAACGAGCTAGAATGACTAACGTTTCAAATCTTCAATATTGATAATGATAATAGTTATCAATTGCAATAATATTTCTGAAAATTAAAATATTTAGGCAAATGACAGCCAGCACAGCCCTAAATTAATCCTCATGTTGATGCAGGTCTATTTCATTTTCCAGAGGTTCCCCGTCAAAAAAACCTTTAATATTGGAGAATACAGCAGCCAGTTTTTGTTCTAACGCGTCGCGTGTTCCAGCAGCGATATGCGGGGTTAAGATGCAGGCAGGGTTTGTTAATAATGGGTTATCATTCGATGGCGGCTCACCTTCAAAAACATCTAGCCCTGCACTTTGCAAATGTCCGCATCGCAAGGCTGCATCCAAGGCCACCTCATCGACCAAACCACCGCGCGCCGCATTAATCAAAATACTACCCGGCTTCATTTTATCTAATATATCCTTAGAGATAATATTATGTGTACTAGCCATTAACGGAAGATGCAGCGTGACAATATCTGATGTGGCAATCAGCGTGTTAAAATCAGTTTTAGTTATATTCAACCGCTTTTCGGTTGCATTATCCAATGTGACATTAGGATCGCAATACAGCCCCTTTGTGCCAAAGGGAAGAAGACGTTCTGCAACTTGGCTACCAATACGTCCCATGCCAATAATACCAACTGTGCGTCCCATTATTTCGCGTGAACGGGTGCGCAAGGCATTTACAAGCCATTTGCCTTTTCGCAATTCAGCATCTGCATGACTTAAATGTCGGCAGGCGGCTAGCATGAGCATTAGCGTATGTTCGGCCACACTAATGGTAGAGCCAGACAAGGTGATAGCAAGCTTAATATCCCTGTCGCGGATAGTCTGCCAATCGGTAGTATCGTGCCAGCCTACCCCCTGATGATGGACAAGCTGCAGTTTTTTTGCCGCCGCTAAATGTTGCCCAGTTAGACGATAAGAGGCCACAATAACCGCATCACAATCGGCAATGGCTGCGCATCGGGCCATATCATCATTGCTATCCATCAAAACAAGGTCAACTTCATCTCCTGCCATGCGGCGGACAACATCATAAATATCGTCTGGCGCATGACTAAGATACAGAACGCGTGGACGATTGCTTGAACCATTTCTTTGATTTTTACCTGACATGATATCTCTCTTTTTATGATCTTGTGAGTTGGTTTGGCCTATAAGACTAAGGCGCTTTTCTTTTACTCTTCATTCAAGCAGAAAAAAAACTGCCTTGAAAAGGGTTTCGATGCATTTTGGTATTGATTTATAGCCCTTATCACAGGCATCGTTAACAAAAACACGACAAGAAATTTAGAAAGAAATAGATATTCATGTTCGATTTTGACAGCTTTTATCACGATGATATCAAGACCGCGACAGGGCGCTGGACAGGCTTTCCAGCTTACAATTTTATTGGTGGGCATAATGATTCCAGCATGGTGCCAGTAGAGGCATTGCGGGCTAGCGCTGATAAGGTGATGTCAGAACATGGCCCGCGTTTGGCAACCTATAATCTAGGTGATGGCCCGCTTGGCTTGCGTAGTTTACGTGAATTTATTGGGGGCGCGTTGGAAGCCCGTGCGGATATGCCAACCGATCCTGATAATATTTTGCTGGTCTCCGGCTCTCTACAGGCGCTTGATCTGGTCAATGAGACGTTGCTGCGTCCGGGTGACATCGTGATTATGGAGGAGTCAACCTATGGCGGGGTTATTAGCCGGTTTCAGCATTTGAATGTTCATATTATTGGTATTCGTGTTGACGCTGATGGGATGGATCTTGCGCATCTGGAAGAGGAATTAGAGGCATTGAAGGCGCAAGGCAAAGCTGCTCGCTATATCTATACAATACCTACTATCCACAATCCTACTGGAACCATTATGCCAACTGCAAACAGGCGGCAGTTGCTAGCACTCGCGAGCCGCTATAATGTGCCAATTTTTGAAGATGATTGTTATGCTGACCTCATTTTTGATGAAGTTCGCCCCCCTACTATTCGAAGCCTTGATGATAGTGGGCGCGTTATTTATTGCGGTTCTTTTTCCAAGACGATTGCCCCTGCACTTAGGGTTGGCTATCTCATTGCGGATTGGCCATTTTTATCCAGAGCGGCCAGCTATAAGACCGATGCTGGCTCCAGTGCACTAGAACAGTTGATTTTAGCAGATTTCTGCCCACAATCTTTTGATAGCCATGTAGAGCGCTTGAATAAGTATTTGCGTGCAAAATGTGATGTGATTTGTGAATCTCTGGATAAAAACTTTGGCACTACTGCACAATATCATCGGCCCAAGGGCGGTATTTTTATCTGGGTTACGCTGGATAAGAGCATAGATATCCTAAAGCTGACAGATGAAGCTGCCAAAGAAGGGGTTGCGATTAATGCTGGCCCTGAATGGTCACTTGGTGAGGAGGCCGGCTATCAGATGCGGCTGTGTTTTGGCTATCCAGAAGAAGATGTGATTACAAAAGGCATTACCAAACTTGCCGAAATTTGCCAGCGTCATTTTGGCCTGCCACAGCAGATCAACAATAAATGAGCTAGGAGCAAAAACGGGGTTATCGCAATGGGATGCGTTAATGCCCCTTTTATGCGCCTTCTACGATGCGCACATCCCTATCAACATCACCAAGTAGGGCAAATGCAGCTTGATATTCTGGGCTTTCATAAGCAGCAATCGCCGCTTCAGTGCTATCAAACTCTATGACGATACTGCGCTCTACCAGCCCGTTTTCAAAAGTTTTTACCGGCGTACCCCGCACAATAAACCGCCCGCCTGCCCCTTCAATAGCCGCAAGCGCTGCGGGTGCGTAGGCTGCCAGCTTATCTGCCTCTGGCGTGTTTCTATAAATAGATAGAATATAGGCTTTTTTCATGTAACCCTCTTGGTTAATAAATTAGCTCGGCGCCTTTTTTAAGAACGATGATGTTCAGCAGCAGAAATGCTTGCGCTTTCAGGCTCACATTGCTCACCTGAACAGCATTCAAAAATATTGGATTTGCAGATCATGCATTGCTCATGGCCATGAACAACAATTGTTTTTAGGGGACTGTGGCAACGCGGACAGCAAGCTTCATGTGGATCTGCATGGGACAAAGTGATCTGCATTTAATAAAGCCTCCTTTTATGTTCAACCGCTTTTATTTTGGACGAGAGGTTATAGCGCTGTCTAGAGCATAATTCAGCAAGGCATAAAGAAATAAAAATTAAAGTACTTCCAGCAATTCCAGAATAAGTCGCTGGTTTTCATTTGCGGTGCCAAGCATACTTGATGAAGCTTGATTTAAAATGCTGTATTTAGCCAATAGCCCGCTGGTTCTGGCAAAATCAGCATCCATTATACGGCCATGTGCAGCTTCGAATTGCATTGTTAGTTGCGATATCGCCTCGATATTGAAATTGAAACGATTCTGAAGTGCGCCTAGATTGGCTTGTGCCAAAGCTAAATGTTGCAAAGCTTTATCTAGTTTTAAGATGGCTGCTAACGCGTTTTTTTGTGTACTAATATCTAGCCCCTCAAGTGCTAAATTATTGTCATCTGTCTTATCATTAATCACCTCCAGCCTCAGAAAATCTGTGAATTGCTCCAATCCTCCGGAATGGTGATATCTGATTTTCACTTCGAACTGAGGTGGCCCATTTTCGAAATCAATCTCGCCAATGCTTGCGATATCTCCTTGGGCATTAACCGAGAAATTCAAATGGTCATCCGCAGTAGAATACGGCGAGGAAAGTATCTCAAAATAGCCATTATACTGGTCTGCTGCTGCATAGGCTTTAAGGTATGATTGCGCTTCAGGTACAATGAAAACCCGGCCAGATTCCAAAGCTGAAAAGTGGGAACGGCTCTCATTAAGGCTAGTTGGGTCAAGATTTAGCGTAATAGTTTCGATAAAATCGCGCTGATTATCTGCATCAAAGCGCACCTTTAAATTCAGAACCGGGTTATCTTCTAAGAAGAGAGACTGTTTTGCGGTAACTGTTCCATCCGCAGCGATATCAAAGAGATGGTAATCGCCCTCCTCCACGAGTTCAAAATGCCCTGCAAAATTTTGATGTGCCGCAAAGGCTTGCAGGCTTGTCATAGCGCTACCAGCAATGGTGATCTGGTCTGATTCTTCCACTCTAAACTGGCTGTTAGCGGTGTTGGCTGGAAGTATATCAAGGTTCAGGGAAGTTGAAAAAATCTTCCCATTCGCGGTGTAAACTAGATTCAGCTGATAGCTATCCTGAACAGAATGCCGCAAAGGCTGAACAGAGCGCAGACTGTTTGTGTCTGTTAGCCTGAATTTTCCAGCATCTGGGCCGGTCAGGCTAAAAACGCCATTTGGATTTGCCCTCACAAATCGCTCTAGATTAGGATATTCACTATTCGGTATAATAATCTCATCACCTTCTACAGCGTTAGTACGCACATAAGATGTCCGAGCTTCATACAAATTAAGGGTTACATTTTCTGTAAGAAAATGGCTGCCATTGCTATAATTCAGCTCAAATTGATAGCTAGCTTGATCTTCTATTCGGAAATTTTTTGTTGCAACAATCTGATTGCCTTGCAAGTGGAACAAGTCCCCCCCTGCCCCAATGCTATAGCTGCCACCTGGGTGGGCGAGTGCGAAATCTGCTGAGGCCGTTAAGTCGGCAATATTAACGATAATCTGGTTTGATTCTTCTGCGGCCAGATTTGCATATACCCCTGTTTGCTCTTCTACATTGACCACGACCCGCTCAACAATCTCCCTTCCATCACTGGCGGTATAAACAAGGTTAAAGTGAAGAGTTGGTGTATCATCAAATTTTAATGGAAGATGTGATATGATACGAGGCCCTGTGCTATCAATGGCGAATTTATTTACTTCATTTGCCTGACCATCATTTGTAGGGTCTCCATCTTCATTATTGTAAGGCTCCAGCCGAAAATTACCTGCATAGCCATCTGTTAAGGCAAAGGGATGAATATGAGAAAAATCAACGATATCAAACCTAAATGGCTGACCTTCTTCAATATTAATAATACTATCTGCTTTACGTGCAGGGGTGATGTTAAGGGTGACATTTTGAATGAATACATCAGGGCTATGTGTGTAATGCACAGCAAAGTTAAAAGTGCCTTGAGGGGATGCGCGCAGACCATTTGGAGCCATGATTTGTTCGCCCAAAATTTCAAACAGCATATTATCTTGCCCAGCACTAGCTATGGATAAACTTCCCCCCGGATGCCGGCTCATATAATCATTTAACGCAGTCAGATCGGCCAATGGAAGGGTGATTTCATCCCCTTCTTCGGCACTAAATTGCCCCGTAGCACTATTTGCATCCGAAAGGGATAATCTAACATGCTCGGTGAAAATGCTTCCATCTGTTGCTGTTGCGCGGATATTAAAATGAAAATCAGGTCCATCTACAAAGCTAAGTGGACCTGTTGAAGTGACACGCCCAGTTGCTGGATCTATTTGAAAATTTAAATGTTCGTTTGGATTGCCATTATTATCACTATTCCCGTCATTGTCCGAATAGGCTTCTATTCCATAACTTAGAGGCATCAGCGAATGGCTAGTGGCATAAGTGATGAAATCTTGCATCCCTGTTAGGTCATTTGCCTCAAGAGATATTTGTGAAGCCCCCTCTGCATTTAGCGTTGCATAGCTGTCTGTGCTTGGTGTCAGGGTAATAGTAATGGTTTCTGTGTGCTGGAAGCCATTTGGACCATCATAGCGCAAATTTAGCGTGTAAACCTCTTGGCTGTTTATCAGGAGCGGCTGGTTAGCACGAATATTTCCTGTTACGGGGTCAGCTGTAAATTTTGTGTGATCTGCGGTATCCGTTAATAAGCTAAAACTGCCACCTGGATCGCTGCTGACAACATTCTGCATGCTTGCCAGCAAGCCACTATCAATGCGAACATCGTCTGATTCCCTCACCTCAACACTAGCGATACCTATTGTTTCATTATTAGCAGGTATGACATCAACATCTCTAATGCTAAGGCCGTTGCCATGCAATTTTCCGCCTGTAGCGTCAAAAGAACCTGCAATATAAACAAACCGATAATTTCCGGCCTGAGACACCGTTTCGGAAGACAATACCCAGCCATCCGAACCAATTTGAAAATCATCTGTCCAAGGATGCCCTTCATTCAAAAGCTGAAGAGTTGATTTACCTGGCCCGCTGGAGGGCTTAACACCTGTTGCATTCAAAAGTTCAACCGTTGANCCATCATCGACATTTAAAAGATAGCCATAGGTATCAAAAGCATCCCCGCCAGCTTCGCCAAACCACTCGAATGATACAACATCCCCAACTTTCAATGGCATACTATAATCAGATATAACATAAGGCCCGCGCGTTATCGAAAAGCCATGGCCATAAATGTTGCCATCATGGCTAAGCGTAAGCTCACCATTTTGAATATCCCAATGTGCGCCCCGAGCAGAATTCTGTAACTTACTTTCTAATACATAAGGGTCGAAAGCAGGGAGAACACCGAGAAATGAGTCTTCAACT
>JGI26086J50260_1001852_pt1 | contig 11882 bp, 11 predicted proteins | sample SaaInl3SG_22_DNA_FD_50260 | JGI IMG/M metagenome (IMG submission 50260)
CGCGGCCTCTCGGAGGAATATATGGGCAGCAAAATGACCTTTAACGCGCTCTGCCCCGGCTATGTGGATACCCCTATCGTGACCCGCAACGCTGCAGAGATTTCGCAGCGGCAAGGGATCTCGAATGAAGACGCCCGCGCCTATCTGGCAAAAGGCAATCGGCACAGAACCCTGCTTGAGGTGGACGAGATTGCAGCCAGCGCGCTCTGGCTCTGCTCGGATGCAGCGCGCTCGGTGAATGGTCAAACCATCCAGATCGCGGGCGGGCAAGTGTCCTGAGGAAACAGATTTCATCTTTCCAAAAATACGAAATCCACGCTCAACACATGCGCAGGGTTTTGATAATGAGCACCCAACGGGGGCTTTGCCCCCGCACCCCCAAAGTATTTGGAAAGCAAAGAATATCATGAGTGATTTTGCAGCCACCCGCGAGATGTTCCATCTGCCTGATGGGATGATCTATCTTGATGGCAATTCTCTTGGCCCTTTGCCCAAAGCCGCGACCGAGCGGGTGGGCGCATCCATGGCAGCTGAATGGGGGGACATGCTGATTACGGGGTGGAACAAGGCGGGTTGGATGGATTTGCCGCAACAGCTCGGCGATCGCATTGCGGGTTTGATTGGCGCCGAGGCTGGATCGGTTGTTGTGGGCGATACGCTGTCGCTCAGGGTCTATCAGGCATTGGGGGCGGCTTTGGCGATGACGCCGCGCCGCATTGTGTTGTCGGATCGGGGGAATTTTCCATCCGATCTCTATATGGCGCAAGGATTGTTGCAGAGTTTGGGCGGGGAGTACGCGCTTCGTGTGGTGGAACCCGAAGAGGTTGAGAGCGCGCTTAGTGACGATGTGGCCGTGTTGATGCTCACGGAGGTGGACTACCGCACGGGCCGCAAACATGACATGGCACGGCTTACACGATTGGCGCAGGCGCGTGGCATCGTCACGATTTGGGATTTGGCGCATTCCGCGGGGGCCATCGAGGTTGATCTGGCAGGTTCTGGTGCCGATTTCGCTGTGGGGTGCAGTTATAAATACCTCAATGGCGGGCCAGGGGCGCCCGCCTTCATTTATGTTGCCCCCCGCCATAGTGACACGGCCCATACCGTCTTGAACGGCTGGTTGGGCCATGAAGCCCCGTTCGCCTTTGAGCCAGACTACCGCCCCGGTGGCGGCATTGCGCGGATGCGCATCGGGACGCCCGCGATTTTGCAAATGCGTGCTTTGGAAGCGGCGCTTGATATCTGGGATATGGTCGAGATGACCGATATCCGTGCCGCATCCATCGCATTGACCGAACGATTCATCGCGGGGGTTGAAGCGGCCTGTCCTGATCTTGTGCTGGCCTCGCCCCGTGATCCCGACCTGCGCGGCAGCCAGGTCTCGTTTCGGTTCGAGCATGGCTATGCCGCGATGCAAGCGCTGATTGCGCGCGGGGTTGTTGGTGATTTTCGCGCGCCAGATATCATGCGCTTTGGCTTCACGCCCCTGTTCATCGGGGATGCAGAGGTTGATGCCGCCGTCAGCCATATCGGTGATATCATGCAAAACCGTCTTTGGGATCGCCCTGAATTTCACGCGAGGCAGGCGGTCACCTGACCCTGTTCTCAGCCCTGCTTAAGGCGCCGAATGGCCAGTTTCCCAGCTGTATAGCCCGATCAGCATGCCAATGCATGCCGCCAAGTTGCGGTTTTATATAGCATTTTTGGTTTACTTGCTGAATTTTCAGGGTATCTCATGAGGCAGGAAAGATTTGGAAAAACAAAATTATGCCGCCGATTGAAGACCATCCGTTAAGGTATGCGCTGGCCAATGAGCTTCACGCGCGCCCGTTCCCTTCGCTGAAAGGTCTGGGGCAGGCCCTTTTTGTGGCCTTCAAACAGCCAAAGGATGCCGCCCAGCGCGACCGTGATCTCGACCGCGCGCATTTGCTGCAATTGCTGGATCGCTTCGGGGCGCAGCATCCGCAACCCGATGCCACGCATTATTTCGGCAATTTGGGGAAATTCAGCCTGAAATGGGAAATGCATACCGAGTTCGTATCCTACACAGCCTTTATGGAAAACGGGACGCAGCGCGATTTTGACCCCGCCAATTGGGATATTTTCCCTGAAGACTGGTTGGAGGCCGCACCCGGTCAGCGCATCACATCGGCCCATATCAAGATCACGGCTGCTCCGAAAAACAGCGCCGATATTACAGAAATGCTATCGGAATGGTTCGTGCCCGAAAGCCTCGCGGTCAGCCATGTGCTGGATGACACAGGCATTTTGGCGGGTGATTTCAGGATTGATAGCGCAGGCCATATGCGCTTTGCCCTGTTCACCCATAGCGATACGGGCGAGCGCCGCAAGGGCCGCATTGTCCAACGCATTTGCGAGATCGAGACCTATAAGGCCATGTCCATGTTGGGCCTGCCACGCGCGCGCGAAATCGGGCGGCGTATGGGTGAGATTGACGAGGAGCTCACGCAATTGGTCAGCGATATGACGGGTGATCTGTCCAAGCCTGATGAAACCCTCAGCCAGCTTTTATCCATCGCGGCCGAGCTGGAAAAAATCCAGACCGAGACCGCCTTTCGTTTTGGCGCAACGGGCGCCTATGAGGCCTTGGTGAACCAGCGGATCGAAGTGCTGCGCGAGCAGCGTTTTCTGGGGCGGCAAACCTTTGGCGAATTCATGATGCGCCGCTTTGACCCTGCGATGCGCACGATCAAATCCACGGAGCGGCGGTTGCAGCAAATGACTGAACGCGCCATTCGCGCGGGCGATCTGCTCAGGACACGGGTTGATGTGGACCGCTCGGCCCAGAACCAGCAATTGCTGGAAAGCATGGATGAACGCGCAGCCCTTCAATTGCGATTGCAAAAGACGGTTGAGGGCCTCTCGGTCGTGGCGATCAGCTATTACGCGGTCAACCTTGTGGTTTATATCCTTGCGCCCATGGCCGAGGCGACGGGCCTGTCCAAGACACTGGTCACGGGCATGGCCGTCATCCCTGTTGTGCTTTTGGTCTGGCTGATCGTGCGGCGTATTCGCAAAGGCATGGAGTAGCCCGCGACAGGCCTTGCAGCGCTGTCTCAGGCCCACTAGGTTTCTGCCATGAGCACGACCACGCCTCCACTTATCGATCCCTTTGCGCGCGCGATTTCCTATCTGCGTGTCTCGGTCACTGATCGCTGCGATTTCCGTTGTGTGTATTGCATGTCAGAGAACATGACCTTCCTGCCCAAGAAGGAGCTTCTTACGCTGGAGGAGCTGGACCGCATGTGTTCCACCTTCATCAATATGGGCGTCAAAAAGCTGCGGATCACGGGGGGTGAGCCTTTGGTCCGCCGCGATATCATGACCTTCTTTGAGGCCATGGGCGAACATGTGAAATCAGGCGCTCTGGAGGAGTTGACGCTGACCACCAATGGCAGCCAACTTGGCCGCTTTGCCGAGCAGCTTTACGCAGCGGGTGTGCGGCGGGTGAATGTCTCGCTTGATACATTGGACGACACGAAATTCGCCGAGATCACCCGCTGGGGGCGGCTGCCCCAAGTGCTGGAGGGGATCAAAGCTGCCAAGGCGGCAGGTCTCAAGATCAAGATCAATGCCGTTGCCCTGAAAGGGTTCAACGAAGACGAGCTGTTCACCCTGCAAGAGTGGTGCGCGCGCGAACAGATGGACCTGACCTTCATCGAAGTGATGCCAATGGGGGATTTGGGCAATGAGGATCGACTTGATCAATATTGGTCGCTCAATGATCTGCGCGCGCGACTGGCCGAGAAATTCACCCTGATCGATCTGGCCGAGCGCACAGGCGGGCCTGCCCGCTATGTCCAGCTTCAAGAAAGCGGGCAAAAGATCGGCTTCATCACGCCGCTGTCGCATAACTTCTGCGAAAGCTGCAATCGTGTGCGCCTGACTTGCACGGGCCAGCTTTATATGTGCCTCGGCCAAGAGGATATGGCCGATCTGCGCGCGCCATTGCGCGCCTCAAGCGACAATGCAGTGCTTGAGACCGCGATCCGTGATGCGATCACCCGCAAGCCCAAAGGCCATGATTTCGACTATTCCCGCCAGACGGTGGATGGTCAGGTCTCACGGCATATGAGCCATACGGGCGGCTAACACCCTATTCAGGTTTACGCGCGACCAAATCGATCAGGGCCGAGCGTCCGGAATGGCCACGGCCTTCTTGCACCTCGCGCTCATAAGCGGCCAAGCGTTCGATCTTCCATCCATCAAAAGCCTGCGAAAGCATCTGGGGCGTATACATATTGGCCGCCGAAGGTGGGCCGCCTGTGCCAAGCTCAATCTGCTCAGGCGTATAGCCATGCATAACAATCCGTCCCCCCGGACGGACGGCCTGTTTAAGCGTCTCGAATTGACGGGCGCGGCCATCGGGCCCTACGAATTGAATAAAGATCGCCACGACCATATCGAACTGGCGCGACCAGTCCCATGCCTCCCAATCCGAGACATGGGCGTTGAGCAACACCCCAAGCTCAGCGGCCAGCCCATTGGCGCGGGCGACAGCAGTGGATGACAGATCAAAGCTGGTAACATCAAGCCCCTGACCCGCGATCCAGACACTGTTGCGCCCTTCGCCATCGGCCACGCAAAGCGCGCTTTCGGCGCCTTGTGTCAGCCACGGGTTTTCAGCAAGGAATGCGGCTGGCGCGCGCCCGAACAGGAACCCATCCTCGGCGGCGTAACGATCTTCCCACATCTTGTTGTCCTTCAGGCAGCTGGCAGGCGTTTCTCGACAATCTCGGCCCACCATGAACAGCCCGCAGGGATAGCTTCATCATTGAAATTGTATTTCGGGTGATGGACCATCGCCGTGTCGCCATTGCCCACAAGGATATAAGCGCCCGGACGCGCATTGGCCAAGAAGGCGAAATCTTCGCCGCCCATCACCAAGGGGGCATCTTCGCAACTGCCTGATACCGATTTGGCGATTTCAGCGGCGAATTCTGTCTGGGCATCGGCATTGACCATCACGGGATAGCCGCGGCGGTAATCCACCTCAACCTTGCCGCCCATCATCGCGGCTGTGCCCTCGGCAATTTCCGTAAGGCGCTTTTCGGCCATATCCTGCACATCGGGGTCCATGGTGCGCACGGTGCCTTTGAGATGCACGGTCTCGGGGATCACATTATGCGCCATCGAGCCTGTGGCAAAGCCCGTGACCGAGACGACAAGCTGCTTTACGGGGTCGAGGTTTCGGCTGGCAATGGATTGCAGCGCGATTACGATATGGGAGGCCACAACCGTGGTATCAATCGTGTCTTGCGGCTTGGCGGCATGCCCTCCCAAGCCCGTCACATAGATATCAAACTGATCGGCGGCTGCGAAAAACGGACCCGAGCGGATCGCGAATTGTCCTGTCGGCAATCCAGGCCAATTGTGCATGCCGTAGACTTCATCAATCTTGAAAGTCTCCATCATACCGTCTTCGACCATCTCGCGACCGCCGCCGCCGCCCTCTTCGGCGGGCTGGAAAATCACCGCGACCCTGCCGTCGAAATTGCGCGTCTCGGACAGATATTTTGCAGCGCCAAGCAACATGGCCGTATGCCCGTCATGGCCCGCAGGCATGCATCGCGCCAGCAGTCTTGGAGGCATAATCCAGACCCGTTTCCTCATGGATCGGCAATGCATCCATATCGGCGCGCAGACCGATGGTTTTGCCCGATGTGTTGGTCTTGCCATTGATGATGGCCACAACGCCTGTCCGCCCGATCCCTGTCACGATCTCATCACAGCCAAAGGCTTTGAGCTTGTCTGCCACAATGGCCGAGGTGCGATGCGTCTCGAACAGGATCTCGGGGTTTTCATGCAAATCGCGGCGCCATTCGGTGATCTCGGGCAGCAATTCGGCAAAGCGGTTCTTGACGGGCATAGGGGTCTCTCCTGTCGGGGGGAAGGGTCAGGCCGATGGCATCCGGCGTTCCACCAATTCGGCGAAAAAGCTGGACCCATAGGGGATTATATCATCATTGAAGTTGTATTTCGGGTGGTGGCACATGGCGCTATCCCCATTGCCAATAAAGAGATACGCGCCGGGGCGCTCTTGTAGCATATAGGAAAAATCCTCGGACGGCATGATCGGCAGGGAATTGCCATCGACATGCTGCATAACCGCGCGGGCGGCATCGACGGCACGCTCAACGCCTTCGGGTGTGTTGACTGTCACGGGATAGCCCGACGTCCAGATCACCTCGGCCTGCGCCCCAAAGGCGCTGGCCGTGTCCTCGGCCACACGGCGCACGCGTGCCTCGGCCACGGCGCGATCCCCCTCGTCAAGGCAGCGCACGGTGCCTTCCATCACAGCCGTATGCGCAATGACATTCGAGGCCCCTGAATCAGTGCTGAAGGTGCCAACCGTCAGCACGACCGAGCGCAGCGGGTCGATATTGCGCGACACAATGGAATGGAGGCTGACCACAATTTGTGCAGCAACAAGCGTGGTATCAACTGTGCGATGCGGCTCGGCGGCATGGCCACCCACACCCGTTACCTTGATTTCGAACGTATCCGAAGACGCCAGCAGCGGACCAGGGCAGGTCACCATGGTGCCAACCGGAATTCCCGGTTCGTTATGCAGGCCATAGACCTCCTGCACGCCGAAACGGTCCATCAAGCCGTCATCTATCATTGCCTTGGCCCCTGCCCCGCCTTCTTCGGCAGGCTGGAAAATCAGCACAACCGAGCCATCGAAATTGCGGGTCTCGGCCATGTATTTGGCAGCCCCTAGCAACATCGAGGTATGACCGTCATGGCCGCAGGCATGCATGGAGCCTTCGATCTGTGAGGCATATTCAAGGCCTGTTTCCTCATGAATGGGCAGCGCATCCATATCCGCGCGCAGGCCAACAACGCGGCCAGACCCTTTGGATTTGCCATGGATCACGCCCACCACACCCGTGCGCCCGATGCCTTCCACGACCTCGTCGCAGCCAAAGGCGCGCAGCTTTTCAGCCACGAAAGCGGCCGTTTTATGGACCTCATACATCAGCTCGGGGTTGCGGTGCAGATGCTGGCGCCACTCGGTGATCTCGGTCGCCATTTCAGCAAGGCGGTTCTTAACAGGCATTGGTGGTCCTTTCAGGCAGCGGGCATGCGCCGCTCGACAAGTTCGGCAAAGAAGCTGCACCCATAGGGGATGGCGTCATCATTGAAGTTGTATTTGGGATGATGGACCTTGGCAGTGTCGCCATTGCCGATATTGATAAAGGCACCGGGGCGCGCAAGGAGCATATAGGAAAAATCCTCGGCACCCATGCGCGGCGGGCGACCATAATGCACACGCCCTGCCCCTGCCACTGCCTGCGCGATTTCGCTGGCCATGATTGCGTTTTCTTCGTGGTTCACCGTCACGGGATAGCCGCGCTCGTAGTTGATCTCTACCTCACAGCCATAGGCTTTGGCCGTAGAGGTTACGATCTCCTTGATCCGCGCCTCGGCCAGATCACGCACGCCTTCATCCAGAGTGCGTATCGTGCCTGCCAAGCGCACGGCGTCATCTATGACATTGGTGGCGGCACTTTCCGTGTTCATCACGCAGATCGACACCACGACGCTTTCAATCGGATTGACCGAGCGGCTGGCCACGGTCTGCAAGGCCATCACCGTCGCACAGGCCGCAGGCACAGGGTCGATCACATTATGGGGTTGCGCCGCATGGCCACCGCGCCCCTTGATGATGATCTCGACCTCATCGGCGGCTGCCATGATCGGCCCCGCGGCCACACCGAACTCACCCACTGGCAAGCCTGGCTCATTATGCATGCCATAAACCTCGCGGATGCCGAAACGCTCCATCATACCGTCATCAACCATCGCCTTGCCGCCAGCGCCACCCTCTTCGGCGGGTTGAAAGATGACGCAGACTTTGCCGTCGAAATTGCGGGTCTCGGCAAGATATTTGGCGGCCCCCAAAAGCATCGCGGTATGCCCGTCGTGGCCACAAGCATGCATCTTGCCCGCAGTCTTGGAGGCATATTCAAGACCCGTTTTTTCATCCATCGGCAGCGCGTCCATATCCGCACGCAACCCCAAGCAGGCATCCCCGCTGTTTGTCTTGCCGTTTATCACGCCAACAACGCCCGAGATGCCCACGCCTGTTACGACCTCGTCACAGCCGAAGTCGCGCAGTTTTTCAGCCACCAGCGCTGATGTGCGCGGAAGGTCATAGAGCAATTCGGGGTTCGCATGGATATCGCGGCGCCACTCCGCTATCTCGGAATGCAGTTCAGCGAAGCGGTTCTTGACGGGCATGGGTCGGCACCTCCTTAGGCGAGCGTGTCCAACAGCTTGTCCATAAAGCGTTGGCCTTGCGCGAATTGATCGAGGGACAGATATTCATTTGGTTGATGTGCCTGTGCAATATTTCCCGGACCACAGATCACCGCTGAATATCCTGCTGCCTGAAATTGACCCGCTTCCGTGCCGTAACTGACCACATTTCGGGCATTCAGACCCGTCAATTGGCGCACCAATGTTTCCGCAGGCCCGTCCTCTTCGGCAACCAATCCGGGAACATCCCATCGCTCGTCGACCACAATCTCCGCTTCGGGGCGGATGGCCTTCATGCCGGCCTCTATACGCGCAATTTCGTCTCGGATGCGTGTGCGCCAATCATCAATCAGCTCGTCGGGAATGCAGCGCGCGGACAGGACGAATTTACAGTCTTTGGCAGTAATATTATGTGCCGTGCCGCCCTCGATCATGCCCACATGCAATGATGTCCAAGGCGGCTCGAACCCGTTGCTCGGGTCGGCTTTGGCCGCATTTTCATCATTCACGCGATTGGCCCAATCGATCAGCTTGGCCCCTTCCATGATCGCGGAGACGCCCGTGTGTTGCAGTGAGGAATGCACCTCGAACCCTTTGAAATGGAGATCGAAACCAAGGCCACCCTTGTGGCCTGTGACAATACCCATCTCGGTCGGCTCTCCGATTATGGCCAGTGCAGCGCGCGGGATGCGCCCTTGCATATGCTCAATCATCGGGGGGGCGCCTGTGCAGCCGATCTCTTCATCGCGCGACAGGCACAATTGAATCGGTCGCGATACGCCCCGCGATTTCGCCTCGACCGCCGCCCAGATCGCGAAGGCGTCGAACCCTTTCATATCGCAAGTGCCGCGCCCGAATAGCTTGCCGTCCTTTTCGGTCACGGTGAAGGGGTCAGTGACCCAAGCCTGACCGTCAACGGGCACGACATCTGTATGGCCTGACAAAATGACACCACCATCGATCTCGGGCCCGATATGGGCATAAAGGCTCGCCTTATCCCCTTCCGCGTTGTAATCGCGCAGACAGTCAATGCCATGCGAGCCGAGATACCCCTCGACCCAATCGATCAAAGGCAGGTTCGAATCTCGGCTGACAGTCGGGAAAGATACAAGTTTTTCAAGTAGTTCCCGCGCGGATAGGACGGTCGTCATTGGCGTCTCCGGTAAATGCGTTGTGCCAACCCTGTGTCTGAATTGTGCGCCAGTCAAGTATAGCCGCATATTAAACGGGCAAATGAACAATCAACATGCAAACNGCTCATCTTTCCNTCTTGTCGGAATGAATTTTCGTGATAGCGTGACCTCATAACGACCCACATCCAATCGAGATGAAGGGCATTCCAACAGGTTAAGGAGCGTCTGACGATGCCCGATGGAGGCTTGGCCTCGGTCCTTGATGTCAAGGGACTGAATACTGTTTTCAAAACGCGGCGTGGCGAAGTCCATGCTGTCAACGACGTGAGTTTTCATCTCAAGCCTGGTGAGCTTCTCGGCGTGGTGGGCGAATCTGGCTCGGGGAAATCCGTGACCATGATGTCGCTGATCAAGCTGCTGCCGACCCCTCCTGCAGAAATCCGAAACGGAGAGGTGATCTTTGAGGGTCACGACCTTCTGACGGCCACTGATGATGAGTTGCGCGCCATTCGTGGCGCAAGGATCGGGTTTGTGTTTCAAGACCCGATGACATCGCTCAACCCCGTTTTCAATGTGGGTTTTCAGGTGATGGAGCCTCTGCGCAAGCATATGGGGCTGAATAAATCAGCCGCCCGTGCGCGTGCTATCGAACTGTTGGAGCTTGTCGGCATCCCCGATGCAGACCGCAGGCTTGGCGATTACCCGCATCAATTCTCGGGCGGGATGCGTCAACGCGTGATGATCGCGATTGCGCTGGCCTGTGACCCCAAGGTTTTGATCGCCGATGAACCGACGACAGCGCTGGATGTGACCATTCAGGCGCAAATTCTGGAACTGGTCAAAGANCTGCGCCAGAAACTTGGCATGGCGATTGTCTGGATCACNCATGATCTGGGCGTTATCGCAGGCATCGCGGATCGCGTGATGGTGATGTATGGTGGACAAGTGGTCGAACAGGGGCCCGTCAAAGCCCTATTCGCCAATCCCCAGCATCCTTATACAAGAATGTTGCTTGAAACCGTGCCAAGCGTCAGCGGCAAGCGAGCAGACCGTTTGCAGGTCATTCAGGGACAGCCACCGATCCTGAGTGCCGCCCCCTCAAGCTGCCCCTTCCGTGAGCGCTGCCCGCAGGCCTTTGATCGCTGTGCGCAGGAAAACCCCAAACGCGTAGATGTCGGCCCCGAGCATGATACCGCCTGCTTCTGGGATATGGCAAAAGGGGCACCGCGCGATGTTTGATTTCTCCACCGCCAAAAAGCTGGTCGAGGTCAAAGACCTCAAGATGTATTTCCCCATTCATACAGGTGTCTTCCGCAAGCATACTGGCGATGTGAAGGCCGTGGATGGGGTGAGCTTCGATATCTATGAGGGCGAGACCCTCGGGCTTGTCGGGGAATCCGGTTGCGGCAAATCCACCTGCGGGCGCGCTGTGTTGCGCCTTTATGAGCCGACCGATGGCTCGATCATGGTGGATGGCGTGCAGATTGCGAATGCTCCATTTGATGATCTGCGCAAAATGCGCCCGACCATGCAGATGGTCTTCCAAGACCCGCAGGCCAGCCTTAATCCGCGAATGACATTGGCGGGCATTATTGGCGAGCCGCTGATGGAGCATACCAAGCTCTCGGCAGATGAACGTCTTGAGCGGATTTACGAATTGATGGATGCCGTGGGTTTGAACCGCGATTTCGCCAATCGCTATCCCCATGAATTCTCGGGCGGCCAACGCCAGCGGATCGGGATTGCGCGCGCGCTCGCCCTTAACCCCAAATTCATCGTCTGCGACGAACCCATCGCCGCGCTTGATGTGTCGATCCAGGCGCAGGTCGTGAACCTGCTTGAGGATTTGCAGGAAAGACTGGGCCTGACCTATTTGTTCATCAGCCATGACCTCTCGATGGTGCGCCATATCGCGGATCGGGTTGCGGTGATGTATCTGGGCAAAGTCGTGGAACTTGCCCCGCGCGACCCGCTCTATGAAGCGCCACTTCATCCCTATACCGAGGCGCTTCTTTCGGCGGTGCCCGAGCCTGATCCCGCAAGCCATGAAAATGCGGAGCGGATCATTTTGCAGGGCGATGTGCCCTCGCCCGCGAACCCGCCCAAGGGCTGCAATTTTTGCACGCGCTGCCCCAAGGCCATGGATATCTGTCGCGAGATAGACCCCGAATTTCGTCAGGTGCAGCCCGGCCGCTTTGTGGCCTGCCATCTGCATAACGACACAACAATGACTGCTGAACAAACAGCAGCATCTCAGGTGTGAGCATCCAACAAGGAGAGTAACTAAATGAAACTGAAGCATCTTTTGGCCGGAACGGCAGCAGCGCTTGCGCTTGCCCCGCTTGCGGCAATGGCCGATGGCCACATGACCCGCGGGTCATCGGGCCACCTTAACATCATTTATTGGCAAGCGCCGTCCACGTTGAACCCGTATCTGTCGGGTGGCACGAAAGAAGTTGAATC
>JGI26086J50260_1001863_pt1 | contig 11831 bp, 7 predicted proteins | sample SaaInl3SG_22_DNA_FD_50260 | JGI IMG/M metagenome (IMG submission 50260)
TTGCCTTGCCGCGCTAGCTTATACAGCGGTTGGCCGTCTTGCTTGAGCGCCGAATACATAGGCGGCACCTGCTCTATCTCGCCTTCGAAGCCTCTAAGCGCTGCCTTTACTGCAGCCTCATCGATGGTAAAACCCTCGACCTTGGCGATCACCTCGCCCTCGCTGTCGGCGGTGTCGGTCCGCTCGCCCAGCTTTATCCGCGCGCGATACGCTTTATCCGAATCGAGCAAGAACTGCGACACCTTGGTTGCCTCGCCCAAACACAGCGGCAAAACACCGGTCGCAAGTGGGTCTAGACTACCTGTGTGGCCCGCCTTGTTGGCATCAAACAAGCGCTTTACTACCTGAAGCGCTCGATTCGAGCTGCCACCAAGTGGTTTATCCAACACGACAATGCCGTGTATGTGTCGCCCTTTTTGCTTTCTGCGCGCCACGCTTAGCTATTATCGTCGGCAGGCAGATCGTCGCCATGCTGGGCCATATCGGCCTTAAGCGCGCTGTCGATGAGGCTCGACAACTGCGCGCCGTTCTCGATGCTCGAGTCGTAGCGAAANTGAAGCTTAGGCACAGANCGCAGCGCGAGGCGCTTNGCTAAAAGCGTTCGAAGATAGCCCGCGGCTTGGTTAAGCGCTTTGAGGTTCTCTTCGACCTCGAGCTTGTCCAAATCGCCGGGGCTGCTCAGCGCATCGTTCGCCTCGTCGCTCGCGCTCGGTGTGTTNAGCACCGTGACGAACACNCTCGCATGCGCGAGATCGCGGCTTACATCGACGCCTGTTACCGACACCATGCCCACGCGTGGATCGCTCACCTCGAGCTGGATCAACGTCGCCAATTCGCGCTGGATCTGATCCGCCACGCGTTGGCCTCTTGGAGTCATGTTTGCCATCTAGTTCCTTGCTGCGTTTCGCAGTACTGCGACGCGCTAAAGCGTACGAGCGATCTCGGTTGTTTTGTACACTTCGATTTTGTCGCCGACGCGCACATCCGTATAGTTTTTCACACCGATACCACATTCGACGCCGTTCTTAACCTCATTCGCGTCGTCTTTAAAGCGGCGCAATGACTCAAGCTCACCTTCATAAATCACCACGTCATCGCGTAGCACGCGAATGGGTTTGTTGCGGTGAATCGTGCCTTCGATAACCATCGAGCCGGCGATCTGGCCGAACTTAGGTGAAGTAAACACGTCGCGCACTTCGGCAACACCGAGAATTTCTTCGCGGATTTCGGGCGACAACATACCGCCCATAATCGCTTTCACATCGTCGAGCACATTGTAGATGACGTTGTAATAGCGAAGCTGAAGGCCTTCGTTGTCGATGATTTCTTTTGAGGTTTTGTCGGCGCGCACATTAAATCCAACGATCATCGCTTTCGATGTTGCTGCAAGGTGAACGTCGTTCTCGGAAATGCCACCGACACCTGAGGACACGACCTTTACCTGCACCTCGTCCGTGTTCATTGCAACGAGCGAAGCGGTTAATGCCTCGAGCGTGCCGCGCACATCGGTTTTGAGAATAATATTGAAAATGCTGAGGTTCGGCTTGCCGATGCCTGCGAACATATTATCGATAAGCGCAGCTTGCTGCATCGCTTGCACTGAATCTTTTAGGCGTGTGCGGCGGAACTCGGCCACCTCTTTCGCTTTTTTCTCATCGGCGAGCACAACAAACTCATCGCCTGCGTCGGGCACACCAGTAAGGCCAAGAATTTCGACAGGAATAGAAGGGCCCGCCGACTTAATGTTCACACCGTTCTCGTCTACTAAAGCGCGGACGCGTCCGTATTCTTTACCGACCAGTACGATATCGCCTGTACGAAGTGTGCCGTTCTGCACAAGTACCGACGCAACCGCGCCGCGGCCTTTATCGAGACGCGATTCAACCACAACGCCCTGCCCAGGCACGTCGGTATAGGCAGTGAGCTCCATCAATTCGGCCTGCAGCAAAATAGCTTCGAGAAGCTTGTCAACGCCGTCACCGGTATGAGCAGACACAGGGATAAACTGTGTGTCGCCGCCCCAATCGTCAGGAATTACTTCCATCGCCGCAAGCTCGTTCTTCACGCGGTCGGGGTCTGCGCCCTCTTTGTCCATCTTATTAATCGCTACCACTAAAGGCACGCCAGCGGCCTTCGCATGCTGCACGGCCTCGGCGGTTTGTGGCTTCACGCCGTCGTCGCCGGCTACGACCAACACGATGACATCGGTTGCTTTCGCACCACGTGAACGCATCGCGCTAAACGCCGCGTGTCCCGGGGTGTCGAGGAAGCTGACCATGCCGTGGTCTGTGTCTACATGGTAGGCACCGATATGCTGCGTAATGCCGCCCGCTTCGTGCGACGCGACTGTCGACTTACGAATATAGTCGAGCAGCGAGGTTTTACCGTGGTCAACATGGCCCATCACTGTGACAACTGGCGCGCGCGTAATTTTTTCTTCGCCAATTTCGGCGGCCAATGACTCGGCGAGCTGCTCTTCGAGTGCATCTTCGGAAACGAAGTTCGGACGATGGCCCATTTCTTCGACCAGCAGCGTGGCTGTGTCGGCGTCGACAACGTGATTAATATTGGCCATCACGCCCATCTTGAATAGTGCTTTAACAACCGCTGCCGCTTTGACAGTCATCTGTTGAGCAAGGTCGGTTACCTTATTGGCTTCGCCAATTTTGATATCGCGAACGACCGCCTCAGTTGGCATCTCAAATGCCTGAGTAGAACCCGACAACCGATTGCGGCCGCGACGGCCACCACGGCGGCGACCTTCGCTGTCTCCGCCTTCGAGAACAAACGCGTCGTTTACATGCAACGTGCGGTTCTGACGCTTAGCTGGCTTGCCCTTAGTCGTACGAGCCTGCGTCCGCTTCTTCTCGGCCTCGTCGTCGATCTCTTTCTTGGTAGCAGGCTTGCGCTTAGCGCCAGGCTTATCGGCACGGGCAGAGGCTGCTTCTTCGGAAGGAACGTCGGGGACGATTGGTGCCGCTGCGGGGGCTGACGGCGCAGCAGGTGCCGGTTCGTCGGCAGTCGCTTTCGCTGCCTCTGCAGCTGCGGCGATCGCCGCTTCGGCGGCAACAACGGGATCTGGCGTAACAATCGCGGGCTCGACTGCAACCGGCTCTTCGGGGACGACCTCTTCTTCGACTTCGGTGCGCTTAACGTACGTACGCTTTTTACGCACCTCTACGTTAACGGTCTTACCACGACCCGAGCTCGACGCGCTCTTCAGCGTGCCTAGCGTTTTGCGCTTTAGCGTAATCTTGCTTGGAGCAGCTGCGCCCTCACCTTCCCCATGACTTCCACGCAACGACTGCAACAGCGTGTTCTTATCGTCATTAGAAATAATCTCGTCGGCCTTCTTGTGCGGTAAGCCTGCGTCCTTTACTTGCGACAGCAGCTTATCGACATCGACTCCGACGACTTTGGCGAGTTCGCTTATGGTTACATCTGCCATTCAATCTACTCCAGTTTTCTTGCGCGCTATGCGCGCTCTGTGCCGGTTTCTCTTAACTTCACCGGCCGGCTGCCTCGCAGCCCTCACTAAATGTCTAATTCATCGGTTCGGCCTCGAACCACAGAGCCGCGCGACTTTCGTCCGCAGCCCAGCTACCAACTATTCGAACCATGGCGCACGTGCGGTCATAATCAATTGCCCCGCTCTTTCCTCTGTCATGCCTTCGATTTCCATCAGCTCATCGGTAGCCTGCTCCGCGAGGTCTTCCATGCACAGAATGCTGCGCTTCGCGAGTTCTAGCGCGAGCTCTTTATCCATGCCTTCCATATTCATTAAATCGTCTGCCACATTCATCGACGACAGATCTTCCTCGGATGCAATCGCCTGAGTTAACAACGCGTCTTTCGCGCGGTTGCGTAGCTCTTCGGCAATCTCCTCGTCGAATCCGTCGATAGACAGAATTTCTTCCATCGGTACATACGCGATCTCTTCGAGAGAGGTGAAGCCTTCGCTAACGAGCACCTCGGCAGTCTCGTCATCGACATCGAGCTTGGCCATAAACATTTCGATGAGGCCAACCGATTCTTTTTCTTGTTTCTCGGCGGCTTCTTCTTCGCTCATAACGTTAATAGTCCAGCCGGTTAATTCGGCCGACAAACGCACGTTCTGACCATTGCGCCCAATCGCCTGCGCGAGATTATCTTCTTCAACCGCAACGTCCATTGTGTTGCTGTCTTCATCCATTATGATGGAGGCGACTTCGGCGGGTGACATCGCGTTAATTACGAGCTGCGCCGGATTGTCATCCCACAGAATGATGTCGATACGTTCGTTCGACAGCTCGCCAGAAACAACCTGCACGCGCGAACCGCGCATACCCACACAGGCGCCCACGGGGTCGATACGGCCGTCGTTAGTCGACACAACGATTTTCGCGCGTGAGCCGGGATCGCGCGCCGCGGCGCGGATTGAAATAATTTGCTCGTTGATCTCTGGCACTTCTATTTTGAAGAGCTCGATCAGCATCTGCGGCGAGGTGCGGCTCAAAAACAGCTGAGGTCCGCGCTGCTCGGGGCGCACGTCGATGAGCAATGCGCGGATGCGATCGCTCATACGGAAATTTTCGCGCGGGATCATCTGATCGCGCATGAGAATGGCTTCGGCGTTGCCGCCTAGGTCTACAATAATGCTCTCGCGAGTGACTTTCTTTACTGTACCGGTAACCAGCTCGCCGATTTTGTCTTTGTATTCGTTCAGAACGATTTCGCGTTCGGCGTCTCGTACTTTTTGAACAATCACTTGCTTCGCAGTCTGCGCAGCGATGCGGCCGAAAGGCACATTATCGATCTTCTCTTCGATCTTGCTGCCTACCTCAAGCGCCGCGTCTCGCTCCTGTACCTGCTCGAGCATGTACTGAGTAAATTCGTTGACGTATTCGTCGTCGGCGACCACCGTCCAGATGCGGAAGGTCTCGTATTCGCCNGTTTTGCGGTCTACCGCAACTCGGCAATCGATCTCTTCTTCTTCGTTGAGCTTTCTAGTTGCCATTGCAAGCGCTGATTCGATTGCCTCGAAAATCACCTCGCGCGAGACGCCCTTCTCGTTAGAGACCGCGTCAACAACCATCAATATTTCTTTACTCATCATAACAGTGTCACCTTACTCGAAACTTGCGCCGGCCAGACCGGGGCACAGAGTAACCATAGCTAAAAGTCGATATTGGCCTTGTCGATATCTGCGAGCGTAATCTCGATCAGCTCGCCGTCGTCGGCATCGATGGCATCGATCGCCAGACCAATCCTGTCGTCTACTACCTTNTTAATCACGCCCTTAAACCGGCGGCGTCCCTGCAGCGCGCTGCGCAGGCGTACGTTAACCTTCTCGCCTACATACAACGCAAATTGCTCCGCGGTAAACAGCGGCCTATCCATCCCTGGCGACGACACCTCGAGGGTATATTCGCCGGTGATCGGATCTTCGACATCTAGCAAGGCGCTAACCTGACGGCTCACTTTCTCGCAATCTTCGATCCCTATGCCTTCTTCGTGCTCGATATACACGCGCAGCAGTGAATATTTGCCCTGCTGCTGTAGCTCGATCCCCCACAGAATAAGCCCCAACGCCTCTACTGTCGGCGCTATCAATTCGGCTATCTGTACGGCTGCGTTCTTCACTCGTTATTCCCTAAAATCTCTGTTCTTCTCGTCACGAAACATTCTCGCTAACAAGATAACTCGCCAACAAGACAACTCGCTAACAAGACAAAGAGTCGCGAGCACAAACAACACATACAAAAAATGGGCTCAAGGCCCACTTCAAATACCTTGACGCCGACCCATGCGAGGCGACGCAAAGTGAATGTCAATGACGCCTTGAAGCGCCTCAATCGCACGAAATCAGCTTCTCTAACGCGACCGTCTTACCCAGCCAAATTTGGCAGGGTGCGCATTATAACCGGAATTGGCTGAAAACCGCAATGCTGCTGGGGTGTTTCCAATCTGACATCCAGCCGATTCCCTTAGCCGACTAGATGCCAGATTAGCGCTTAATGCATCCTAACCTACCGGTAGATCGCCGCACGCGCAGCCGCGTGGGTTTGCAGCGAGTAGAGGATGTCATCGTTCTGAATCATGCCGATGAAGACAAGATTCTCAACCGGATCAATCCAGAACCAAGAGCCGGCAATACCCCACCACCAGTGCGTGCCCTGCGAAGCGCCTTGATAAGCCTCAGAATTTTCGACAATCGCAAAATCCAGACCAAAGACGTTACCCGGATAGAGCCCGCCGATATTTTCCACAGCTGCCGGCAGTTGGTTGGTGCGCATCAGCTCGATCGCCTCGGGCGACAGCAGTTGTTCGCCGTTGTGCATGCCCTTGTTCAGGTGCATTTGAACAAACTGTAGATAGTCGGCTGCGGTCGAGGTTAAGCCTCCACCGCCAGATTCGAACACCGGCGCGCTCTTAAAGTCGTAACCCCCAGCAATACCGCCGCGGTTGTCGGTGCGGCGCAGCGTGCCGTCGCTGTTAGGTGCGTATTGGCGCGAGAGGCGATGCGCATTTTCGGGCTTCACAAAAAAGCCTGTATCCACCATGCCGAGCGGATCGAATAGGCGCTGCTGTAGAAACTCGCCGAAGCTCATTCCCGACAGGCGTTCGACCATATAGCCCTGAACGTCGACAGAAATACTGTAAACCCACTGCGTGCCGGGCTGATAGCCAAGGGGAATGTCTTTTAGTGCAGGCATCGAATCAGCAAGCGACGTACCGGTGAGATCCATCACTCCAGCCTTAGCATAGGCTTCGGCAACCGGCCCCTGCGAGAGAGGCGGGGTATACAGCAGCCCGCCGGTATGGCTCATTAACTCTCGTACTGTCATCGCATGCTCTGCGGGCTCGGTTTCCCAGCTGCCATCGTCGTTCTGCGATGCGAACACCTGCATACCAGCAAGCTCGGGCAGATGCATTTCAACGGGATCGTCGAGCTTAAATTTACCCTCGTCCCAGAGCATCATCAGCGCCGTGCCAGTCACCGGCTTGGTCATCGAGAATATGCGGAAGATCGTGTCTGTCTGCATAGGCACCTGATCTTCGACGTTTTGGTAGCCCATGGCCTCGGTCATAAGGACTTCGCCATTCTGCGCGACCGTTACTACGGCGCCGGAGAGCTTTCCCGCCTCGATGCGAGACTTTAGGTCTGTGGTGACGGCCTCTAATTGCTCCGGGCCAACGTCGGCGTTGGCTACACTGCCAAAAATTGCCAAGCAGGTGAGAATTGTCGTTGCGGCTGCGTTACGCAGGTTGCTCAGGTTGCGCAGAAAGTGTCCTTTCATGTATTCCTCCAAGAATCTATTTTTGGGCGTCGCACTGGTCAGCGAGGGTTCGGTCATTAGAGCATCTAAATTGCGCTGAAAAAAGTCTGATAGAGCCTGTCAACGCAGCAATCAGGAACAGTTACCTCACGCCGCTACGGGGTCTTTACACGATCAGAACTTTTTCGAGCGCCTCGACGTAGAAATAGGTGTGGCAAATAGCTTAGTCTTAGATAACTTGCAGCCAAGTCAAAGCGGCGCGTGCCCTCTGAGCAACCAAAACTAAATACGTTGGATTATTGTTCAAAAATTAACGGAGTCTTCATGAAAATCGGTGCACCTAAAGAAACAATGAACTCAGAAGCGCGCGTTGCGCTAACGCCCGAAAGTGCGCAAAGGCTCCAAAAACTCGGCTACGAATGCGTTGTCGAAGCCGGCGCAGGCTTGGCTGCCTCACTCCCGGACGCAGCTTACGAGGCGGCTGGGGTTACGGTAGTCGGCTCTGCGGCGGAACTGTTGAGCCAGGCCGACATTATTGTCAAAGTACGAGAACCCTCAGCCGACGAGCTAGACGCCTTTCCTTCGAACAAAATACTGGTGAGCTTCATTAATCCCGCCTCCAATGAGCCCTTGCTTGAGCAAATGAGGGTCAAGAACACGAGCGTTCTAGCCATGGATATGGTGCCCAGAATTAGCCGTGCGCAAAAGATGGATGCGCTATCGTCGATGGCGAACATCGCAGGCTACAGGGCTGTTATCGAAGCCAGCAATAACTTTGGCCGATTCTTTACAGGACAGATGACCGCTGCCGGCAAAGTGCCGCCAGCGAGAGTATTAGTGCTGGGTGCTGGCGTAGCCGGACTCGCAGCTATTGGAACGTCGGTCTCACTCGGCGCTATTACGCTGGCGTTTGATGTGCGCCCCGAAGTCTCGGAGCAGATCGAATCGATGGGCGCAGAATTTGTTTTCTTGGAATTCGATGAAGAGCAACTCGACGGCGCGGCTACCAACGGCTACGCGCCGCCCTCTAGCCAAGCTTTTATCGACAAGCAGCGCGAGAAATTTCGTGAGCTGGCGCCCTCTGTAGATATCGTTATCACCTCGGCGCTCATCCCTAATCGACCCGCGCCAGAGCTGTGGACTGACGACATGGTTGCGAGCATGAAGCAGGGCTCTGTCATCGTTGACCTTGCTGCCGAGCGTGGCGGCAACTGCGCGCTAACAAAACCTGGCGAGAAATATGTAACCGACAATGGCGTTACTATTGTTGGCTACACCGACTTCCCAAGTCGCATGGCCGCGCAGTCCTCGACTCTTTACGCCAACAACATTCGCCACATGATCGACGATCTTACGCCCAACAAAGACGGCGTCGCAGTAATAGACATGGANGACGATGTTATTCGCGGCGCCTTGGTTACTCATCAANGCGAGATCACTTGGCCACCACCGCCGCCAAAAATTCAGGCGATTGCAGCGTCGGCGCCCAAGGCTAAGGAAGTCGTAGAAACCGGCGACGAGAAAGCTGACCGCGAGCGCCGAGAACTGCAGCGATCGCTTAACAGCACGGCGCTAATGCTCGGAGTGGGCGGATTCTTATGCCTCGCGTTAGGCTATGTCGCGCCGCCCAGCTTTATGCAGCACTTTATTGTTTTCGTGCTTTCTATTTTTATTGGTTTTCATGTTATCTGGGGCGTCTCTCANTCTCTCCATACGCCGTTAATGGCTATCACTAATGCTATTTCTTCGATCATCATCGTCGGGGCTTTGCTGCAGGTTGTCTCTGGCAGCTGGCTTGTGATGACTCTCGCCTCGATCGCTATTTTGATCGCTTCGGTCAACATCTTCGGCGGATTTTTGGTGACCCGCCGAATGCTTGCCATGTTCCAACGGAGTTAGGTTATGCACAGTTATGAAGGTCTTATTTCAGCCGCCTATGTTGTAGCGGCTATTCTCTTTATTCTTGCGCTAGGTGGATTGTCTGGCCAAGAAAAAGCTAAGCGCGCCATTTGGTATGGCATTATCGGGATGGTTTTGGCCGTCGTCGCCACTGTAGGCGCAGCTGGGGGGCAGTGGGTGCTGATGGGCATTATGATCGCTCTTGGCGGCGTTGGTGGCTGGAGTATTGCCAACCGCGTGCAGATGACGCAGATGCCGGAGTTAATGGCCGGCTTTCACAGCTTAGTGGGTCTTGCCGCTGTTTTTATCGGCATCAACGCTCACCTCGAATTAACTGTCGCCAAAGCGGCGATCGATTCGGCGACAGTCAGTGAGTTGGCTGGGTTTGCCGCGACGATTGCGGCTAAGTCAACTGTCGAAATAAGCATCCTCAAAGTGGAAATGGTGTTGAGTCTTTTTATTGGCGCAATCACCTTCACAGGCTCGCTTATCGCCTACGGCAAACTCGCAGAGCGGCTCAGCTCGGCTCCCCTTACCTTGCCTGGTCGGCATATCTTAAATCTCGCGGCTATTCTGCTGTGCGTATGGCTTGGGTATTTATACCTTGCAGGTGGCGGACTGTGGACGCTAATCCTGATCACGCTAATCGCCGGCGCGTTAGGCTGCCACCTCATCCTAGGAATCGGTGGCGCAGACATGCCTGTGGTTGTCTCGATGTTAAATTCTTATTCGGGCTGGGCCGCCGCCGCAATTGGCTTCACACTCAGCAATGACCTTCTTATCGTGACTGGCGCCTTGGTTGGCTCCTCCGGTGCCATTCTTTCTTACATTATGTGCAAAGGAATGAACCGCTCTTTCGTCTCGGTTATTTTGGGCGGATGGGGCGGTGAATCAGAATCGTCTGCCAGCATCTCGGGCGAGATGCGCGAAGCCGACGTCGATAGCGTGGCACAGGAATTGGACGACGCAGACAGCGTTGTCATCGTGCCTGGCTATGGCATGGCCGTGGCGAAGGCGCAGGGTGCTGTTTCAGAGCTAAGCAAGAAACTGCGCGCAAAAGGCAAAACCGTCCGTTTTGCTATTCATCCCGTTGCGGGTAGACTCCCGGGGCACATGAATGTTCTTTTGGCCGAAGCCAAAGTGCCCTACGATTTTGTCTTGGAGATGGAAGAAATCAATCATGATTTCCCTCAAACCGATGTCGTCATCGTGATCGGCGCGAATGACATTGTTAACCCCTCTGCGCAGGATGATCCGGGCAGCCCAATCGCCGGTATGCCGGTGCTAGAGGTATGGAAAGCCCGAACCGTGTTTGTGTGTAAGCGCGGCAGGGGCACCGGTTACTCCGGAATAGAAAACCCCTTGTTCTTTAAAGAGAATACGCAAATGTTCTACGGCGATGCCAAAGCGTCAATCGACAGTCTTTTGCAGAAAATTAGTTAATGGCTTTCAGCACTTCTCTCGTTAAATCCCAACGATCGAAGCCCTGTCTGCCATAGTCGAGACCTCTCCTTACGATAACCAGGTCATGGCTCGGCACAACAATGGTGAACTGTCCGCGATTGCCTGCTGTGGCATAGGCATCTTTGGGAACATCATCTCGGTCGTCAGGGACTAGCCACCATTGGCCGCCATAAATACTGCCGATTTTTTCTGTCGACGGCGCAGGGGTTCGAACAAAATCGATCCACTCTTTTGACAATAAGCGTTCTCCGCTCCATACGCCCTCATTGAGATAAAGTAGACCGAAGCGNGCCAAGTCTCNCGCGTTNGTGTAAACCTGACTGCTGAGAATAAAATCGCCGAACCTGTCGGTGCTCACCAGCGTGTTACGCATACCGATACGATCGAGCAACGCCTTGCGCGGAAATTCGGCATAGTCTTTCTCGCCGCCCAACGCGCGTTTCATTGCATAAACCGCGAGCAGCGTATCGTAATTTTCGTAATCGAACCGCGCGCCGGGCTCGCGNATCAGCGCCCTNCTGCGTGCACCCGTAACAGAGCTCGCGCCCGCCCAATAGGAGAGGCCTGAGCCCGTTGCGTATTCGAGGCGGTTATTNTCGATACTCTGGAGACCGCTAGACATATTTAACACATGCCGTAGGGTGATCTCGTTTCTCGGATCAGCTTCTGGCGAGGCGGCCGCGGGCAACCAGTCGAAGCCAAGCGGCGCATCGAGCGTCATCCTGCCTTCGTCGACGAGCATACCGATAAGCGTTGCGCCAATACTCTTCGCCGTCGACCAAGTTCGCGTGCGCGTCGTCATATCGAAGCCAGCTGCATAGCGCTCGTGAACGATTTCACCTTTGTGCACGATTAATAGACTGATCGTTTTTTGCTCGGGTGTCTCTCGGTCGAACGCCCAGTCGGATGCGGCAAGCAGCGCCGCCTGATCGATAGACGCAGGGAGCGGTTTCTCTTCAACGAGATCGCCGTCCGGCCAAGGGATTCGCGCAGGATTGCCGGGCGGGTAAGGCAAGGTCAATTCGGGCAGCTTGTCGATATCTGCAAGGGTTTGGTCTGGCGGCAAAATAATGCAGCCATTGCCTTCGCGAAACACCGCACGCATTGTTGGCGCGGCGCCCGGCGCACCAATTTCGACAGCCTTTAAGTCCCAGTCGACGCTATAGTCCCCGCCCTCTGCAGTGCCAATAGGATTCGGCAGAAACGCCA
>JGI26086J50260_1001864_pt1 | contig 11829 bp, 7 predicted proteins | sample SaaInl3SG_22_DNA_FD_50260 | JGI IMG/M metagenome (IMG submission 50260)
GCCGTCAGTATAAGCGCAATAGGGATTGTAGGCATAGTTAAAATCTAAGACCATCGTGGTTCCTTCGGGTATGGTGATATCCATGAATCGGCCCGTGCCGTAGGTGCTCACCCCAGTTGTTTTATCCATAAAGGGGAGGAAGAGGTGGTCCTTGTATTCTTCTATGGCCATCAATCGCTTGCTTTGGTAAAGGAACAATTCTAGAGTTTGTCCACGCAGTTCGAAGGTCGCCTTGGCATAACGGCGGTATTCACGACTCACCCCTGAACTGGTGGCCATATTAAACCACGGTTCGTTTTCGAGCACCAGAATTTGCGCCTCAATGGCCATCTCTGGATTGTAGCTGAAGAATTCATGTCCGCGGAAGGCTGCGCGCTCTTCAGGTTTGAGAGGACTCGTCGCAGAATCGGTATAAAAATCGTCCAATTCCTGTTGGTACTTCAACACCTCTATTCGTTCTGGTGTAGCTAAAGGAACCAAGTCGCCTACAACTTCATTAGGCACTTCAAAGCTCAAGCTGTAGTGGTCGATTTTCAAACCATCACTTGTTGCACGCACGACACCAACGCCACGGCACTTGCCCATGTGGGGTGAATTCAGACGCTCGTTGAACCAAAAAGTGTTTCCATTTCTATACCAATGGCGTTCGAAAGCCTCGAAGGTCCATGCGCTTTCTCTTCGGAAATAAGGGGCAGCCCACGCACTAAATTCTCCGGCGGTCCAATACTCGCCGCCGTCGGTGCCTTGGAAGACGCTTTCCTCATTGTAAAAGACTCCGAAATAACCGGCTGAATCTGCAGTAGCGGCAGCGAGGTGCCATTGGTCTATGAATGCATCAAGTGTTTGTTCTTCGGGGTGTGCATTACGAATTTCTTTCGCTATACCGCGACCAAGAAGATCGTTTCCTTTCTCATTTAAATGCAGCTTGTCGAAAATAAAAAGTGCTGGATCCACTTGTCCATTGTTATCAGTGAGCCAAGGCCAGCAATCCATGAAGTGGTAGTTGTATGCCTGGGCCAATTCCTCGAGTTGACTGTTGACCGCCTTGTACCTTGCCAGGTGTTCCCATCGCGAAGGCGATGGTTTTGGTGAAAGAAGAAATACGGGAAGATTAGGGTGCGTATGCTGGATCCAATTCATAAGTTTCCAAGCGTCTGATTGAATATCAAATACTTTTCTTTGGTTTCCGTCTTCCTCTACATGCACAATATCATTATCCCCTTCATAGATAACGAGGATATCTGGTTCGGTGCCTGAAATGAGTTGCTCCTTGTAGCGGTAAAGATCGTCGAAACACGAGCCTCCGATGCCGGCATTGACCACTTCGTATTCCGGGAACCATACAGCCATGTTATCCCAGAGTCGAAAGGTGGAGCTTCCGGCGAAAACAATCCTTGATTTTTCGTGAGGGAGTTTCTCAGTCGCTTTGATAATCTGACGTACGTCTTTGTCATAATTCTGACCGCATTGACCGTGGGTAAGAGGAGCGTAGAGGAATAAAACGAAAACGGTAAATAATAGGCTTTTGTGCATGACGGCTCTTATTTGAGAGGCAAGATAAAGTTAATTTCTTCGTTGACGTCTTGCCTATTAAAAGGTGAATAAAGCCCCTTAAGTGCCTCAAACGGCACTTTGTCCTGTAATTGTCCGGCGCTTGTCTTAGTGGAAGTTGTTATTATTGTAATCGATAACGACAAGCGCCCGCAAAGCCTTGTTTTTACTGCAGTTTCAGTCGGTTTTGAATGCGATGCATACGGTATTCGAGTGCTGTCTTTTGACGCAAACCCTACGTTATGAGGGGTGTAACCGCCTGAAACTTTGATTAAATGTATTTCTGACCTATTAAAACTCAAAAGTCCTGCGAAACGGGAATTTTAGAATGAAGACACACAAAGAAATTTACTTAGGCGCTCAAAAATTGGCCACCTCTTTTGATGAAGTTAGTGGAACAGAGGTTAAGATTGAGGGCGAGACTTTCTATAAAATAGCGAACTACGACGCGATGCGCCCATTCTTTATGAGCATCGTAAGTAATTCGAACCACTGGATGTTTTTATCGAGCACGGGTGGATTAACGGCTGGACGTAAAAACAGCAATTTTGCATTGTTTCCCTATTACACGGACGATAAAATTACAGAGTCTTCAGAGACGACTGGGTCGAAGACGGTGTGTTTGGTTACCCGTTCTGATCAAACGAGTTTGTGGGAACCGTTCTCCTCGAAATATGAAGGCGTCTATAACTTAAGTCGCAACCTGTACAAAAACTCCTACGGTAATAAGGTAAAGTTTGAGGAAGTGAATCACGACTTAGGTCTGACCTTTAGTTACGAATGGAACTCAAGTGATAAATTTGGTTTTGTCCGTAAATCTGCGTTAATCAATAACGGTTCAGCGGCCGTTTCAGTCCAATTCATCGATGGACTCCAAAACCTGCTTCCTTATGGAGTAGAAGATGCACTTCAAAATGCAAGCAGCAATCTAGTGGATGCCTACAAGAAGTGTGAACTCGAGGCGTCGGTTGGTTTAGGTCTATTTTCCTTAAGTGCTATCATAGTAGATAAGGCAGAACCAAGTGAGGCTTTACGTTCAAACGTGGCTTGGTCGCTCGGCAGACCAAACGCTACTAAACTATTGTCTTCAAAGCAATTGAATGCTTTCAGAAAAGGTGAATGGCCTACACAAGAAGTTGATATTAAGGCGGAGCGTGGTGCATATATGATTTGCGACACCGTAGATCTGGATGCGGGTGCATCAGAGCACTGGAGTATTTTAGCGGATGTCAATAAAGGACCTGTTGAAATCGCTAATCTTATGGCGGCTTTAGAGCGTCCGGAAGCCCTAAAGGCGGAGGTCGCTGCAGATGTAGAAGAGGGTTCAGCGCATCTCGTGGAATTGGTTGCCGCTTCAGACGGTTTGCAACTTACGAATGATCGATTATTAAACATTCGCCATTTCGCAAATACCATGTTCAACATCATGCGTGGCGGGATATTTGACGATAATTATACCATCGAGAAGGCCGATTTTACCAACTACATTCACAAGGCAAACATTGAGTTGTTTAAAAGAGTTGGGGCGACGTTGGAAGGGCTTGATGAGACCTTTACCCTTCAAACATTGAAGAGCATCGCTGCCGATACAACGGATGCAGATTTCAAACGTCTGAGTTACGAATACCTTCCGCTGAAGTTTAGTCGTCGTCATGGTGATCCATCGCGCCCTTGGAATAAATTTTCGATCAATACGCGCAACGAAGTTGATGGATCTAAGATTTTAGATTATCAAGGAAACTGGCGCGATATTTTTCAGAATTGGGAAGCTTTAGCGCATTCCTACCCTGAGTTTATGGAGGGAATGATTCATAAATTCTTAAATGCCACCACATTTGATGGCTACAATCCGTACCGCGTCATTAAAGACGGTTTTGATTGGGAAACCATTGAACCAGATAACCCATGGTCTTACATCGGTTATTGGGGTGATCATCAAATCATTTACCTCCTCAAATTCCTCGAGTTCATTGAAGAATATTACCCTGGAACATTAAAGGAATACTTTACTCAGGATCACTTTGTCTACGCGAATGTTCCTTACCGTATCAAGGAGTATGGAGATCTTCTAAAGGATCCCAAGAACACCATAGATTTTGACCATGAGGCCGAAGAGGCTATTCAAGCTAAACGTGCAGCTTGGGTATTGACGGCGCCTTAATTGTCAACGCGAATGAAGCCATTCACAAGGTGAATTTCATTGAGAAAATCCTAGCAACAGTGCTCGCAAAGGTTTCAAACTTTATTCCAGAAGGTGGAATTTGGATGAATACCCAGCGCCCGGAATGGAATGATGCCAATAACGCCTTAGTAGGTAACGGCGTCAGCATGGTTACGTTGTATTATTTGCGTCGATTCCTAAGTTTTATGGACGGGTTGCTTGCTGATGCGGGTGATGAAGTGAAGATTTCAGCGGAATTGGCCACCTTCTTTACTAGTGTTAAAACAACGCTCGAGTCCCATCAAAATTTGTTAACGGGCTCCATTTCAGACGCCGATCGCAAGCGCGTTTTAGATGGTGTCGGTGAGCCAGCGAGTGCTTACAGAAAACGCATTTATGAAAAAGGCTTTTCAGGAACGTATACTTCCGTTTCTTTAGCTGACGTTCGTTCGTTTGCACAGACTGCAACTGCGTTCATGGAGCATTCAATCGACGCAAACAAGCGCAAGGACGGATTGTACCATGCTTACAACCTAATGACGGTTACAGAAGCGGGTGTTAAAATCAGCTATCTGCCAGAGATGCTTGAAGGTCAAGTGGCCGTGTTGAGTTCAAAATATTTGAGCGCGCATGAAGGCGCTGGGGTTTTAGATGCCTTGAAAGCAAGCGCCTTATTCCGTGAAGATCAATACAGCTACATTTTATATCCGAACAAAGAGCTCCCCCGATTCGTCGATAAAAACTGTATTCCAGCGGCCCGTGCTGAAGCCTCAGAGCTCGTTAAAGTATTGGTTGCGGACGGAAATAAAACCGTCGTACTGCGGGACCGTAATGGACAATACCACTTTAACGGTATGTTCAATAATGTCAACAGTTTGCACGCGGCACTAGATGCACTGCCGGCAAAATATGCAGCCCTTGTGACGAAAGATCGGGCATTGTTAGCAACTGTATTTGAGGAAGTCTTCGATCATAAATCGTTCACTGGACGTTCGGGTACATTCTTCGGTTACGAAGGGCTGGGGTCCATTTATTGGCACATGGTCTCAAAACTACTGCTCGCTACCTATGAAAATACAAATGCTGCGTTAGAAGGAGATGATCCTGCGCTCGTCGGTAGAATGTTTGACCATTACTTTGAAATTTTAGCGGGTATTGGTGCACACAAATCGCCTGAATTGTATGGTGCATTCCCAACGGATCCGTATTCTCATACGCCAGGAGGAAAAGGCGCGCAACAGCCGGGCATGACGGGACAGGTTAAAGAGGATTTGATCAGTCGCTTCGGAGAATTGGGCGTTCATGTCACGGGTGGCCAATTATCGTTTGTTCCAAAAATCCTTCGCAGCGAAGAGTTTTTGTCTGAGCCGAAAACCTTCAACTACATCGCTTTAAACAACAAGAAAGAGCACATTGAACTTCAAGCAGGTTCGTTGGCCTTTACCTATTGTCAAGTTCCTATCGTTTACCGTTTGGGAGCTACCTCGAGCATTACCGTGATTACAGCATCCTCTACAAGCACTATCGAAGGAACAACACTGGGTAAAGAATGGACGAATGAATTGTTCCAGCGCACCGGTAAAGTCGTTCGATTAGAGGTAACTGTGGTTAAATAAGAATAGAGATGAAACGAGGACTAAGAACTATAGCCGCATTATTACTAGTTGCAGCAAGCTTATTTTCTTGTTCATCTAAAGAAACACCTATGACAAAATCTAAAGCCGCCGCTGAAATTTTAGGCAACCCTGAATACAGCGCTATTTCTTTTGGAGGCTACCGAGGAAAGGAACGTGCTAAGCAACCTACCATCCCGCAGTTGAAGGAGGATTTGAAAATCATGTCCGCCATGGGCATTAAGATTTTACGCACGTACAACTTACAGTTGCCACATGCGTCGAATGTTTTAAAGGCCATTCGCGAATTGAAAGAAGAGGATCCGACGTTCGAAATGTACGTTATGCTGGGTGCTTGGATGGATTGTTTGAACGCATGGACAGACCATCCCGACCATTCAATAGAAGATGCTGTAAACAATGAAAGTGAAATTCAAAAAGCGGTGCGCTATGCGAATGAATACCCTGATATCGTAAAGGTAATAGCCGTCGGTAACGAAGCGATGGTGCATTGGGCAGCGAGCTATTTTGTACATCCCTCGGTCATTCTCAAGTATGTGAATTACTTACAAGAGTTGAAAAAGATGGGGAAATTATCGCCGGATTTATGGATTACCTCCTCAGATAATTTCGCCTCTTGGGGCGGAGGAGAATCGGACTACCACTTGCCTGAATTAGAAGAACTAGTTAAAGCAGTAGACTATGTCAGCGCACACACGTATCCGTTTCACGATACACACTATAACAATGCCTATTGGGATAGTCCCGCCGCAGATGAGGTAGGGTATTCTGACCACGACCGGGTACTTTCAGCCATGCAGCGTGCAGCTTTTTACGCACAAGGTCAATACGAAAGTGTGAAGGCTTATGTGCACGGAATTGATCCAGAAAAGCCCATACACATTGGTGAAACGGGCTGGTCTTCTGTCAGCGTTGGTTTCTACGGCAACAACGGTTCTTTTGCTGCAGATGAATATAAACAAGCGTTGTACTACCAAGCCATGCGTGAATGGACGGATGCGGAGGGCATAAGCTGTTTTTATTTCGAAGCATTTGATGAGCAATGGAAAGATCCTAACCATCCGGACGGATCAGAGAATCACTTTGGTTTAATCACGCTCGATGGAAAGGCAAAGTTTGCCTTGTGGGAATCAGTGGATAAGGGAGATTTTGAAGGATTATTAAGAGGAGGCAATCCTATTACTAAAACCTTTGAAGGAGATACAACGGCGATGCTCCAAACGGTAAGTGCGCCTAAAAGAAGAAAATAATGAAGCGTATATTTTCGATGCTACTAGGTCTTGCAGCGCTAACGGCCTGTACAACAATACCAGCCGAAGAAGCAGTAGTTACAGTGCCAAACAACTCTTCGAACTACTTCAAAGCAATCTGCTATCATCCTGTTCCTGCCGGAGATACGCTGCGCAGCTGGGAAACGCTGGATCAGGACCTTGCGCTCATGAAGGAGGCAGGTATCACAACAATCCGTGTTTATGTCCCCATCACTGAGGAGGCCGTTTTGGATAAAATAGCGGCTGCAGATATGCGGGTCATTACAAGTTTTGGTTACAATCAAGACAGTATATACGATATTCTATCAGGCAGTTTCATCGACTATGTGGACCAATTCAAAGGTCACCCTGCTATTTTCCTCTGGGAATTAGGAAATGAGTACAACTACCACCCGGAGTGGTTTGGCGACGATTTGAATAATTGGTACAATGCCTTAGAACAAGCGGTGGATGCGATACACGCCATAGATACACTGCACCCGGTAACCACGGCGCACGGTGAAATCCCTGATTCTTTGGCACTTTACAAAGGCCGCAATCTTGACATGTGGGGCTTTAACGTTTACCGTTGGGATGTACCTGGGTCGTTCTTTGCGGATTGGACAAAGACCAGCGATCAACCGTTTTATTTTTCCGAAGTGGGCACGGATAGTTACATGACCGTAGCAACAGATTCCTTTGCACAAGGGGAGAACCAGAATGCACAAGCTGCTGCTGTTGCACATATTTTAGATGAAATTTTGGCACATGAGGGCCAATTCCAGGGCATCACCTTGTTCTCTTTTACCGACGGTTGGTGGAAAGCAGGCAATCCCGATACACAAGATATTGGCGGTTGGGCGCCTCACAGTTCTGGCGTACCTTATGACGGCTCACCAAACGAAGAATATTGGGGTATTGTGGATATCAATAGAGCGAAAAAGCAGGTTTTTGACGTGGTCAAAGAGCGTTTCACAAAAGCACAATAGCATGAGAAAATCGGTTTGGTTATTACTTTCAGTCATTGCCCTGGTCAGTTGTACATCAAAAAATACAATCAATATGAATGTTTTTGAAACCTCCGCGAGCGGCAAACTACATGCAGTTAAAGATGATTTTCAGAAAACAGAACAACATTCAGCCGTTACGATTGACACGAAAAAAAGAAAACAAACCATCATAGGCTTTGGAGGCGCTTTCACTGAAGCTACAGCGCATAACATCAACTTACTAAGTCCTGAGAATAGAGCAGCAATTATTGAGGCGTATTTTGGGGACGACGGTGCAGCGTATTCATTGACGCGCACGCACATGAATTCTTGTGATTTTTCTGTTTCAAATTATTCCTACACACCAGTTGAAGGAGATACGTTGCTGGAGCACTTCAACATCGACCCGGATCGCGCAGATATCCTACCAATGATTAAAGATGCACAAGGGGTTTCTAAAGAAGGGTTTAAGATATTCGGTTCCCCATGGTCAGCAGCACCGTGGATGAAGGACAACAATAACTACGTGGGCGGGAAACTCAAAAAAGAGTACTACAATACGTGGGCCTTGTTTTTTAGCAAATATGTTGACGCNTATCGTGAAGAAGGCATTGATATTTGGGGTTTTACGGTAGAAAACGAGCCGCACGGTAATGGGAATAATTGGGAGAGTATGCATTATTCGCCTGAGGAAATGACTGATTTTGTCGTGAATCATCTGGGCCCCCAGCTCGAAGCCGACGGAAAAGGCGATCTCATTATCATGGGATACGACCAGAACCGCCAGGGAGTCCCCGAATGGGCAGATGTGATGTACCGTGACGATACCACAAAGCGCTACTACGACGGTATGGCTGTGCATTGGTACGAGAGTACCTATGACTATTTTCCAGATATGCTGGACTATGCGCGAAAGGCAGCACCTGAGAAGATCTTACTTCAAACTGAAGCGTGTATAGATAATCAGGTACCTGTTTGGCGCGATGATGCTTGGTATTGGCAAAAAGAGGCGACTGATTGGGGCTACTACTGGCGAGAAGAAGAAAACCGCTACCTCCATCCGAAATACGCACCGGTGAATCGCTATGCAAGAGACATTATCGGGTGTTTGAACCATTGGGTTCAGGGCTGGGTAGATTGGAATATGGTTTTAGATACGCAGGGCGGGCCTAATTGGGCGAAAAACTGGTGTATCGCACCCATTATCGTCGATCCTGAAAAGGATGAGGTTTACTACACACCGCTTTATTACGTGATGAAACATTTTAGTAAGCACATCCGTCCTGGAGCGCAAGTCCTAGAGGTGAACCACACCGACGGTGACCTCATGGTAACGGCAGCTGAAAATGAAGATGGGTCCATCGTAGTAGTAGTCTTTAACGAGGGTGAGCAGCCAAGAAGTTTTGATTTGAACATTAATGGAACGGAGCGATTGATTGCTATTGAGGCGCAAGCCCTTCAAACCATTGTAATAGCACCTAAACAATAGTCTTATGAGTGAAGTAGCGTCAACAAAAGTTCCTATGGGCCAGAAGATTGCTTTTGGAGTTGGAATGTTAGCGAATCAGATGTTCCCAGCTGCCATGAGTATTTTCATGGTCGTGTTGGTACAAGATTTAGGTTTTCCTGGATGGATGTGGGGGGTTATTTTCTTTGCTCCACGTGCCTTTGATGCCATTTTAGATCCTATCATGGGTTTTATCTCTGACAATACACGTTCGCGCTGGGGTCGTCGAAGAAAGTATGTTTTCGTTGGCGCGTTATTAATGGGTATTTCCTTCATCTTATTGTGGCAAGTCTACCGTGAAAATACACTGAGCTACAACTTTACATATTTCATGCTTTGGTCGTTCGTGTTCTATTTAGGTCTTACCATTTTCGGAGTACCGTACGTCAGTATGGGCTATGAGATGAGTAATGATTTTCACGAGCGCACGACAGTGATGGCAATCTCGCAATGGATTGGTCAATGGGCTTGGGTCATTGCACCGTGGTTTTGGGTCATTATGTACGATCCGGATTGGTTCCCATCTGGAGATGTTGCGACTCGGACCCTGGCAGTCTGGGTAGGCGTTGTATTTACGATCTGTGCGATGGTACCTGCGATTTTCATTAAAGGAGAATCCACCTTAGACCGGACCGATTATGAATCCCTGAGCCTTGGAAATATCCTTCGCAGTCTAGGAAGCATTCGCAGAAGTTTCGTTGAGGCATTTGCACTGCCTTCCTTCCGTAAGTTGTGTATCACGACGTTCTTGATCTTTAACGGTTTCAATACCATAGCGAGTTTTACCTTTTTCATCATAAAGAGTCATTTGTTTAACGACGATGCCTCAGCCGTGGGAGTTTGGCCTACACTCTTTGGTAGTGTTGGTGCACTCGTGACGACGTTCTTAGTTATTCCTATTGTAGCTAGAATGTCAAAAACATTAGGTAAAAAGCGTGCTTTTATCATCTCTCAGAGTATCTCGATCATTGGATACATTATGCTTTGGTTCTTGATGGTTCCAGGGAAACCGTACCTGTTTTTATTCGCACTGCCGTTCCACTCTTTCGGTATCGGTGGTTTGTTTACCATCATGATGTCTATGACGTCAGATGTTTTGGACATTGACGAATTGAAAACCGGAAAGCGACGTGAAGGTGTGTTCGGTGCCATCTATTGGTGGATGGTGAAGCTTGGCTTTGCTTTTGCCGGAGCATTAAGTGGATTGATTCTCACGCTGGTGAATTACCAAAGTGGTGCAGTGGCGCAACCGGAAGGCGCTGTAGACCAATTAAGAATGGTCTTCTCTGGACTACCTATACTCTGTACGCTGATCGCTATTGCCGTGATGTGGAATTACGGTGTTGATGAAAAATATGCGCGTGAGGTCCGCGCGAAATTGGACCAACGAAACCAATAAATCGATTAATTTTTAAGGACGAAATCATGTCGTTTAGAAAGGAAAAATTCATGTCATTGGCCGGTATTACGGCTGTTGAGCATCCTTTAGAGGAGCTAAAAAGTATTAGTCGAGAGTTGCTAGATGCTGGAATTCATGGCATCTGCTTTAGCGCCTATGACGAAGGCCAGCAGCCCGGTGACCAGCTCACGGAAGCTCAGGTTCGAAGAAAATTGAGCATTCTTAAGCCGCACATCTCGTGGGTACGCACCTTTTCCTGTACCGAGGGTAATGAGTTCATCGCTCAGATTGCACATGAAATGGGTATCAAAACTCTAGTCGGTGCATGGTTAGGGGACGATCTTGAGAAAAACGAAGCGGAGATTGCAGGCCTTATCGCTTTATGTAAGGAAGGTGTAGTCGATGTCGCTGCCGTGGGTAACGAAGTGTTGTACCGTGAAGACCTTGAAGCGCCGGAATTGGTAAAATATATTAAGCGTGTAAAGGCTGAGGTTTCTGGTGTGCCCGTGGGTTATGTAGATGCCTATTATGAATTTACAGATCACCCAGAAGTCAGTGATGTCTGTGATGTTATTCTGGCGAATTGTTACCCGTATTGGGAAGGCTGTGCTTTAGACTATTCGTTAATGTACATGAAACAGATGTACATGGAGGCAAAGATTGCCGGTAAGGGCAAGCCTGTATTAATCACAGAAACCGGTTGGCCGAGCAGTGGTCAAAGTATTGGTGGTGCGCATGCCTCTTTTGAAAATAGCTTGAAGTACTTCATCAGTGCTCAGCGCTGGTCTGCAGCTGAAGACATTCCGATGTTCTATTTCTCTTCGTTCGATGAAAGTTGGAAGATTGAGAAGGAAGGCGATGTAGGTGCCTCTTGGGGCCTTTGGGACAAAGATGAGCAGCTGAAGTTTTAACTCTAGCCAAACGTACTTAGAACTGCACGATTTAGTTGCATCTTTGCAGGATGGAACACAAAAGCGGTTTTGTTAATATCATTGGGAATCCCAACGTTGGGAAAAGCACCCTCATGAACGCTATGGTCGGTGAGCGACTTAGCATCATCACGCCTAAGGCGCAAACGACGCGTCACCGCATCTTCGGAATCCTAAACGAGCCGGAATATCAGATTGTATTTTCAGATACTCCGGGTGTTATTCAACCGGCGTACAAAATGCAAGAGCACATGATGAAATTCGTGTCAGATGCTTTTGAAGACGCCGATGTTTTCTTGTATTTGGTGGAACCGGGTGATCGTGCGTTGAAAGATGAGGGCTTTTTTCAAAAATTGGCCACCACCGCAGTCCCTGTGCTGTTGATTGTCAATAAGATTGATACCACCAC
>JGI26086J50260_1001869_pt1 | contig 11807 bp, 8 predicted proteins | sample SaaInl3SG_22_DNA_FD_50260 | JGI IMG/M metagenome (IMG submission 50260)
AAATACCTCCTCGGTTTTGATTCAGTTAAGAATTACGACGGCTCCTGGACCGAATGGGGCTCTGCGGTGAGAGTTCCCATTCAGACGGGCACCGAACCTGGTGAGGCTCCCTGACGTGTCTGCAACTTCGACGTTGGGCTCCATCCGGGAAGACTTTCTTGCACTGGAAGTTCCGGACCGGTTGCAATTGCTTCTCGAGTTTTCGGATTCGCTCCCAGATATACCCGAAGGCACAGTCCCCGAGGATCACTGGGAGCGGGTAGAAGAGTGCCAATCCCCCGTGTTCATTTCTGTGGTCCGGGAAAGCGATGACATTGTCGTGAGGGCGTCGGCACCGGCCGAAGCACCCACCACACGCGGCTTTGCCTCGATTCTCGTGCACGGTTTGAGGGGCCTGACCGCTCAGGAGATTCTCGATGTGCCACCAGACTTCCCCCTCAGCTTGGGCCTTCAAAACGCCGTGAGCATGCTGCGGTTGCGGGGAATGTCGGGAATGTTGTGGCGGATCAAGCGCCACGTTGAAGAACTCGTGGCGTGAGCCTTCACCGGCTTGCTCCTGGGCCCGCGCTTGAGTTTGACCTCGGTACAGACAGCGGAAAGGTGTCGCTTTCAGGCCTCCTGGCGCCCCCAAAAGATCTGTGGATGCGCGCGATCATGGTGACCACCGCTTCAGGAGGCACAGTCGATTCCCGTGGGAGCAGTGAGGGCCTCACACAAGGTGATGACCGAGCCCTCCTGCACCTGCACCGTGAGCTCAGCGACGCCATTGTGCTGGGGCGGCGCACACTCGATCGCGAGCGCATCCCGATCCCCCGACGCACCCCGCTGGTCATCCTTTCGCTCTCCGGTCAGATCGCCGCGGACAATCTTGTGGGCGCGGAGGAATCAGAGCACCCCCTCGTGGTCGTCACAAGCGCCGGGGGCAAGGAACACGTGCACCGCTACCTGGCCAAGGTCCCTCACCGGGTTGTGGTGGTCGACCCTCAGGCCGACGCTGCCACGGTGGCGCACATCATTCGCACCGAGGTTGAGGGTGGACGACTGCTCATCGAAGGTGGGGAACAGACCTGGCGAATGTTCGCCAGTCACTGCGACGACCTGTGGCTCGCGGTGACGCCACCGCCCACAAGCGCCCGGGCGGGCCTTCCACCATGGTGGCCCGCAGATAACCTGCCCCACGCAGACGCGGCGGTGTACACGGATGACGCGCGAATGCTCTATTACCACCACCGGCTAGGCCGCGGCGCGCCCCCGGAAGATGAGACACCGGGCCTCTAGTCTTAAAAGGTGGATGCGACCGTGGACCCGATTGAGTTTTCTGACGCTCTCACGAGCGCAGAGTCGGCAACATTCCGGCCCGAACTGCGGGTGTTTGAAACGGCCGCACCCGAGGGTCTCGCGCCCTACCAGCGGGCCTGGGCCGCCGATGTCGAACCGAGTGCTGCGACCGATGACCATGAGTACGGAACCGGGAGGCTTGTTTTCCTCTGCGATCCCAGCGCCCCTGAGGCGTGGAGTTCGGTCTACCGCATGGTGGTATTTGCCCAAGCGCCGATAGACCAAGACATGGGGGCAGACCAATTCCTGCCCGATGTCGCCTGGTCGTGGCTCATCGACGCGCTCGACCACCGCCATGCTGAGTACCGTCGCCCCGCGGGTACCACAACGACAGTTCTCTCGACAGGCTTTGGAGACCTCGCGTCCGAAGGCTCCGGCGCGCAGGTGGAGGTGCGGGCATCCTGGAGCCCCACCTCCGCGCAGTTGGCTCCGCACCTTGAAGCATGGAGCGAATTTGTCTGTATGCTCGCAGGCTTCCCTCCGACACCGGACGGCGTGTCCCCACTGCCGCCGAGCCGTCCTTCGGCATGACGGAGGAAACCGAAGCTGAGCCGAGCCCCGAGCCACTACCCGCGGCGCGTCTGGCAGAACCGATTGTCCTGGTGGAGACTGCCGAGGATTGGGCGAGTGCGTTGGAAAGCCTCGTCAACGGGGAAGGCCCACTCGCCGTCGACGCCGAACGAGCGAGCGGATTTCGGTACTCCCAACGCGCCTATCTGGTCCAGCTCTACCGCCGCGGAAGCCCCAACTACCTTGTGGACCCGATAGCGGTCGGGGACCTGTCCGGCTTGAGCGAGCAACTGGGTCATGAGGAATGGATCCTTCACGCCGCGCACCAGGACCTGCCCTGCCTTCGAGAAGTCGGCATCGAACCTGCAGTGATCTTTGACACCGAATTGGCCGGCCGGCTGGCTGGCTTACCACGCGTAGGGCTCCAAGGTGCCGTCGAGGACCTGATGGGAATGACTCTGGCTAAGGAACATTCCGCTGCCGATTGGTCAACGAGGCCCATACCGGACTCGTGGCTAACCTACGCTGCACTCGACGTTGAACTTTTGCCCGATCTTCGCGACATCCTGAGTGACATCCTCGTGGAACGCGGACTCTCCGACATCGCCCAGCAGGAATTTGAGGCGGCACTCTCCGCCCCGGCGCCCCCACCTCGTGAGGAACCCTGGCGCAGGCTGTCCGGGCTACACCAGGTTCGAGGGCCTCGTCAGCTCGCCATCGCGCGGTCGCTTTGGCAGGCCAGGGATGCCTACGCGCGAGAGATTGACCGAGCGCCAGGTCGGCTGGTGCCTGATCGCTCGCTAGTCGCCGCCGTTCTTGCGCAACCAAAATCCGCCAAAGAACTCGCTTCCCTGAAAGCATTCCACGGCCGAGCTTCGCGAAGCGAACTGCCCCGCTGGTGGGCAGCCATCGAGGAAGGGAACACGACAGAGGATTTGCCCCAGGCGAGGGTGAATTCTGGTGGGCTACCTCCCCCGCGCGTCTGGGGGGAGAAAAACCCGGAGGCAGCAGCTCGCCTCACTGCGGCTAAAGCGGCCATGGAGGGGCTTTCCCAGGACACGGGAATTCCCCTCGAGAATTTGCTGACCCCTGAGCATCTACGGCGTGTGTGTTGGGAACCACCCCACCCCATCACGACGGAAACGCTGTCCCATGCTCTTGCGAACCGCGGGGCTCGAGCGTGGCAACAAGACAGAGTCGTACCGTTGCTCCTCGACGCTTTTGTTGCTGTCGACCAATAGGGAGAGACCCGCACCACGATTGCTTTGTGCGAGCAATCATCGGCGTCCATCGCCAGCACTTTTTTCTCTAGCATGGACGTGTCCCCGGAGAAGAGGAAACCATGAAACCGCAGAGTGTTGTTTTTGTTGATGGAGCCCGAACACCCTTTGGCCGTGCCGGTGAAAAGGGAATGTATTGGCGGACACGCGCTGACGACATGGTCGTCGCGGCGATCATCGGTTTATTGGAGCGAAACCCCGGCATTTCTCCCGACGCAATCGAAGAGGTGGCAATCGCCGCCACCACACAAGAGGGGGACCAAGGGCTGACGCTGGGCCGCACCGCAGCGATCTTGGCGGGCCTCCCGCAGAGTGTCCCCGGCTATGCCCTAGATCGCATGTGCGCAGGGGCCATGACCGCGGTAACCACTGTCGGCAGCGCCATCGGTGTGGGCGCCATGGATATCGGATTGGCTGGTGGTGTGGAACACATGGGCCGGCACCCGCTGGGTGCAGACGTCGACCCTAACCCACGCTTCCTGTCCGAAAAGCTTGTCAGCCCCGACGCCCTCAATATGGGCATCACGGCTGAGCGCCTTCACGACCGCTTCCCGCAGCTGACCAAGGAGCGCGCAGACGCCTTTGGAATGGCCTCCCAACACAAAACAGAAGCGGCGTATCAGGCAGGGCATATTCAGAAAGACCTCATCCCTGTCGCTGTGCGCAGCGACGAAGGATACGGCCTCGCTACCGAAGACGAGGGCCGACGCCCAGGAACCACGATGGAAGCTCTTGCCGAGCTGAAGACCCCGTTCCGGCCCCACGGCAAAGTCACGGCCGGTAACGCCTCCCCGCTGACCGATGGTGCCACGGTGGCTGCTCTCGCCTCCGAAGAGGTCGCCACAAAGCTTGGGCTTGGCGTAAAAATGCGAATGGTCTCCTTCGGGTTCGCGGGTGTTGAACCCGAAGTGATGGGTCTTGGGCCCATTCCCTCCACGAAAAAAGCTTTAGATAAGGCCGGGCTGTCCATAGGGGATATTGGGCTCTTTGAGCTTAACGAGGCCTTTGCCGTCCAGGTTCTGAGTTTCCTCGATCACTACGGGATTGCCGATGATGACCCGCGGGTGAACCCGTGGGGCGGGGCGATTGCTCTCGGTCACCCCCTGGCCGCATCCGGCGTGCGTTTAATGATTCAGTTGGCCCGCCAGTTTGAGGAGCACCCGGATGTCCGCTACGGCCTCACTGCAATGTGTGTGGGCCTCGGGCAAGGTGGCTCGGTAATTTGGGAAAACCCCCACTACACGGGAGCAGAGTAAATGGCTAAAAGCGCTGTCGCCCAGTACGACACCCTCGATGTCACATCGCTGCTCGAGCACTCCAGCGATGAGGTTGTTACCCACTCGTATGTGCGGAAAATCACCTTGCCCAACAATGATGCACCGCTGGCCCTCATAACGCTCGACAACGGTAAAGATCACACCCGACCGAACACGCTCGGGCCNCACAGCCTCNTCGAGTTGCGNGACGTCCTGTGGAACCTGCAAAAAGAGGCACAAGCGGGTGAGATCAGCGCGGTAGCCATCACAGGAAACCCCTTCATTTTGGCCGCAGGTGCCGATNTGTCGAAAGTCGGCGACATCCCTGACCTCGAGACGGGTCTCACCATGGTGCAGCTGGGCCACCAGACCCTTGGCCTGCTCGGCGAACTCGGCGTTCCTTCGTTCTGTTTCATCAACGGGNTGGCTCTGGGCGGAGGGTTAGANATNGCCCTCAATTGNGACTATCGAACCCTGTCCAGCAGCGCCGCCGCGTTGGCGCTGCCCGAGGTGTTCCTCGGGCTTATTCCTGGCTGGGGTGGTGCCTGGCTGCTGCCGAACCTNATNGGAATCAAGAATGCCTTGACCGTCATGGTCGAAAACCCTTTGAAGACCAACCGGACGCTAAAACCCGCCCAAGCGCTCGAATTGGGAATCGCGGACGTCATGTTTCCCCCGGCGCGTTTCCTCGAAGATTCACTCTCCTGGGCGGATAGCGTTGTCGCGGGAACCACAAAAGTGAAGCGCACCAACGAACCCGGGGCGCTGGAAAGAAGCACGCTCTGGCCGGTGGCCATCAACGTCGCCCGGAAGAGCCTGCGAGAGAAGATTGGCACCGTTGCGCTAGCGCCGTATGCAGCGCTGGATTTATTGCTCTCGGCCAAGTCCTCCAGCAAGGCAAAAGGTTTCGCCGACGAGGATGCAGCGCTCGGGAAACTGATCGCCGGAGACCAGTTCCGTGCCAGCGTGTATTCGTTCATGCTTGTTCAGAAACGTCAGAAGAAAACTCCCGGAGCCCCCGACCCCACGTTGGCTGAACGAATCACCAAAGTCGGGGTCGTCGGCGGGGGCCTGATGGCCCGTCAGTTCGCCCTGGAGATACTCCGTCGACTGGAGGTCCCCGTCGTCATCAGCGACATCTCTATAGAGCGGGCCGCCCAGGCCACGGAATGGATGTCGAACGAACTTGCCACACTTCATGGCAAGGGACGACTCCACACCGATCAGCTGCAGAAACTTCAGGCCATGGTCACCGGCACGACAGACATGGCGGATTTCGCCGACTGCGACCTCGTGATCGAAGCGGTGTTCGAGGAAATCTCCGTGAAACGTGACGTCTTCACGGAGCTTGAGAAGCATGTTCGAGCAGACGCGGTGCTCGCCTCGAACACGAGCTCGCTGTCCATCGGGGACATTGCGAGCGTCCTCCAGCACCCCGAACGGATGGTGGGCATCCACTTTTTCAACCCTGTGGCCGTCATGCCGCTGGTCGAGGTAGTTCGCGCCGAAAAATCCAGCGACGCCGCCATCGCGACAGCGCTCAGCGCGGTGCGGAAACTCCGAAAGACCCCGATTGTGACAGCGGACACGACAGGGTTTGTGGTGAACCGGTTACTCGCGAAGCTCCTCGGCGAGGCCATGCACGCTATCGAAACGGGCACTCCCTACGAGGTCGTTACGGAATCCGTGCAGCCACTGGGTCTCCCCATGGGGCCCTTCGAACTTCTCGAGCTAGTGGGCCTTCAGGTGGGGGCCCACGTTTTGGACACGCACCACAACGCCTTCCCAGAGCGGTTCTTCGCCAGTGAAGCTCTCCACAAGCTCGTCGAGATCGGCAAAATATATGACCGAGACGCGAAAAAGAACATTAAGGGGGTCTCACGAGAAGCTGCTGCCTTGATTGGATCGGGCGACGGATTCAGCGTGGAGGAACTGCGCAAACGTGTCCACGAGGGTCTCGCTGATGAGGTGTGGCGAATGCTCGACGAGGGTGTCGTTGAGAGCGCCGAAGACATCGACGTTGGGATGATCTTGGGCGCAGGGTGGCCGTTCCTCATGGGTGGGGTCACCCCCTACCTTGATCGATCAGGCGCCAGTGAGGCTGTTCGCGGAACGACGTTCCACACCCCTCCCATTAAGGGTGTGAGCTAGAGGGACTCCTCGCGCCCCGTGGCGTTGGCATTCTCACCCTCCGACATTGACTCGTCGGGCAGCGGTCGCGCGAAGGGGACTTTCATTCCCAGCACCTGAGCGACCAGGTTGCGCGCGATGTTCTGCGCGGTCAAGCCGGTCTCTTCGAGAATTTCATTACGGGAGGCGTGGTCCAGGAACTCATCGGGCAGACCAATTTCGTCGACCGCGGTGTCGACACCTGCTGCTCGCAACTCCTGTCGGATTCGGGTTCCCACTCCCCCCACCCGGACGCCATCTTCAATACTCACCACAATGCGGTGCGCCTTGGCCATCTCGATAATGCTCGACGCGACGGGCACCACCCAGCGCGGGTCCACCACGGTCGCACCAATACCCTGCGCGGCAAGGCGCTCGCGAACGTCCATGGCAAGGTGAGCCATCGAACCGACGGCAACAATCAGAACGTCTTTGTGGGCGGCTTCTGCCAACACGTCCACTCCGTCGTCGGTTCGCCGAACAGCTTCCAGTTCCGCGGAGACAGAACCCTTGGGGAAGCGAATCACGGTGGGCGCATCGGAGACCGCTACTGCCTCGCGGAGCTCTTCTCGAAGCCGAACAGCGTCACGCGGGGCCGCCAAGCGGATGTGGGGCACAACCTGCAAGATGGAGAGATCCCACATCCCGTGGTGGCTGGGACCGTCGGGCCCCGTCACGCCAGCGCGATCCAAAACAAACGTCACCCCGGCGCGGTGAAGGGCTACATCCATCAAGACTTGATCAAAAGCCCGGTTGATGAAAGTGGCGTAGACAGCGACGACAGGGTGCATCCCGCCGTAGGCGAGGCCCGCAGCACTAGTGACGGCGTGCTGCTCAGCGATACCCACGTCGATGACACGTTTGGGGTATGCCTTGGCCATAGCGTGCAGACCGGTGGGAGCGAGCATGGCAGCAGTGATGCCCACCAGGGAAGAGTTTTCGCCCGCCAGAGCCACCATTTCTTCGGAAAACACGCTGGTCCAGGAGGGGGAACTAATGGATTCGAGAGCTTTACCGGTTTCGGGATCGATCTGCCCAACAGCGTGGAACTGATCTGCTTCGTCGTTCCGTGCGGGTTGGTAACCGCGTCCCTTCTCGGTAATCACGTGGACGATGACAGGCGCGCGGCGTTGCCTGGCCTGCTTTAGTGCGTGTTCAACATCTCCGAGGTTGTGGCCGTCAACCGGGCCGAGATACTTGATGTCGAGGTTCGAATACAGAGCATCGTTTCCCGCGAAACGCGAGAGGAAGCCGCGTGTGCCGCCTCGCAAGCCCCGGAACAACGCCTTGCCGGGGGCGCCAAACAACCCGAAGAACGACTCCGCAACGCGTTTGAACACGCGGTAGGAATCGCGACCTCGCACGTTTCCGAGGAACCGGGCCATCCCCCCGATGGTCGGAGCGTAGGAGCGGCCATTGTCGTTGACGACCAGAATCAGATTCCGGTCGTTGTCATGGGAAATATTGTTGAGAGCTTCCCACGTCATACCGCCGGTCAGCGCGCCATCTCCGACCACCGCAACGACATACCGGTCGTGCTCACCCGACATGTGGAACGCGCGGGAGATTCCCTCAGCCCAGCTCAGCGAGCTCGAGGCGTGTGAGCTCTCCACAATGTCGTGCTCGGATTCACTCCGCTGTGGGTATCCCGCAAGCCCACCTTTTTGGCGCAGCTGGCTGAAGTCTTTTCGCCCCGTCAAAAGCTTATGGACGTAGGACTGGTGGCCGGTGTCCCAGATGATCGGGTCGCGGGGTGAGTCAAACACCCGGTGCAGAGCGACCGTAAGCTCGACCACTCCCAAGTTGGGACCCAGGTGGCCACCCGTTTTTGCGACGTTGTCCACCAAGAAGGAGCGGATTTCCTTGGCGAGCTCGACGAGCTCCGCCTCCGACAAACCACGAAGGTCTTGTGGGGCAGTTATCGAATCAAGAATGGACACTATCCCAGCCTAAACGGGTTCTTTCCAGCATTCCTGCCAGGACACTGATCTTTTAGAGCAACTGCCGCAGGACGTAGGGAAGAATTCCACCATTACGGTAATAGTCAGCTTCCGCTGGGGTATCAATCCGCACGCGCGCCTCGAAGCGGACCTCGCTGGCCCNTTCTGNCGAGTGAGCCGTGGGGGTAGCCACCACCGTCAGGGTACGGGGCACATCTCCCTCGTTGATCGCCTCAANNCCGGCGATCTGGAAGCTCTCCGTCCCGTCAAGTCCCAGTGAACCAGCAGATTGGCCCTCCGGGAATTGAAGAGGAATAACACCCATACCGATGAGATTTGAGCGGTGAATGCGCTCAAAACTTTCCGCAATCACCGCCCGCACGCCGAGCAAACTTGTACCTTTGGCCGCCCAGTCTCGCGACGATCCCGACCCATACTCTTTACCGGCCAAAATAACGAGGGGCACCCCGGCTTCGCCGTAGCGTTCGCTGGCGTCGTAAATCGCACTCTGGTCACCCGAGTCAGTGGTGAAGTCTCGGGTGAAACCACCCTCTACGCCATCCAGCAAAAGGTTTTTCAGGCGAATATTGGCAAATGTCCCACGAATCATGACCTCGTGGTTTCCCCGGCGCGACCCGTACGAGTTGAAGTCCGCGCGCTCGATGCCGTGGTCGCTGAGATAGCGTCCAGCGGGCGAGTCCGCCTTAATCGAGCCCGCCGGAGAGATGTGATCCGTGGTCACCGAATCACCCAACAGGGCCAACACTCGGGCATTCGAGATGTCGGTGACCGGTTGTGGCGCCAGGGTCATGCCGTCAAAGTACGGTGGCTTCCTGACGTAGGTTGACTCCCCATCCCACTCGAACGTGTCGCCCTCGGGAGTGGGAAGTGAGCGCCACCGCTCGTCACCCTCAAACACACTCGCATACTGGGTGGTAAACATCTCCGTACTGATGGAGGAATCAATCGTGGCCTGGACTTCGCTGGCCTCGGGCCAAATGTCCGCCAAAAACACATCGTTGCCATCCGAGTCGGTTCCGAGGGGCTGCTTCTCGAAGTCGAAGTCCATGGTTCCCGCCAACGCGTAGGCGATCACCAACGGCGGGCTAGCAAGGTAGTTCATCTTCACGTCGGGGTTGATACGGCCTTCAAAGTTTCGGTTTCCCGACAGAACAGCCGTGACGGCAAGATCATTATCGGATACGGCTTGCGATATCTCCTCGGCGAGAGGGCCCGAGTTCCCGATACACGTGGTGCAGCCATAGCCCACCAGGAAGAAACCGAGTGCTTCGAGGTCGTCCATCAGACCCGCTTTTTCGTAATAGTCAGTGACGACTTTGGAGCCAGGGGCGAGGGTGGTCTTCACCCAGGGCTTGGACTTCAAGCCTTTGTTACGGGCATTGCGTGCCAACAGTCCAGCGGCGAGCATGACCGACGGGTTTGAAGTGTTGGTGCACGAGGTAATCGCGGCGATGGTGACCGCGCCGTTCGTCAGCTCAAAAGAGTTGCCGTCGCTGGACACCGATACTGCGTCCCGAGCGGTTTCGGAGGACAGGTAATCGGCGACATCGCTGTGGAACTTCTCTTTGGCGCCACTGAGTTCAATACGATCCTGGGGTCGACGGGGCCCGGCGATACTGGGNACAACGGTCGACAGGTCAAGCTCCATGTACTCGCTGTAGCGGGGCTCAATGTCCGGGTTGTGCCACAGGCCCTGTTCCTTGGAGTAGGCCTCGACCAGGGCAATCTGCTCGGCCGAGCGACCCGTCANGCTGAGGTAGTCCAGGGTGACCTGGTCAATCGGGAACATGGCCGCGGTCGAGCCGAACTCAGGGCTCATGTTTCCAATCGTCGCCCGGTTCGCCAGCGGCACCTGGGANACCCCAGCTCCGTAAAATTCGACAAACTTACCGACTACCCCGTGCTCACGGAGCATCTGGGTGATCGTCAACACCACGTCCGTAGCGGTGACCCCCATCGGGATTGCACCNGAGAGCTTGAAGCCAACGACGCGGGGAATCAGCATGGAAACGGGCTGACCCAGCATTGCTGCCTCTGCTTCAATTCCGCCAACGCCCCAACCAAGGATTCCCAAACCATTCACCATCGTGGTGTGGGAGTCGGTTCCCACACAGGTGTCCGGGAATGCCTGCGTCACACCATCCAGGTCTTTCGTGTACGTCACCTTCGCGAGGTTTTCGATGTTTACCTGGTGCACAATTCCGGTTCCCGGGGGAACAACTTTGAAGTTCTCGAAGGCTTCCTGGCCCCAGCGAAGGAACTGGTAGCGCTCGCCATTGCGGCCGTACTCGATGTCAACATTCCGCTCGAGCGAGTCCGGGCGTCCAAACAGGTCGGCAATGACGGAGTGGTCAATCACGAGTTCTGCTGGGGAAAGCGGATTTACCTTGCTGGGATCTCCCCCTAGATCGACGATGGCTTCACGCATTGTTGCGAGATCGACGATGCACGGCACGCCCGTGAAGTCCTGAAGCACAACGCGGGCCGGGGTGAATTGAATCTCCGTCGAAGGCTCGGCATTCTGGTCCCAACTCCCGAGTGCTTCAATCTGCTCGCGCGTTATGTTTGCGCCATCCTCGGTACGGAGGAGGTTTTCTAGGAGAACCTTGAGGCTAAAGGGCAGAGTCTCGTGGCCGTCCACCGCATCGGTGCGGAAGATCTCGTAGCGTGCGCCCGCTACCTCGAGGTCTGAACGGGACTGAAAACTGTTGAGAGACACCACAACCGACTCCTTCTGCTGGGGAACCCCAGATATCTTTACGTCGAGATAAATCTTATCATCTTGACGGCGCCCCAGCCCGCTGGGGAGCGTGCATGAACATCACCCACGTAACCCAAAGACCCGCCGCGTAGAGCGGCACACCGAGCACCAGTTTGGCAATCGCGAGAGCGCTCACTTCGCCCCCGAGATACAGCGGAACCTGAATAGCCAGGCGCAGGCCAAATATCCCCACCCACATCCAGGTAGCAACATAGGCGATGCGCACAAGACGGGGCTGCTGGCGCCACGCCGGTTCTCCTTTGAGCAGGCCGTACAGCCACCCCGCGAGNGGCCGACGAATCACCAGAGAAGTCACAATGNCAGCAATCCATAGCGCATTTACTCCAAAACCCAACAGAAAATTGTCTTCTGCTCGCCCACTGGCAATCGCCACAGTTGCTGAGGCCGTTACCCCGATAAGCCCTGCGATAGCGGGGATAACCTGCGTTCGGGTGAGAAGCCGAACCGCAATGAAAACAATGGACAGCACCACGGGGGCGCTGACTGACAGGAAAACATCGGAGGTAAGCGC
>JGI26086J50260_1001872_pt1 | contig 11798 bp, 13 predicted proteins | sample SaaInl3SG_22_DNA_FD_50260 | JGI IMG/M metagenome (IMG submission 50260)
GGTGTTGCTATTGGTACCTACTCGTCTATCTATGTTTCCGCAACCACGTTGCTCGCGATGGGCGTTTCGAAAGAAGACGTTGCTATCCCGGTGAAGGAAGGTCTCGAGTCAGACGAAGCTCAGCCTTGATCAGCTGAGCTTAGGCCCCACAGTTTGTAGCACTTGCTTGAATATCTTTGGTGCGCCACAGACCACATTGCCACTGCTTAAGTAGTTCTCTGAGCCATTGAAGTCCGCGATAAGTCCGCCGGCTTCTTTTATAAGCAGCGCGCCAGCGGCGATATCCCACGGTTTGAGGCCGATCTCCCAGAACGCATCTAGACGACCAGCAGCCACATAAGCGAGGTCGAGGGCTGCCGCACCCGCGCGACGTATACCCATCGATTGGCCGGCTAGCGTGCTCATGGTTTCGGCATACGCGGGCAGCTTTTCCTGCTCGTGACCTAAAAAGGGTATTCCTGTTCCAAGAAGCGATTCTCGAAGTTCAGTGGCATTGCTGACCCGGACGCGGTGTCCGTTGACCTGTGCGCCTCGACCTTTTGATGCAATAAACTCCTCGCGTCTTACCGGATCTACAATAACAGCATGCTCTAATTTGCCATCCTTTAGGCAGGCTAGTGATACACAATAGTGTGGAATTCCGCGCATGAAATTTGAGGTGCCATCAAGCGGGTCAATTAACCAGGTGTACTGCGCATCTGGGCTGCCCGTTAAGCCACTTTCTTCACAGTGAAATGCGTGGTCTGGATACGCCTTTTGCAAGTGATAAAGAATTTCCCGCTCGGAGGCAATGTCAACTTCCGTGACAAAATCTGCAGCTCCTTTAGCGCGGTGTCCGACTCGATCCAGTTCGTCTGAAGCTCGAACGATTAAGTCCCCGGCTTTTCTTGCAGCACGCAGGGCTATCGTGGTCATCGGCTCCATGGGTTTCTCCTTAGCAGGCATCTGTATTACGAAAACGTGTCATTGGTCCATTTACTATAGGACTTCATGAGGGCGCGCATCATAGCAGGCAAAAGCAGATCACATAACGGGCTTTTGTTACACTTCGTCACCAAATTTTCTCAGGCAAACCAATGGATCCGAACAATATTCAAGTAGTTCTCGTACATACGACCCACGCCGGTAATATCGGAGGTGTCGCCAGGGCGATGAAAAATATGGGTCTAACACGCCTCACCTTGGTTAAACCAAGGACATTTCCCGCTCCAGAAGCTGAATGGCGCGCGGCATCCGCAATCGATGTTTTAGAGAATGCGCGAGTCGTGGAAACGGTGGAGGAGGCCATTGCTGATGCGCAGTTTGTGGTGGGTACCAGTGCGCGCGAGCGAAGAATCCCTTGGCCTGTGCAAGATGCACGTCATTGCGGAGAGCGCATCGTAAGGCAGGCCCGAGCGGGTGAAAGCGTAGCCATTCTCTTTGGTCGAGAGGATCGGGGACTGCTTAATGAAGAGTTGCAGCTGTGTAATTTGCATTGTCATATCCCCACTCATGATGCGTATCCGTCGCTTAACCTCGCGATGGCGGTGCAAATTTTGACCTATGAAATACGCATGACCGAGTTAGGTGACAGTATCCCTGCCGAGCAAGATGCTAATTGGGATACGCCGTTTGCTACAACCGCGGATATGACGCGCTTTTACACGCATTTAGAGCAGACGTTAATTGATATCGAGTTCCTCGACCCTCAGGCGCCAAGGCAGCTTATGCGTCGCTTGCGCAGGCTGTTCAATCGTGTCCGTCTCGATGAGATGGAGCTTAACATTTTGCGTGGCATGCTCTCCGAGACTCAAAAACGCCTGAAGGAGCGTGGCTAAAAGAATGCGTTATTAACAACGCTTGAACAGAGCCTCGAGGGCACACTAAAAACCTACTAAATTACTAAGCCTTTTACTTGAGTAATTTAGTAGGTTTTGTCATACTGGCTCGGAGAAAAGAGGACGGACTATGAAGTTAACGACGCGTGGCCGATATGCCGTAACAGCAATGCTGGATTTGGCGATTCACGGTGAAGAACGCCCGATTTCCTTGGCGGACATATCTGGCCGTCAGGAGATTTCACTGTCTTACTTAGAGCAGCTATTCGCAAAACTGCGGCGTGGTGGCTTGGTGTCCAGCGTTCGCGGTCCCGGTGGCGGTTATCGGCTTGCTCGCAGCTGCGACGGCATTTTTGTCGCGGAGATCATCGATGCCGTAGACGAATCGGTAGACGTCACTAACTGTAATGGTAAGGGCGATTGCTACAACGGAGAAACCTGCCTGACTCACCATCTGTGGCAGGACTTGAGCGAGCAAATACATGAATTTCTCAACGCTATTAGTCTGGCAGAGCTGGTAGCGCGTAACAGAGCGCGAGAAATGGCAGGTGTTCAGCACCGCGACTCGGCTGACAATACTCAACGTTTGGTGCTTCGCTAATCGAAGTTGTTATGGAATTATCTTTTTGGAGTTCATCAATATGAACGCAACAGTGAAAACACCTATTTATTTTGATTACCTGGCGACTACGCCTGTGGATCCGCGCGTGGTTGAGGCGATGACGAATTGCCTGTCCATCGAGGGTACGTTTGGTAACCCCGCCTCTCGCTCACATGTCTTTGGTTGGAAGGCAGAAGAGGCCGTGGAGAATGCGCGCAATCATGTTGCGGATTTAATCGGCGCTGACCCGCGCGAAATTGTATGGACGTCGGGTGCCACCGAGTCCGATAACCTCGCGATAAAGGGCGTCGCACATTTTTATAGCAAGAAAGGTAAGCACATCATCACCTCTAAGATCGAGCACAAAGCAGTGCTAGATACGTGCCGACAGTTAGAGCGAGAGGGTTACGAGATAACCTACCTCGACCCGAACGATAAAGGACTAACAACGCCTGAAATGGTTCGTGACGCAATTCGTGACGACACTGTGTTAGTGAGCATAATGCATGCTAATAACGAAATCGGCGTCGTTAATGATATTGCGGCGATCGGTGAAGTATGTCGAGAGAGCGGCGTGTTGTATCACGTCGACGCAGCACAAAGCGCTGGCAAGATGCCCTTAGACATGGCTACGATGAAGGTTGATTTATTGTCGATGTCTGCGCACAAGATGTATGGTCCGAAGGGTGTTGGCGCACTTTATGTCCGACGTAAACCGCGCGTTCGTATCGAAGCGCAAACCCATGGCGGTGGTCATGAGCGTGGCATGCGTTCAGGTACGCTCGCCACTCATCAAATAGTTGGAATGGGCGAGGCCGCGCGAATAGCTCAAGAGGAAATAGGGCCGGAGGCTGTTCGTTTGACGGCTCTTCGGCAGCGCTTCTGGGATGGCGTGAAAGATATGGCAGAAGTTCATATCAACGGCGATGAACAGCAGCGTTTGCCAGGTGCGCTCAACGTGAGTTTTGCGTTCGTCGAAGGCGAGTCTCTGATCATGTCCTTGCGAGACTTGGCGATCTCAAGCGGTTCTGCATGCACGTCAGCCAGTTTAGAGCCTTCTTATGTGTTACGTGCGCTCGGTCTTAACGATGAGCTTGCGCACAGTTCGTTGCGATTCAGCTTCGGTCGTTTTACTACCGATGCAGAGGTCGATCACGCGATCAATCAAGTCCGCCGTGCAGTGGAGAAACTGCGTGAATTATCGCCCTTGTGGGATATGTACCAAGACGGCGTAGATATCAGCTCGATCGAGTGGTCGGCACACTAATTCAAACTAGTTAATGCGCGCGATGGTCGCGTGCTGTGGAGGTAGGTATGGCTTACAGTGATAAGGTAATTGACCACTACGAAAACCCGCGGAATGTCGGCAAGCTTGACGACAGTGACGCGGGTGTTGGTACCGGTATGGTGGGAGCGCCTGCATGTGGTGACGTGATGCGTTTACAGATTAAGGTAAATGATCAAGGCGTCATCGAGGATGCAAAATTCAAGACGTATGGTTGCGGTAGTGCAATTGCGTCGAGTTCATTGCTAACCGAGTGGGTGAAAGGCAAGAGTGTCGATGAGGCCGCGTCAATTAAGAACACGGAAATAGCGCAAGAGCTCTCGTTGCCTCCCGTCAAAATACACTGCTCTGTACTGGCTGAAGACGCTATCAAAGCAGCAGTGAAGAACTACCGCGATAAGCAGGGACAGTAATGGCTATCAGCGTGACAGAGTCAGCGGCTAAGCACGTCAGTGGGCAGTTGGCTTCTCGAGGACACGGTGAGGGTATCCGGATAGGTGTTAAGACATCAGGATGTTCGGGTCTCGCTTACGTGCTGGAGTTTGTCGATCAGCCAGAGAGTGAAGATCAGGTCTTTGAAGGTTTCGGTGTCAAACTGTTCGTCGACCCCAAAAGTTTGGTCTATCTCGATGGCACGGTTGTGGATTTTGCACAGGAAGGGCTGAATCAAGGCTTGGAATTTAAAAATCCCAATGTAAATGGCGAGTGTGGTTGCGGCGAGAGTTTTACAGTTTAAACGATGACGGTATCCGAGGGTATGCAAGGCGGGAGCGCGCGAAATTATTTCGACTTGTTTCGGATTCCAACGTGCTTTGATCTTGATGTAAAAGATTTGGGTAATCGCTATCGGACGCTTCAGCAGCAATTCCACCCTGATCGCTTCAGTGACGGCTCCGATGCGGATCGTCGTGTAGCGGCTCAGATGTCGGCGGATATTAATGCGGGTTTTCAGATTCTGAGCGATCCCACAAGCCGCGCAGGTTTTTTGCTTCAATGTGAGGGTTTTGATCTACAAGCACTCGAAAAGCAAGCCCCCTCCGGCGAGTTTTTAATGCAGCAAATGGAGTTGCGTGAGCAGCTTCAATCTATACCGCCCGGCCAAAGTGACGCGCATAATCAACTGTCCGCTGAATCCCGTCAGCTGTTCGATAGTCAGGTTGGTATCTTTCGGGATGCCTACGCTCAGGGTGAGTTCGATCGGGCAGGGACGGCTTGGGTCCATTTGCTCTACCTCAAAAAATTGCGCGAAGAAGTTGAGCGCCGCGAAAATAGCCAGTAGGACATACCATGGCCCTCTTACAGATAGCCGAACCTGGTGCTTCAGCTCCAGTCATCCGACGTCGAAAGGTGGGGTTGGGTATCGATTTAGGCACCACTAATAGCTTAGTCGCGCATTATAACGGCGGGCATCTTACCGTATTCACCGATTCGCAAGGTCGCGGCACGTTGCCCTCCGTTGTTCACTACACGCCAGAAAATACCGTTGTGGGTTTTGCGGCGCTTGAACATTTGAATGCGGATCAAGCCGATAACATTGCCTCTGCGAAGCGCTTTATGGGTCGAGCACGAGTCGATATCGACGATGCTAGCCATATTCATTTTGCCGAGGGCGATGTTCTCGCCTTCGCGACGTCAGCGGGTGCCAAGACGCCTGTAGAGGTGTCAGCGGACATTCTACGCGCCCTTAAAGCCCGCGCTTTCGACGCGCTCGATGAGGATATCGATGGCGTTGTTATTACTGTCCCCGCTTATTTTGACGACGCCCAGCGCCAAGCGACGCGCCAAGCTGCAGAGTTCGCGGGTTTAAAAGTATTGCGCTTATTAAATGAACCCACGGCTGCAGCCGTTGCCTACGGACTGGATAGCATAGCGTCTGATCTCGATACGGATGATCGGACTATCGCCGTTTATGACTTGGGCGGTGGGACCTTTGATGTCTCTATCCTGCGTTTACATAAGGGCGTTTTTGAGGTGCTTGCTACCGGTGGTGATAGCGCTCTCGGTGGCGATGATTTCGATAAAAATTTGGCCGATTATTTTGTTTCTCAGTACCAGTTAAGCGTTTCGGACAGCAGTGCTCGACGTCGATTGCTGACGGCAGCTCGACGCATAAAGGAATCACTGACTGACAATGAGTGTGTGTTGGTCAATCTGACCGATGTTATGCCTGATGCACCTGCTAATGCAGAGCTTACTCGACAGCAGTTCAATGCCGTCAATGCCGATCTTGTTAACCGGACTCTTGATGCTTGTCGTCAGTGCGTTCTGGATGCAGGCGTAGATGTAATCGACGATATTATTTTGGTGGGCGGTTCAACTCGGATGCCGATCATCAAAGAGGTGGTTGGCGCTCTATTCGCGAATGAACCCCTTTGTAGTTTAGATCCTGATCAAGTGGTTGCCATGGGTGCAGCGCGCCAAGCCGATATTTTGGTGGGCAATCGCAGTGACGAGGATGTCCTATTGCTTGATGTGACGCCCCTGTCGCTTGGCGTTGAAACGTTCGGTGGACTCGTTGAGCGTATCGTACCTCGTAATACAACGATTCCGGTTACGCGAGCTCAGGAGTTCACCACGGCGCGAGACGGACAGACCGGTTTGGATGTGCACGTAGTGCAAGGCGAGCGAGAGCAGGTGCAGAATTGCCGCTCACTGGCTCGTTTTGAGCTAAAGGGTATTCCGCCGATGGTCGCTGGTGCGGCTCGGCTTCGCGTGACGTTTCAAGTCGATGCCGATGGCCTCTTGGAGGTGTCAGCGCAAGAGGAAACGACAGGTACAACGGCGCATGTTGTGGTGAAGCCCGCATTTGGCTTGCAAGATGATCAGGTCGCTGACATGTTGCGAGCAAGTTACGAATTTGCCAGCGAGGATATGCGAGCACGCCAGCTCGTTGAGGCTCGCACCGATGCTCAGCAATTGATCGAGGGTGTGGCGGCTGCGTTAGATGTCGACGGAGATCTTCTTTCCGATAGTGAGCGTGCCCTCCTGGAGCAGGTGATGTCAGAGTTAGAGGCAGTAGCGAAGTCTGATAACGCAGATGAAATACGTTCGGCAACTGAATCGGCGGGTCGCGCCACTGAGGTGTTTGCTACGCGCCGGATGGACCGAAGTATTCAGGCCGCACTTGGCGGCATGTCTCTAGATGCACTTGATAAGGAATTCGAAGAATGACGCAGGTTATTGTATTGCCCCATCGTGATTTCTGTCCCGAGGGAGCGGCTCTTGAAGCTGAGCCAGGGGAGACAATTTGTCAGGTGCTTCTGCGCAACGACATCGAGATTGAGCATGCNTGTGAAATGTCATGTGCCTGCACGACGTGTCACGTCATAGTTCGTGAGGGTTTCGAGTCGCTTAGTGAGGCGGACGAGCTTGAGGAGGATTATCTTGATAAAGCTTGGGGTCTTGAGCCCGAATCGCGATTGTCTTGCCAGGCGGTGGTCAACGAGGAGCCTCTAGTGGTTGAGATTCCACGCTACACCATCAATCATGCCCGCGAGCACCACTAACAGAGAGCCTGTGACCTATTCCCAGACTGACGCTAAACTGTTATCAGGGGTAGCAAAAGACCGTATACTCCGCTGCCTTGGAAGGGCGCTTTTGAAGTGCCCTAAAAATTGATTCCTGAATTACGGAGAGTTACATGGCAGTTGAGCGCACCCTTTCTATTGTTAAGCCTGATGCGGTTGGTAAAAACGTTATAGGCGAAATTTATACGCGGTTTGAGCAGGCCGGTTTGCGCGTTGTTGCCGCAAAAATGCTGCACCTTTCAGACCAAGTTGCGGGTGGTTTTTACGCCGAGCACAAAGAGCGACCATTTTTTGCTGACCTCGTTACTTTTATGACCTCGGGCCCCATCATGGTTCAGGTTTTAGAAGGCGAAGGCGCGGTACTTAAAAATCGTGACCTGATGGGCGCAACTAACCCCAAGGAAGCTGCAGCGGGCACCATTCGTGCAGATTTTGCAGAAACAATCGATGCTAATGCCGTTCATGGCTCTGATTCGCCTGAGTCTGCAGCACGTGAAATCGCTTATTTCTTTGCAGCCAGCGAGATTTGCGGTCGTTAAGTAGAGCAGGGCTATTGAATGCACTGTTCTCAAAGCCAGTCTTCTCAAAGCCACTCTTCTCAAAACCACTGTGGTCACTATGACAGCTAATGAAGCCATCATTGCAACGAGTGAGCTCCAGCAGAAAGTTAATTTGCTGGGGCTTACGCGTGAGCAAATGGAGGCTTTTTTTGATGAGCTAGGAGAGAAACGCTTCCGAGCTCAGCAGCTTATGAAATGGATACATCATCAAGGAGTTCGTGACTTTGACTTGATGACTAATTTAGGCAAGGCACTGCGTCAGAGGCTTGCTGAGTGCGCCGAAGTTCGTCCCCCCGAAATTGCTGAGCAACATGACTCTGTTGATGGAACACGCAAGTGGGCTATTAGGGTTGAGGGTGGCAGTTTGGTTGAAGCCGTATTGATACCCGATGGTGACCGCGCAACCCTGTGTGTTTCATCTCAAGTGGGTTGCAGTCTAGATTGCAAGTTCTGCTCTACNGGAAAGCAAGGTTTTCAACGAGACCTCACAGCTGCGGAAATTATCGGCCAAGTATGGCTGGCCATTGANTCATACGGTGCTTGGCAGCCCGGTAGTCCGAGAGTCGTTACCAATGTTGTCATGATGGGCATGGGTGAGCCGCTGTTAAATTTTGATAACGTCGTAGCGGCCATGAGCCTCATGACTGACGATCTGAGTTACGGTCTTTCAAAGCGCAAAGTCACATTGAGTACATCCGGTGTTGTGCCCGCGCTCGACAAATTGGCTGAGTTTTCTGACGTCAGCCTGGCGATTTCATTGCATGCGCCGAATGATGAAATTCGATCTAAGATCATTCCGATCAACAAGCGNTATCCAATTGCTGAGCTGCTGGCTAGCGGTCAACGCTACATTGATGCCCAAACTGACAGAAAGCGTGTCGTCACAATTGAATACACGCTGTTGGCCGGCATTAACGATCAGCCGGAACATGCTCGAGAGNTGAGTGAGCTGCTTAAACATTACCCTTGCAAGATTAACTTGATNCCNTTNAATAGCTTTCCTAACTCGGGTTTTTCGCGGCCGAGTGGTAACGCTGTGAGTCGATTTTGGAAGGTGCTTATTGACGCAGGCTTTGTTGTGACGATCCGCACAACGCGCGGCGATGATATTGATGCTGCCTGTGGCCAACTCGTGGGTGACGTNGTCGATCGAACGCGTCGTGCTGAACGTTATCGAGAGCAGCATGCTTCCGAGGTGACTCCATGATACGTCGCTCTCTGCTCATCTTCGTCATGATGCTGCTTGGCGCTTGCGTTACTGAGACGACAGGGGGCAATGACGTAGAAGCCGATCCGGCTGCCGCGCTGAGTCGTCGAGTTGAGCTCGCGCGCCAATATATTGGCAGCGGTGACTGGGAGAACGCCAAACGTAATCTGGAGCTTGCATCTGAGATTGACAGTAATAACGCAGAGGTCTACGAGGCGTTTGCACTTGTTTACCAGAGTACTGGGGAGTACGAACTCGCCGAGGAGAACTTCAAGAGAGCCTTGCGCTTCGACCCTGACTTTTCACGAGCTCGAAACAATTACGCAGCGTTCTTGTTTTTTTTAGGTCGATTCGAGGACGCCGAGCCTGAGTTTGAGCGGGTGACCTTGGATTCTTTGTACTCTGGCCGTCCTCTCGCTTATGTCAATTTGGGTTTATGTCGGTTACGACTGACCGACGACCCAGGTGCCGAGCAAGCGTTTACGCGCGCACTGCGTATGGATCGCCGAAACCCGCTAGCACTTCTAGAAATGGGGTTTTTGAAGGTCAGGGCGGGTGATTTTAAGGCCGCCGAGAGCTACTATGCGGTGTACCAAACTGTTGTTAGGCGCCAGCCTCCACGTGGTCTGATTTTGGGACTGGAAATCGCTCGGGGGCAAGGTGATAAAAATGCTGTGAGTAGCTATGAGTTGGCCCTTAGGAATCTATACGCTGACTCCCCTGAATATCAGCGTTACTTGCAGGATCAGGCCGCGAAAGGCAGGCTGTGATGAGTGGCAAGTGTCGAACATGTACAATGGTCGACAACAGGAAAGGGTTTGATTGATGCAATCGAAAACACCAATAAAGCGTAGGGTCAGCCGACAAATAATGGTGGGCAACGTGCCGGTTGGCGGCGATGCTCCTATTGCTGTTCAGAGCATGACAAACACTGAAACCCGTGATGTGGCCGCGACAGTTGCACAGGTCTCAGCGATTGCTGATGCGGGTGCAGACATTGTCCGCATCTCTGTGCCTTGCCTTGATTCTGCTGAGGCATTCAAAAAGATTCGCGAGCAAGTTTCGGTACCCTTGGTGGCAGATATTCACTTTGATCATAATATCGCCCTAAAAGTCGCTGAGTATGGTGTTGACTGCTTGCGAATAAATCCAGGGAACATTGGCCGTGAGGAGAAAGTACGCGAGGTGATCGCTGCTTGTCGCGATCGGGGTATTCCAATTCGTATCGGTGTTAATGCAGGTTCGCTTGGCAAAGAGCTGATGCGCAAGTATCCAGAGCCTACGGCTGAGGCCTTAGTTGAATCAGCGATGCGCAACGTGGACATTCTCGATCGCTACGGTTACGCGGACTTCAAGGTCAGCGTGAAAGCCTCTGAAGTATTTATGGCCGTTGATGCGTACAGGATGCTCGCCAAGAAGATAGATCAGCCGCTCCACCTTGGAATTACCGAGGCCGGTGGACTGCGAGGAGGCACTGTCAAATCTGCCGTTGGTTTGGGCATGCTTTTGATGGACGGCATTGGCGATACGCTGCGAGTGTCTTTAGCTGCAGACCCTGTTGAAGAGGTCAAAGTCGGATTTGAGATCCTGAAGAGCTTGAAGTTGCGTGCTAATGGAATCAATTTTATTGCCTGTCCTAGCTGCTCTCGCCAGAATTTTGACGTCATAGGCACGATGAACCAACTTGAACAGCGTCTAGAAGATATCCGTACGCCGATGGATGTCGCGGTTATCGGCTGCATTGTGAATGGTCCTGGAGAGGCTCGTGAGGCGGATGTCGGTTTAACAGGCGCTGACCCCAGCAACCTCATTTACTTGGCAGGTGAGCCCGATCACAAAGTGAGCAACAAGGACTTTGTCGATCATTTGGAATCGGTAATTCGCCAGCGAGCCGCAACTCTTGAGCAAGAGCGCGCTGCGGCCGATGCCGATGTAATCGCCCGCAACTGAAAACGGATTATTTATGAGTCAATACCGAGCTGTTCGGGGAATGGTAGATATTCTTCCCGACAGCACTCCCCAATGGCAGCGCGTTGAAGGCGCAGCCAAGCGTGTTCTTGATAGCTACGGCTATCAAGAAGTGCGACTACCTATTATTGAATCGACAAGTTTGTTTGCCCGCTCCATTGGTGAGGTGACTGATATTGTTGAGAAAGAGATGTATACCTTCAATGATCGAAGCGACGACAGCCTGTCACTTCGGCCCGAGGGTACTGCCGGGTGCGTAAGAGCAGCAGTGCAGCACAACCTGATCAGCACTCAGCAGCGGCTTTGGTACACCGGGCCGATGTTTCGCTACGAGCGACCACAAAAAGGTCGGCAGCGTCAGTTCAACCAATTGGGGGTTGAGGTGTTTGGTGTGGGCACTCCCGATCTTGATGCAGAGTTACTTCTCATGTGTCGAGCACTGTGGCGGGACTTGGGTATTGAGGACGCATTAACTCTGGAGATTAACTCTATAGGCAATAGCGAAGCGCGGTCGGCGTATCGTGACGCCTTAGTTGAGTATTTGTCTGCGCGTAAAGAGCAGCTTGATGAAGACAGTCAGCGACGGTTAGAGAGTAACCCGTTGCGGATTCTCGATAGTAAGAATGCTGAAACGCAAGCGCTCCTCGATGGCGCTCCACAAATGCTCGATTACCTCGATGAGGAGTCTCTGGCGGACTTCGAGATACTCCGCGATATGCTGGAGGCGGCTGGAGTGAAGTACGTGATTAACCAGCGTCTGGTACGAGGGCTCGATTACTACAATAAAACAGTGTTTGAATGGACTACCAACGCGCTTGGTGCGCAGGGTACCG
>JGI26086J50260_1001878_pt1 | contig 11772 bp, 10 predicted proteins | sample SaaInl3SG_22_DNA_FD_50260 | JGI IMG/M metagenome (IMG submission 50260)
TCTGTCATGTAATCCGGAGTCGGGTACGTGGTAAACGTAAAGGGTCCTTCCCAAATTGAGAATCCATTGGCTGGAGTACAATCGTTCTGGATGTATACGTCGTACGTAGTTTCTCCGTTAAGACCCGACAAAGTGGCCATGTTAGTAGTCGAAGTAAAGGTCAAACCTGTACCCTGAGTAAATCCTGTTGGACCTACTTCCAAACTGAAGTTAGAACCTGGACCTATCCAGCTAATATCTGCTGTAGTTCCTGTAATGTTGCTTACGCCATCAAAAACAGGCTCTGGACATGCAGGCTGTGCTTCTATAATTACGTTGTCTATAAACACGTTGGGACCCCAATCAGAGATTCCGCGGAAGCGAATCTTAAGAGTATCTCCAGTATACGTTGTAGAATCTAAGTTAATCTTCTCAGTCACCCAAGAACCTGCGTTCAATGTAGTATTTGAACCACCAGAAATGGTTGAAAGACCTGCGTCACCTCTTACCCATAATGTGTTCCAAGTTGCTCCATTATCTGTAGTTCCTTCTACATACATTGAATCCGTATAGAATGTACCCTGGTTAGATGACCAGTCAAATTTAAGACGTGCATTAGCATTGATATCTACATCTGGAAATTCCATAATATAAATACCCCCATTTACTGACCAAAAGTCTGCATAAGCATAACCGCCCGTGTTGTGTAACCAGTTCGCTGTTCCCAAGGTTGGATCAATACATGGAGGAACCCATGTAGTAAAGTCTTGTGAGTATGGAAGTGACTGGACCAAACAACTAGTAGTAATAGCAACGGGACCTACTGTATCTGAGGTTCCGTTTACTCCGCAATCTTGTACAAAGTATACATCGTAAGCGGTGGCTTGTGACAATCCAGTTACCGTAGCAGGATCTGTAGTCGCTGCGTAAGTGTTTCCACCGGTTGCAGGATCAAACCCAGTTGCACCATAAATAACATCTCCCGAAGTAGAAGTTCCACCCCAGGTTACNTCAATTNCAGAAGCTGTTACGTTGGTTACAGAAAAGCCTGTAGGCNAGGGACATGGAGGTGCCTCTTCAACAACTACCAAGTCAATACACATATCTCCCTNNTATGTTCCATTAGAAATACCACGGAAACGGAAAGTTGTGTTGGCTGTGTTGTAAGAAGACACATCAACTACGCGGTACTCCCATGGGTCAGACGCAGCAGAAACGTTTGTACCCAATACAGAATCCACAGCAGTCCAGGTTACCCCGCCGTCAGTAGAAGCGTCAACGTACAAATCTCCCATAACCGCAGTACCAAACTTGTGAGTATAATACGTAAGTTGTGGTGAAGTTAAGGTGGTCAAATCAAATGCAGGCATTCCAACAGTAGCACTTGTACCTGATGAAGATGCCTCAGTAAATAGGTATCCCGAACCACTGTGAGCGCCTAAAGGACCCGTTCCAGAAGAGGGAGTGGATGCTGATCCATCCCAACCCCAGTGATAGCCCGAGTTTGTAGGTGAGGTCACCCAACAAGAGTCTGTTGTAGAGGTTCCCCACAGAGTGTTTGGTGGATTCTCAAAATCCTCCGAATAGGGGAAAGTGGAAACTAAAGTACTGCACTGACCATAAGCCATCCCGGAGGATATAACTAAAGCCATAACAGCACCTAAGCCTCGAAGCGAACTTCGTAAATTTCTTTTCATAATTGGTTTTTTAAAATTACTTGAATTACCAGTGAGTAGAGTGTTCAATGATTCACAACTATTTTAGTCATCTTAAAACAACAAAAACTACGATACACGTGAGTTTCCTCACGGAGTTGATGATTACTGCTTTAAAATGAGTGCCCTAAGATATACAATCTCCTCACAAAACCAAGACCTATGTTAAATTTAAAACACTTTTTCTTACATGTTTTAGACTTTTTTTAAACTACATTTGATCTGTTGGTAGGACAAAGTCATTTTGTCCTTTAAAAGGGAATCCGGTTCAATTCCGGAGCAGTCCCCGCTGCTGTAAGTTGCATTGAAGTCTTGAGAATACACGCCACTGGATTTTCCGGGAAGGCCACGAGACGGAGCAACAAGCCAGAAGACCTGCCATCAAAGCGCAATGAGTATTCTTTCGGGAATTGAAGAACCTCTAAAAATGAAATACAAACTACCTCTTCTGTGGGTATTGAGTTTGGCATTTATTGCCTCAAAGGCTCAAACTACAGATACTATTATTCTAAAAGAGATTCCCCTATTGGGAGAATCCACTCTTTTATCTACGGATGAGAACGGTTATTCCCTTTCTCAATCTCCCGGGGTTGAGTGTAGAGATTTATCTCAAGCTTTATACTCGAACCACACAACCCACGTTCGCTCCTATGGTCCTGGACAAGCAACTACATTTTCTTCTCGAGGAGCAAATGCAAATCAAGTGGGCGTATTCTGGAACCAACTCAATATTGCATCGCCAAGTCTAGGAGTTACTGATGCTAGTTTGGTGCCCTTGAATTTATTTTCTGTTTCTCAATACACAGGCGGTCATTCGGCTGCAGAGGGAAATCAGGCCATAGGATCTAGCCTCCTTATTTCTTCCAATGAATCTACTAGTAGCTTTGTGCAATTGGGAATGGGCTCTTTTAATATGTACTCTGGCAAAGGTTCGTTTGCATATTCACTGGGTTCATGGAAACTCCGAAGTCAGATTTCGGCGCAAGCTGCAGAAAACAACTACAAATATTTTACAAGGGATGTTGAGCACGAAAGAGAAAATGCGGCTACCCATTTTCATCACATTATTCAAGAAGCTGAAGTTTCCATACCCTCTATAAATGGTGAAGCCTGGTTGGGTGCGTGGTACACAAATGCCTTGAGAGAAAATCCCTCTTCCATTATTTCCAAACAAGGCAACCCCTCTACCCTAAACGACGACCAATTTAAATTAAGCGGACGGGTAACTAGTCAAACCAGGAAAAACCATTGGAAACTCACCGCTGGATTGCAATGGCAACATCAGCGATTTACAGATTTCAACCAACAGTTTAAAGACACAAACCTTACGATCAACAGTCAATTGAGTGGGCAATGGGAAAGCCCCATTACACCTTATTTGAAGATCTACGCTGCAGCGGATTATTTGTACTCAAGAACCTACGGAACGGCCACGCGACATGCCGATCAAAACAATATTGCACTTCATTACGGTCTCTATTTTACACACAAAGGCGCAAAGGCGCAAATCATATTTAGGCATGAAGCCATTGACACCACCTTTGTACCCTTTATTCCTTCTCTCTCGTTTTCTCAAAAATTGATTGCTGGTTTTTCTTTTGTTGGAAAAGCAGGCTACCAATTTAGGTACCCCACGCTTAATGATAGATTCTGGATTCAAGGTGGCAATCCGGACGTTAAACCAGAAACGGGGTATTCTGGAGAAATTGGCTTGCAGTGGGAAATGTGGGGCATTGAATTGCGATCCGTTTACTTTACCTCAAGGATTGATGATTACATCGCTTGGAATCCAGGCCCCTCGGGATTTTGGACGCCTCAAAACATCAAGCAGGTAGAATCTAAAGGAATTGAGACGACATTAAATGGAAATCAAACCCTTGGCAAACGCCTTCAACTGANCTACCGATTAGGACATACATGGAATGAAGTGGTGACTACCCAAAGTGAAATCNCAAACGATCAATCCATCGGCAAACAAATTATCTACACCCCAGAAAACAAAATTCACGGCGGCCTAGAAGTGACTCTTTGGGCTTTGACGCTAGGTTCTTCCTACACCTTCACATCAGAGACGTTCGCAAATAGCGACCACAGGCCTTCCAGTAAAATTGAAGCTTTTGGAACTTGGGATTTTTCTGTGGGGTACCAATACCCTTTGGGAAAAACGATGAACACGGGAATTCGATTCCAACTACTCAATGCCATGGATCAGGCCTATGAAACCTTAAAATATTATCCCATGCCGGGAAGAAATTATTCACTAACACTTGATTTTAAATTTTAACACAGATGAAAAAAGTCCTTTTTGCCCTTTCCGCACTTGCGCTCTTTGGGTGTAGTGACGATGACGACACAAACACCATTGGAACTCCGGGCAAATACAGTTCTGGCACCTACATTGCCAGTGAAGGTGTTTTTCAAACAGGAGCCGGAACGGTTTCTTACTACCAACCCGAAGCCAAAACCGTGGTAAACGAAGTGTTTATTCGAGAAAATGGTTTTCCGGTTGGAAATGTTCTTCAGGATATCGGTTTTAATGGTGAGGATGCATTCTTAGTAGTTAATAACTCTGGGACAATGGAAGTAGTAGAAGCGGGAACCTTTAAATCCAAAAACAGCGTTACGGGATTCACCTCTCCTCGTTACTTCACTGTGGTTTCTAACCAAAACGCGTATGTATCGGATTGGTTTGCCGACGATGTAAAGGTTATTGACTTGACTTCCTTCCGGATTGTAGATTCTATTTCTACGGGAGTAGGTCCCGAAAAAATGATTTCTAACGGAGCCGGAATCACTTACATAGCCAATTCAGGAGCTTGGACTCGTGACAGCGTGGTTACTGTAATCAACTCAAACGACCACGAAGTTCTAAAAACGGTTCAAGTGGGTGACAACCCTCAGTCTCTTCAGTACGACGAAAACGGAAACCCTTGGGTTCTTTGTTCTGGTTACGCGGATTGGACCACTCCTGCTAACAGCACAGCCGGTAAATTGATCATGTTGGATCCAACGACTCACGAACCAGCAAAAACTTTGGTATTCCCAGACAACTTTAACCACCCCATCCACCTTCACGTATACGGTAGTAACTTGTTCTACCTCTCTACAAACTACGGCGGTAAGGTGATGAAGATGGACGCGAATTCAACGACTCTTCCAACGACTCCATTGACAGATAAAGGATTCTATAACTTCTCAGTGGACCCCAGCAATGGGGATATCTATGGAACCGATGCCAAGGACTTTAACCAAACAGGTCTTGTATTCCGCTATGATATGAACGGAACCTTGTTGGATTCTTTTGCAACAGGTATTATTCCATCAACCATTTCATTTAAGTAAATGACTCAGCCCTAAGGTCTTGTTTTGGCGCGATGAAATTTATGTGGTTTTTTTCTCTCCGCCCCTTGCGAGAGGCTGAACTTTTGATATATTTGTCGCCCGAAACAAGGACGGGTTTTGTAAATCCAATTGTTTAACACACCTCGGGGTGTAGCGTAGCCCGGTTATCGCGCCTGCTTTGGGAGCAGGAGGTCGCAGGTTCGAATCCTGCCACCCCGACAACAACAAAACCCCCAGTAATACTGGGGGTTTTGTTGTTTTTAGGCCTTTGATTACTCGTTCTCTATTTATCATTTGCACAAGATTTACATAAAACGAGGGCTAAAAAGGGATTTGTTGGGTCGGCAAATCTTTGATTCAGCTATTCTTTAACAATCTTCCAAATCTTGCTCTGGTCATTGAGTACCATTCTTACCAGATACACCCCAGAAGGTTGGTCTTGTAAATCCACCTCTAATTTTCCAGAGGAGTCTATAGGAAATTGATCCAGTAGTTGACCGTTAATAGTGCTGACAAAAATCTCTCCCTGGTCTTCTGGTGACAGATTGGAAATTTCCATTACAACCAACCCTTGGGTAGGGTTAGGGAATACCTTTATAGAATAATCTCCCAATTGTGTGGAATTTGTAACCACAGAAGGGTTGTCTCCTGCCGTAGCGGTCTTAAGTACGACGACCTCGCGTAATACGCGGTTCCCGTTGTTGTCGTGTTCATAGCTTATGTCCTGTGCATTAATGGAAAAAGAGGCACATATGAGAATGCATAAAATAATAGGTTTCATAATTTTTTTGTTTTTAAAGTTTATAGCGAAGGCCTAGGCTGAGTGAAATATTAGTGTATCCAAAGTGATTACTAACATTTGTTTCTCCCCAGGTAATAGGGTATGCCTGAATTGGGTTTTCATAAGGCCCTATACCCGCTGTCCCCTCTACGTCGTCAAGGGAAGTATTTTGAACAATAGAAAGTTCGGAATGAACTAAAGCTGACCAATTCCTATCCAGTTTGAGTTCCGCACCCAAGGCTAAGCTTATCCCCCAAGTTTTTAAGAACGTATCATCATAGCCCCATCTAAAATCTATGTAATCAGTGAAATCTGTACCATTTCCTTCCAAATGAGAATACCAGCCACCCCCTGTCATTAAATGGAGACGCGTATAGACATTGGCTCGTTTTTTATACGTTGTTTCATAACCAATACCAACCTTTATTAGAAGGGTTTGCTGTTGCACCTTGTGATTCCATGTACGAGTAATTGGATAAGGGAAATCATAATCATTAGCATAAATAAACTCCATTTCCTGACCTAAAAAACTATTAAGTCCCAGAGAATAATGCCAACCACTTTTCTTTTTGTAGAGAAACTCCAGGTTAATATTAATCCCAGAACCACTTTTGTCTGTTGTTCTATACTCCTCATTAGACCGTACAGAATCATTTACAATTGATACTTTACTCGCATCTACATTCTCTAAGGAGAACGCATAACCTACATTCCCCTGAATGTACCATTGCCCTTTTGGGTCTTTGGATTGGGAAAAGACTAGGGCAGGGAAAATCAGGTATATAAGAAGTAATTTTCTTTTCATGTTAGGGATTATTTAGAGTTAGAGTCGTTTGTTATTTGCTTTACCAATCTGGTTGTTGGTCGATTAACCAAGCATCAGGAATACCTGATACTTTCAACACATAACGATAATAGGTTCTTGATTTAAACTTCAAAGTGTCATTCGACCAAGTTATTAGTTTATATTCATCGAATTGTCCACAATTAATGGTTCCATAGGAATATATTCGGTATCCGTCTTTGGACTTCTTATAATATCCTATTTCCCAAGTGTCAATATCAAAAGAAGCTTGAGATAAATCTTCGGATAAAGAAAATCCTTTGAATGCACACTTGCCATTTGGAAATAACCGAGTCAAATACCTACGTTCAATTTGTTTTATTTCCCCATTGTCAATTCTTTCAGAATACAAATTTTCAAAAACCAAATTTTCCTCAATACCCGGCGGTAATGGTGTATCCAGTTTCTGAAATTTTTTGTATTTATTATGTGACCGGGTACCTCCTGCATCATTGTAGTAATAATCGCATAGGTATTGAGATATGGGTCGAGTACATCCACAAAGTATAATAGTAACCCATAAAAAAATTAGTCTTTTTACCATAGCGTAAAGGAGTTATTGTGATACTGAATGATTTGTTTCCGTGCTCTTTGGTTGCAATAGCCTATTTTTTTCCTGAATCAAAAACTCCAACCATTTTGCACGAGTGTATGTAGTTTCGATACTTGTCATTATTTCGGAACTCTCATTACATTCAGCTATAAATTTTTGATAATCACAAAGAAAATTGTGGATGTATTCACCTTCAAAAAAATTGTCCTCATCAAAGACGCTACTATCAAAATGATAACTCGTAAAAGGCCAGCCGCTATCAAGAATATTCGACATTCTATAGATTTCATTGTCGAGTACTTTTAAAGTATTTTCTGTACTGAAATACTTTGTCCTACCAAGGGTTTCAAATTTCCACATCTCTAGATTTAATCTAGATTTGAAATATTCCTTGAAAAGGTTAAACTCATCTTGATTTCTCATTTATTCCCCATTAAGAGTTAATTCAATTCTCTCTCAAATATTGGGTCATAATTCGATTAATCAAAATCCATTATTTGATTCGCAAAATCTTTTTTGGTAGAATTATCAAATCCTGCAAAATAATTTTGAGTGGTCTTGATATTCCCATGGCCTAGACTTTCTTGCAGCAATTCCATAGAAGCACCTTTTCTAATGGACGTTGTGGCAAAACTATGTCGGGCCCAGTAGGGGGAGATTTCTTTTGGGAGGTCATTCGCTACACATAGTTTTTTAAGGTGTTGACCTAAGAATCGATTAAAATTTTTAATCTTTTTGTGCTGTTGTTCGGGGGTATCTCCCTCGGAGATAATACTAAAAACAAAATCGTTGGAGTTGCTACTTTGCTTCTTATATTTTTCGATAACATTTAACGAAAAATCATTTAGATAGACAACTATAGGCTTCAGGTTTGCCTTGGAGGTCTTTAAAGTCTTGGCTCGGTAAAAGTAGATCTTATCTCCATCAATATCTCGGTTGCGAAGCTGTGCTATATCTTTAGTATTAATACCATTACACGCATATGAAAAAAACCAAAAATCTTTAGCTCTTTGCTGCTCTTGAGTGTCGGGAGTAGAATTATATAAGATTTTTAGCTGATCCGTTGATAGAGCTTTTTTTACTCCTCGTGAGGCAGGAACCTGGTATTTTCGCTTACCAAATGGATAATGAGTTCGTTCGATTTCATTTTCTGCAATGGCATCATTAAAAAGAGTTCGCAACGCTCTTAAATACATACTCACTGTCGTCAGACTTTTATTTGTTGTATTAACCATAAAATACTCATAATCACTCAGCCAATCAGGCGTGATGTCGTAAAATGTTAATTGACCGTAGTCTTGATTTTTTATGGTTGAGCTGAATTTAATCAATGACTTCTGGCTCAGTTCATAGTTACTCGCAGTTCCAATACGGTCATGACTTCTCAGTGCATGAATCTTTTGCTCGTAGTTGTATTTAAGATTAACCCCATCTCCTTTTTTTCGATAGAGACGTTTTTCAAATTGATCGAAGGAAAATGGATTTAGTTTGGAGGCGACCTCATTAGCCCTATTTTCCATTGCTTGCAATTTCAACCGGATTTGTCTGTATTCTGAACGAGGCTTCGTTGTTTTCCAGATACTTTTGAATTCTTTTTCAATGAACTCAAATTGGGTTGAATACATTTTTTGTTTCTGAGTTACTGAGTCATAAACACGTAACTTCACAGGAAACTTTCCGCTAGCTTTAGCTCTCCTAAGATCAAGGTAGACGGAAATAGAATATGCTGATGTCATTCCATTGTTTTTATTAGTTGCATAAGATTTGCATAAAATTACACAAAACAACAACACAAAAAACCATTATCACCAACAACTAAAACTTAACAATAATGAAGAAAAACAAAGAATCGCAAAAGAAAACAATAGTAACACAAATAATCAAAATCTGCTTTGGGAGCAGGAGGTCGCAGGTTCGAATCCTGCCACCCCGACAACAAAAAGCCTTGCAACGAAAGTTGTGAGGCTTTTTTTGTACCCTTACGACTCAAACTTGTTTGAAAGAGTAAGGGGACGAAAAAAGCACCGCGAACGAAGTGAGTGGAAGGCTTTTTGTTTTCGATCCCGAAACTAGGATCACGCGAACGTAGTGAGCGTAATCCTGCCACCGATTCTATTTTTCTCAAAGAACGAAAAAAGCACCGCGAACGAAGTGAGTGGAAGGCTTTTTGTTTTCGATCCCGAAACTAGGATCACGCGAACGTAGTGAGCGTAATCCTGCCATCCCTTCCCAACCTTCTTCCCGCTCCACACTCCCCGCTACCTGATACATGCTACCTATTCCCTATATTTAACTCATGATTCTCATTTCAGCGTTATCCCTAATCATTGGGCTTTTGTACCTCGCGTGGTTCCGTTCTAAGGATCTCTACGAACCCGAGCCGTGGTTACCCATGATCATTGCCATGTTGGCTGGTGGAGCCCTCTCCGTGTTTATTTCTCTGTTTATCTACAACTACATTCCTCTGGAGCAAAATTTTCTGGATGCGTTTGGCGTGGGGTTGATTGAAGAATTTGGAAAGGGATTGGCCTTTGTCTTCCTACTCCCCTACTTAAAAAAAGAAATGAACGAATTGGTGGACGGTGTGATCTACATGAGCTCCGTAGCCTTGGGTTTTGCCGTTATAGAAAATGTGTTCTATGCCATTAGTTCAGACTCTCCCTATCAGTTATTGGCCATGAGAGCGTTGACCTCGACCATAGGGCATATTTCATTTTCTGCCTTTATGGGAGCGGCTGTGGTCATTCATTTTCACGAAGCCAAAAACTACATGGGTATTTTGTGGAGTTTCCTATTTGCAAGTACCCTTCATGGCTTGTACGACGCGGTGTTGTTTGAAGTTCAATTGAATATATTCTTTAGCGTAGTTTACATCGGTGGAGCCATTGTTCAATACAACATCCTGAAACTCCTTTTGAGTTACAGCTTATATAGACCGCCCTTTGATGCGAGGTTTTTTATCCCTTCAGAATTACCGGCAATCCACACCTGTCCCCATTGTGGAAATGAGGAAAACCTACAAACGGGAGTCTTCGTGAAAATTGAAAAAACCACTTGTCCTAATTGCGGGAGAACATCCTTGGATTCAAAATCTACGCGCAAGGCATTTTCCTATTTCCGTCCTCTTTACAAATGGAATCAGATTCTTAAGAGAAGTAAGGGAAATGGGAACATTCCTCTCAATGAACTAGGAACCATTTACTTCAAGCTCAAAGACGAGTTTTTGGTTTTTGAGGAATGTGAGTTCAAACCTTGGGTATTCCAGCAAAACATTCAAGACAGGAATCAATTGATTTTGCATCGATTCTATCAGCCCATTACCCAGATGATGGGTTTTGAGAAAATTGTAGAAAGGGAGTACCAGAAGTAATTACTTGGAAGAGGAAACTGTGGTTTCTATGGCTGCATTCATTTCGGCGGAAGCCAACAAATAATTCACCGCTAGAGGGTTGAAGTCGTTGGGCTTTTCTACGTTGACTACATGCCCACATTCTGGAATTACTGCAAGAGTAGCTAATTGATGATCTTCCACAAGTTTTTCTATGCTGGGCAAAAACATGTGATCCTCCTCTCCCATGATATAGAGGCTTGAATGAGAACCCTCATGTATTCTAAAATACTTGAGAAGTGGATTCACCTCAGATACTAAGGTAAACCATCTTTTAAATTCTTTTTGATAGAGCTTCTTAGCCTCACGGACAAATAAATTTCTACTATCTCTGTGAGACTTTCTAGGCATAATAATAAAGGCAAACAACTTGTAAAGGAGGAGGTAAGGAATAACCGATTTAAGAGCAGCCCCTACTCTCATTAAAACCTGCCCCCTGGCATTGAGCTTCATTACAGCACCACCCAGCACCATCTTTTGGACTTTTTGAGGATAGCGTTCTGCAATTTCTCGGATGATGATGGTTCCCAATGAAATCCCCACGAAGTGAGAGCTCTTGATTTTGAGATGATCGATAACCTCTACGATCTCGTCTCCAATGGTATCGAAATTATACCTCTTGAGCTTTTCGTACATGCCCCCTTTGGACTTACCATGACCACGCAAATCCACCATAAGCACATTGAAATGAGCCTGAAAAGCGCGAATCTGTTTATACCAAATGGTGCTGCTTCCTCCGGCGCCGTGGACAAAAGTAACCCAGGGACTATCCGGTTTACAAGGATACGTAGTGTAGTGGAGCATATGGTTAAAACCCAAAACAGGGCTAGTTGTTTGCGTTGCAAGTTAAGTAAAATGGACGGGTAGAAAAAAACACTCTGTGGTTACGATTCACAAGTAAGAACCTATATTTGAATTTCAAACAGGTATTCCCTTGTCACAATCCAAAAGACTACAGGCCATAGGTCCCGGAATTTTATTTGCAAGTACGGCCATTGGAGTTTCGCATTTAGTCCAGAGTACTCAAGCGGGAGCACAATATGGTTGGGGTTTGTTGTGGGCCATTCTAATGGCAAATCTACTGAAATATCCCTTTTTTGAATACGGAACAAGATACACAAGTGTAACCGGTAAATCCACTATTGAGGGATACAGAACCCTTGGCAAAAC
>JGI26086J50260_1001883_pt1 | contig 11750 bp, 10 predicted proteins | sample SaaInl3SG_22_DNA_FD_50260 | JGI IMG/M metagenome (IMG submission 50260)
GCGAGTGCCGAACCACAATCGAGACACCAGTGGACTGGCTTAAATCCCTGTTTCAAATGCCCGTTATCAATGATCTTGCCAAGGGTGCGAACAATATTTGCCTCAAACGAAAAATCCATGGTGAGGTAAGGATTTTCCCAGTCACCGAGCACACCCATTCGTTCAAAATCTTCGCGCTGATTACTGACTTGTTTAGCCGCGTAATCGCGACACTTTTGGCGAAACTCACTGGCCGAGACCTTGTGCCCGGGCTTGCCCACCTTTTTCTCAACATTCAGCTCAATCGGAAGGCCGTGACAATCCCACCCAGGAACGTAGGGCGCGTCAAAACCCGACAAGGCCTTGGACTTCACAATGATATCCTTAAGGATTTTATTAACCGCATGACCCACGTGAAGCTCACCGTTGGCGTAAGGAGGGCCGTCATGAAGGATAAACGTGGGCTTGCCCGCGCCAGCATCGCGCATCTTCTGATACAGCGACATCGCCTCCCACTGCTTTAGCCGTTGCGGCTCGCGCTGAGTCAGGTTGGCCTTCATCGGAAAACCCGTCTCGGGAAGATTTAACGTGCTTTTATAGTCGCTCATTGTACGTCTGAATTCTCGAAATATTAGGCTGGATGGGCTCTGTGCCAAACTTGCGCGGCTTCTTGGTCCGACGCAATTGCGGCTTTGAGCGCATCCAGCGAATCAAATTTTTTCTCGTCACGGAGTTTCGTCATAAACTCCACTTCAAGGCGCTCCCCATAAATATCGCGAGCAAAGTCGAATAAATGCACTTCTAGGTTTGCGAGCATTCCATCGTTTACAGTGGGTCTCACACCGACATTGGCCACGCCCGGCGCATTTTTAAGACCGGCGCCCGACACTCGAACCGCATAAACCCCGTGCAATGGCGACTTTACACGCTTCAGGGCAATATTGGCGGTTGGCGCGCCAATTTGCCGCCCCAACTGCTTGCCTTTGAGGACTTTTCCCGAAAGTTTAAACGGTCGTCCTAAGAGATGGGCCGCCTGCACAAAGTTGGCGTCTAAAAGTGCAGACCGAATGCGCGTGCTACTGACTCGCTCGCCATCGAGGTCAAATGTTGACGTTGGAACCACCTCGTACCCCAGCTCATCCGCCAGGCGCTGAGTAAAGGCAAAGTCGCCCGCCCGCTGTTTTCCAAACCGGAAATCATCGCCAAATGCAATGTAACGCGCACTTAATCCGTCGATAAAAATGCGTTCTACAAACTCTCGCGGGGACATCGCCCGCAATGCGTCGTTAAATTTAAGACACATTAAGTTGTCGATACCCAGGCTTTTAAGGGCTCGAAATTTCTCTCTAAAGGTCATGAGTCTCGGCGGCGCTTGGTCTGGAAACAAAAACTCACCCGGTAGCGGCTCAAAGGTAACAACCGTGGTCGAGAGTCCACGCAGGTCAGCCTCACGTTTCAAGTGAGCTAAGACCTCTCGATGCCCTCGGTGCACGCCATCAAACGAGCCAATGGTTACTGCGCTACCCGCCGGAGAGGATCCCGAAAAATTATGCTGTCCTCGAATGAGTTTCATGGTGCCTTGCGCAATCAGGTGACAGACGAAAGTATACAGAACCGGAGCCGGACTATCGCCTGTTTAGCGTCCACTGGGATCCTTAAGCGCTTTGATTTTTAAACCGGAAACCGCCAATACAAGGACAAAGCTTGCAAGTCCTGCAGTCACAAGCGTCGTCATGCGAGTGACGCGCCAACCCACATCCGCTTCGAGCCAAACGGGATAATCCGGCGTCAGCGCACTGATAATAAGGGCCATGAGTACGACAGCGGCAAGCATCCGAAGCACAAACTTAGGCGCCAAGATCTCAGTAAGCGACAAACCCTCGCGGCGAAGACCCAAATACAAAAGTCCCGCATTAATCCATGCGGACACGCTGGTTGCCAAAGCGAGCCCCACGTGGCCCATGTCGAAATACCACATCAGTGGAAACACAAAAACAACGTTCAACACCATGTTACTGACCATCGCGATAATACCGATCTTCACCGGCGTCTTCATGTCTTGGCGCGCGTAGTAACCAGGCGCCAGAACTTTGATTAGCATAAAGCCGCCTAAACCGAGCGTGTAGGCTCGTAAGCTCGCGGAGGCCATTAATACGTCGTCGTTTGTGAACGCCCCATACTGGAATAGGGTCGCCAATATGGGTTCTGCCAGGAGCCACAACGCAACGGTTGCCGGCACTGCGATGAGTAAAACATTTCGAGCTGCCCAGGCGAGGGTTCGCGCGAACGCGTCCGATTCAGCACGTGTATTCAGCGCCGAAAGCGCGGGCAACATCACCGTAGCGATGGCAATGGCAAAGATACCCAAGGGCAGCTCGGTTAACCTGTCAGAGTAATAAAGCCATGCCACGCTGCCATCGGGAAGTAAACTGGCCAAAACAGTGTCAAACAACAAGTTGATCTGGCTGACTGAGACACCGAAGAGTGCGGGCACCATCAACGTCATTATTTTGCGAACACCCGGATCCTGCGTATCCCAAACAGGCCTTGGTGTCAGTTGGAGCGAATGCAATGCAGGCCACTGAAATAACAACTGAATGACACCGGCGAGCATGACCCCCATCGCCAAGCCAAGCGCCGGTTCAGGCATGGCCGGTGCCCAGACGAGGGCCGCAGTAATCAGCGATAGATTAAGCAACACCGGCGTGTAAGCAGGAACCGCAAAGCGTCCGTAAGTGTTCAAAATTGCACCGCAAAAACCCGTCAAACTGATTAACAGTAAATAGGGAAAGGTCCACACGATGAGGTCCGCTGTTAGCGCAAGCTTCGCCGCGTCTCGGCTAAACCCGGGCGCAAATAAGAGCGCCACCCAAGGCGCCATAATCATGGCCAGGGAAGTCAAAAGCAGTAACGATCCACCAAGCACACCCGCCACTCGGTTGACGAGTGCTTTCACTTCGTCGTGGGAGCCTTGCTCGCGCACCTCGGTGAGCACAGGAACAAACGCCTGCGAGAAAGCGCCCTCGGCAAAGAGGCGTCTTAAAAAATTAGGGATCTTAAAAGCGACAAAGAACGCATCCGCATTCGGTGCAGCGCCCAGTAGATTGGCCAGTACAACGTCACGGCAAAGACCGAGCACTCTCGACAACGTGGTGCCCAAACTGACCACAAAACTGGCGCCTAACAGCCCACGCCGCCTACCCTCTGGCTCGCCCGCAACCTCCGTCACGTGACTAACCACTCCGCTCTCAAACCCTCGCCATGACGCGCTAGCCAATGTAAGGCGATGATTGTGAGGCCGTTATTGATCTTCCCCTCGTCTAACAGCGAAATGGCCTCTGCTCGCGGTATCGAATGCACCAAAATATCTTCGTGTTCAGTATCGAGGCCTTTCACCTCGCCAACGGCCGCAGAAGTCACGCGCCCAAGGAACAACCGAATTTGCTCTGAACACGCGCCGGGGCTTGGGTAATAAGAGACCACCGGGAGAAGTGCATCCATGGTACATCCAGCCTCTTCCAGCGCTTCACGGTGCGCCACCGCGTCGTCAGACTCACCCGGTTCGACAATTCCAGCCACCGCTTCGAGCATCCAAGGTGATTCATCTTCTCGAATAGCACCGGGCCTAAACTGTTCAATTAAAATGACGTGGTCGCGCTCGACATCCCACGGCAAGACCGCCACAGCGTCGCCGCGCTCAAACATTTCACGACGAATACCCTCGGTCCAACTGCCGTCAAAACGACGATGCTTAAGCGTCATCGCATCCATTCGGAAGTACCCCTCGAACAGTGTCTCGCGACGTGTCACCTCGACGTCACGAGCGCCGTAAACCAGCGCGACGTCGCTCAAAACCGTCGCTCCGTGCTCCAGCTCACCGGACTTGAGTAGTCGTCCACCTGATCTGCCACACCCAGAATCAAGGCAAATAACGCCATTCGTACGAGGACGCCGTTGTCAGACTGCCGAAAGATCGCAAGATTAGGGTCGTCATTGAGGTCGACGTCAAGTTCTTGTGCACCCTCTCTGGAGTCACGCGGTAACGGGTGCATGATGACCGTGTTCGGCTCACAAAACGCAGTGTAAATACTTTGATTGAGACGAAAGCGTCCGCGATAAAGGTCGGCATCCGCCTGAGACTCAAACCGCTCTTCCTGAATGCGCGTTGAGTAAACAATATCAACATTGGCAATACCGGCTTCGAGCTGATCGGTTTGAACCACCTCTATACCATTAGCGCGCATCTCATCGACCAACTCGCCTGGCATTTTTAGCTCCGAAGGCGCCACCAAACTCACACTGACATTGTTAAATCGCGTCAGTAGTCTTGAGAGTGAATGCACGGTGCGACCAAATCGAAGGTCGCCGACCATTGCGATTCTGAGCCCGTCGATACCGCGTTGGCGATCGGCAAGCTCGCTGCGAATCGTGTAAAGGTCGAGTAGCGCTTGGCTGGGATGCTCGTTTGAGCCGTCACCCCCATTGATCACGGGTACGCGACTTGCGCTGGCGAACTCACGCACAGATCCTGCTGTGGGGTGGCGCATGACAATGGCGTCAGAGTAGCCACTGAGTACTCGGGCGGTGTCGTAAAGCGACTCACCTTTTGCAATCGCCGTACTCTCAAAGCCCGTTGTCTCGCGGACATGCCCACCTAAAAGGTTAAACGCGCTACCAAAACTAATTCGGGTGCGAGTTGAGGGTTCGAAAAACATGGAACCAAGGATCGCGCCCTCAAGCACGCTTGTCTTGCGTTCTCGCTGTGCATACGGACGCATCCGGTCCGCAACCTCGAAAATTCGATCAACCTCTGCGCGATCAAACTGACCGATTCCTAATATGTGGTGCCCAGCGAATTTCACAGCGCTCTTTTCTCCCTGCACGCGACGTAGCGGACTTGCGCCCCTAGTTTAAACAGAAGCGGTGCTGACATCTAAAATTTCCCACTGCTCTGATACCCAGCGCTGTAACTCATTGAGCGCAAAGGCCTGCTTCTCAGTCAGCCCGTCTCGAGACAGCTCCTCCAAAAGCACTTTTTGGAACATCTCAAGATTCAAGTGACTGCTGTTTAGCCATTGTTCTCGGCAATGGTCACGCCAATGCTTGCGTTCCGACTCGGTCAAAATATCAGGCCAATTGCGTGCACGATAGCGAAACAAAAGCTCAGGTAAGCGCGGGTCGCTAAACCCAAACCGGCGATCTCTCAGTTCAGCAGGTGAGCAATCCCTAACTTCTTGAATGAGCCGTCGATCTGCACCGGGAACAAAGGCACCGTAAAGTGCGGCATCTGGATTGCTCTCTGTTTTTTTGGTGTTGTCGCGGTAGACGTCCTGAAGGTGTTGCGTAAATTCACCCGGATGACGGGCCTTGGCTTCTCGAAGCTCGTTCAAATATTGCCTCAGAGTCTGACCGCTCAAACCCAGCCGCTTGGCACACTCGGGCGTCACATGACTCATGGGCAAAAGTATGGGCGCTTTATTCACCTTGATCGTCATGAGCCCCGGGCGCTCCTCAGGCGACGCCAACTCGTGAGACTTGGCAAATAAACGCGTCCGAATAAGCTCGGGGGCCATTGTCAGGAACTCAGGTTTACGTGATAAATCAGCACAGATAACGTCAGACTTAAACTCAGGGTGCATCGCTAAGGGGACAACCACACCGAGACAACTGCGATTCGTTCCCATAAGTCCTGAAATGTGAACTAGCGGGGTTAGCCTAAGCGTGTCGATCATCGATTCAACACGCGTCTTGAACCGATTTGCCAGTAGTAGATCGAACAACACCTCATCGCTTTGTCGCAAGGCACGCGCCAATTGAAGCGTCGCCGTCACATCGGACATTGCATCGTGTGCAGCACCGTGCTCGAGTCCATTCGCAGCGGTGAGGTCCTCAAGCTTAAAACTGGGGGCCCCATCAGGACGTTTTGGCCAGTTAAGGCTGTCGGGGCGCAGTGCATAAAAGCACCGAACCACATCGATTAAGTCCCACCGACTGTTACCACAGCTGTACTCGCGTGCGTACGGATCAAAAAAATTACGCCACAGCGTAAACCGTGTCACTTCGTCATCGAACCGCAGGGAGTTATACCCCACACCACAAGTTCCAGGCTGCGACAGCTCATCGTGAATACGGGAAATAAAGCCCTGCTCAGTCACGCCTTTCTCTTGCGCTTCAAACGGCGAAATGCCCGTGACTCGAACGGCCACAGGATGCGGCAGCACATCGACTGACGGCTTTGCGTAGACGGTCAGCGGCTCTCCAACAACGTTTAAATCAAGCGTCGTCCGNACACCGGCAAATTGCCAAGGTCGGTCATTTGAAGGGGACGCACCCGACGTTTCGTAGTCATGCCAGTAAAGTGTCTCTAACGNCACGCTCCGCTCCCCGCGNCGCTCGCGCTAAAAACCTCGTNAGAACAACTCAATCGCTTGCTCTTCAATCGCGGCCTGCCACACTTTGGGACCTGTAATGTGGACTGACGTTCCCTCGGTATCCACCGCGACGCTGACCGGCATATCCTTTACCGTAAACGCGTAAATGGCCTCCATCCCTAAATCTTCAAAGGCGACGACACGTGCGGCTGTAATGGCTTTGGACACCAAGTAAGCCGCACCTCCGACTGCCATCAAGTAAACCGCCTGATGCTTGCGAATCGCCTCAATTGCCACCGGGCCTCGCTCTGCCTTTCCGATCATACCTAAGAGACCGGTACGCTCTAGAATGGTGTCAGTGAATTTATCCATGCGCGTTGATGTTGTCGGACCCGCAGGACCAACCACCTCGTCTCGAACAGGATCCACAGGGCCTACGTAATAGATGAACTTCCCGCTCAAATCGACCGGGAGCGGTTCATCGTTGGCAATCATTTGAGTCATGCGCTTGTGCGCAGCGTCNCGGCCGGTATACATCGTTCCTGACAGCAGCAGCGTGTCACCTGGCTGCCAGGTCACCGTCTCCTCGCGTGTCACCGTATCCAAATTCACCCGTCGGACTGACTCCCCCGGCTCCCAGGTGACGTCGGGCCATGCATCAAGATCAGGTGCCTCTTGAAATACGGGCCCATTGCCCGTCAACTCAAAATGCGCGTGGCGGGTCGCCGCACAGTTGGGAATCATCGCCACAGGAAGTGACGCTGCATGAGTGGGGTAATCCATGATTTTGACGTCGAGCACTGTGGTCAAGCCGCCCAAACCTTGCGCACCAATACCCAGTTTATTGACCGCATCCATAATTTCTAAACGTAATTCTTCAGCACGATTTGAGGCGCCTCGATCGCGAAGCTCATGAATATCAACCGGATCCATGAGCGACTCTTTCGCCATCACCATCGCTTTCTCAGCAGTGCCCCCAATGCCAATACCCAGCATGCCAGGTGGACACCAGCCCGCGCCCATGGTGGGAATCGTCTTCACCACCCAATCAACGATGCTGTCTGAAGGATTCAACATAGCAAGCTTGGACTTATTCTCCGAACCGCCACCCTTGGCGGCAACGCGAAAGTCGACGGTATCCCCAGCGACCAAGCGGGTGTGTATGACGGCTGGCGTATTATCCTTGGTGTTCCTGCGCAGACCCGCCGGATCCTCCAAGATCGAGGCACGAAGTTTGTTGTCCGGGTGCAAATAGGCGCGTCGCACCCCTTCATTAATCAGCGCTTCCAGTGTTTGAGAGGTCTCCCAACGAACGTCCATTCCCACGTCTACAAAGATCGTGACGATCCCCGTGTCCTGGCAAATCGGGCGCTTACCCATGGCACACATGCGACTGTTAATCAAAATTTGAGCCAAGGCGTCTTTCGCTGCCTGACTTTGCTCCATCTCGTAGGCGCGATTTACTGCTTGAACAAAATCGGTGGGATGGTAGTAAGAAATAAATTGAAGTGCATCCGCAACGCTTTCAACAATATCGCGGTCTTTAATTACCGTCATGAGACACCTCCAGCACCCTNTTTATTGAACATTAGGCAGCACCGGCGCNGGCGCCTCAGCAAGCGCGTCCACACTNGCTGATAAACGCCGGATATCCGTTCTGAGCTGATCTACGTTGGCATTAACCTGCTTTCGAAAGCCGTTGATGGAGGCGACCCATTCCTCGTTCGCACCCACTCTATTGGCCAACGATGCGCGCTCAAGGTTGGCACGGTTGACGTCGTCGGCCAGTCTCTCCACATCGCTCTGTATTTGCCGGGCAGACCCTGCTAATCGCTCAATGTCCTGAGATAACGTTTGCAGCGCCTTCAGGTCAGCCCTCAGCGCTTCCAGTGTCTTAGTCTGCCGAAAACCGTTGTCTTTTAAGGTTTGGACTGTGGTGGCGGCGGCTCGATCGGCCTTTTCCAAGTCAGTGACCTTTCGGTTCGCTGCACTGCGTGCATCCCAGAGCTTTCTCACTTCACTGTCCAACAAGTTCAGTTGCGCACCCATAGCCGCCGCTGACTTCGTTACCGTCTCGTCAGTATCAGTGAGTAAGTTTTCCAAACTCTGGACCTGTTTTCCGGTTCTGGCCTGATCACTCGTCAGCTCAGCAATCAGCTGATAACTAAACCACGCGTACCCCGATAGTCCACACACAGCGATGAACGATAAGGTCAAAAAGAACTTACTCGCGCTGCCCATACCCGCACCCTCGCGAGCTCGCCCAGGAATCGCGTTACGCGGCGCACTGTCCACGGCTTCGTCGCGGCGCGCTGCGAATGATGGAATTTCAGTTAAGTCATCGCCGGACATGTGAGCCCTCCCCCTGTACACCCAAAGTATACCTTGCTTAGCACGAACCCGTGGCCCCTATTGAGGCATAAAAAAAAGGCGGCCGTAGCCGCCCTCTTCATGCAATTGCCGTTAGACGTAGTGAAGCAGCGCCCAAACAACGACTGTCAGCAGCAAGGACATGTGGATCACGCCCTTTACCGAAGCCATCGGCCCTTGCTTTCCAAAGATTGCGTTGATTTCAAGCAATACAATGAGGCCCAGAGCCAGCATCAAGCCGGTCGAGGTCCCACCCAATACGGCCGTGAGGTGCTTAGACCCCAGCATACCGAGCAACATTGGACCCGAGAACAAGGTGTTGGTTCGACTCGCCAGACCTGCTTTTGCAGCGTTTGAGGGTCCGTCTCCTTCTTTCATGCCCAACACTACTTGCTGTGCTGGCCAAATGATCAGCCACACGTTGAGGAACATAAACGTGCCTGCCGTTGCACCGACCCAGATAGCCGCCTGGCTCATATTGGTAAAGGCACCGAGCTTGTGGAACAAATAAAGGCCCGTGATGAAGGTGAACATTGCTCCCCAACGGAACCACCACAGTGCGCGCGGCGCCAGCTTAGCCATGGCGTCTTTCTTTGCCTCAGCCTCAGCTTCTTTGAAGTACTCGGTTTGTACAAAGTTGAAGTAGTACAGCATGCCGATCCATGTAATGCCCGCAAGCACGTGCACGTACCGGAAGATGAAACCAATCGCGTATTCCATTTATCTTTCCCCTTGTGAAAAATAGCGTCTCCGACGCNCTACCCACNCGCAGTATATCGCCGCCCCACAAAAAAAGAACCCGNCACGTGGCCGGGTTCTTAATTTACCTGAGCGCGAGCACTACATCATGCCGCCCATACCACCCATGCCGCCCATATCAGGCATTGCAGAACCCCCGCCATCGACTTTTGGCGACTCAGCAATCATGACTTCAGTCGTGATCATCAAACCAGCCACCGAGCCTGCTGCTTGCAGTGCAGTACGAGTCACTTTCGCCGGATCAAGAATACCCATGGCGATCATGTCACCGTATTCTCCAGTCGCCGCGTTGTACCCAAAGTTACCTTCACCCTGACGGACCTTGTCCAAAACGACCGAGGCTTCGTCTCCAGCGTTGCCCACAATCTGACGCAGAGGACTTTCCATAGCGCGCAACGCAGCTGCGATGCCCGTATTCTGGTCTTCATTGTCACCTGTCAGGCCCTGAACAGCAGCAATCGCTCTGATCAACGCAACACCGCCGCCAGCAACAACGCCCTCTTCAACCGCGGCTCGAGTAGCATGAAGTGCATCTTCCACTCGCGCTTTCTTCTCTTTCATCTCGATCTCTGTCGCAGCACCGACCTTGATCACTGCCACACCGCCGGCGAGCTTTGCAACGCGCTCTTGCAGCTTTTCACGATCGTAATCTGATGACGTGTTTTCGATCTGAACTCGGATTTCACTCACACGACCTTGAATCGTGTCAGCATCACCCGCACCGTCGACCAGCGTGGTGGTGTCCTTGTCCATTGTGATGCGCTTTGCGTTACCCAGGTGCTCAAGACTGGTGTTCTCAAGATCAAGACCCACTTCTTCCGAGATCACTGTCCCGCCGGTCAAGATCGCAATGTCTTGCAGCATCGCCTTGCGACGATCTCCAAAGCCAGGCGCCTTACACGCTGACACTTTTACGATTCCGCGCATGTTATTCACAACCAAAGTTGCCAGCGCTTCACCTTCGACGTCCTCTGCGATGATTACGAGAGGACGAGACGCTTTTGCCACTTGCTCAAGCACGGGCAGCAACTCTCGAATGTTCGAAATCTTCTTGTCGACGAGCAACACAAAAGGCTCTTCAACTTCAGCGGACATGTTGTCTTGGTTGTTGATGAAGTAGGGTGAAAGGTAGCCACGATCAAACTGCATGCCTTCAACCACGTCGAGTTCGTTCTCAAGACCTGAGCCTTCCTCAACGGTAATCACACCCTCTTTACCCACTTTCTCCATCGCTTCGGCAATGATTTCACCGACCGATGTATCGCTGTTTGCCGAGATTGTGCCGACTTGCGCGATTGCTTTGTTGTCCTCACAAGGAGAGGCCATACCGGATAACGCCTCAACTGCTGCAATAACTGCTTTGTCGATACCGCGCTTCAGGTCCATCGGGTTCATGCCTGCTGCTACAGATTTGAGGCCTTCGTTGACGATCGATTGGGCAAGTACTGTGGCCGTCGTTGTTCCGTCACCGGCAACATCAGACGCCTGTGAAGCGACTTCCTTCACCATCTGAGCACCCATGTTCTCAAACCGGTCTGCCAATTCAATTTCCTTTGCAACCGATACACCGTCTTTGGTCACTGTCGGAGCACCGAATGACTTTTCCAGGACGACGTTACGGCCCTTTGGCCCCAGTGTTGCCTTTACCGCGTCTGCCAGTGTGTTAACACCAACCAGCATGCGCTGACGAGCGGAGTCGCCAAAAAATACGTCTTTAGCTGCCATGTATAAATTCCTTTACTTAGGTTGGACTTTAGTAAATTAGTCGATAACTGCGTAGATTTCGCCTTCGCTCATTAAGATAAGCTCTTCACCGTCTATTTCGATGGTGTTGCTACCCGCGTATTGGCCAAAAACAATGTTATCGCCGACTTGAACGGTTAAAGGGCGTTGCTCGCCATTATCAAGCACTTTGCCAGCGCCAACCGCAATAATTTCGCCTTGATTAGGCTTCTCTTTTGCAGAGCCTGGAAGGACGATACCGCCAGCCGAGGTCTCTTCTTCTTCCTTACGACGAACGACAACTCTGTCGTACAACGGACGAATATTCATGAGTTTCAGTCTCCAAAATGACAATTTCTTTTAGTCCCCACGTGGGACTGAAGGAATAATGGGGGCTCAAATCACAATTTCAAGCTTTTTTTAGCACTCAAGGGCTGAGAGTGCTAATTCTGCTCAAAAAAATCGAAATCGACCGTATTTATTCGTCGTCGAGGCGAGAAAAATCACCCTCGAGCGTAATCGGCCCCCGATCATCGGTCTGAGACGACT
>JGI26086J50260_1001886_pt1 | contig 11748 bp, 8 predicted proteins | sample SaaInl3SG_22_DNA_FD_50260 | JGI IMG/M metagenome (IMG submission 50260)
TCCCAAGTTGGTGATGTTGTGTCTCTCCAATAAATTTTATAACCTTTTGCCCCTTCTACTTTACTCCATTTTAATCTTACATTTGCTTCTACAATACCTCCAATAGCAACTTCTTTAGGTGCAGCTGGTGCCCAAGCTAAACTTGCTAAATTTATGGCGTTTACTGCTGTTAATTTTTTAGCATACGGAAAGTTTACATGCTCAAAAGTATCACCATATTTTATACCATTTTCGGTTCTAATATCTTGGTGTTGTTGTGTATAGTTTTCATGAGCCTCCATAATTCTAATACCTGCAAAACCTAAATCGTTAAAAGGCCTGTGGTGCCCACCTCTACCAAACCTATCCAACCTATAAATCATCATCGGATTCATTTCTGGCATATATGTTTTGGTTGTTTTATGCACATATCTTGCTAATTGTCTTGAAATACCATCAACTTCACCACCGTAAAATCTACGCATTCTTCTTTGTCTTTCTGTTTCGTTTGCAGGAACTGGTTCACTAAAAATCCTAAAAGAACGATTGTCTATAACACCATCTACACCTTCAATGTTTCCAATCATATCATTATTTAAAATTCCAATAATATCCCATCCTTTTTCTTTAGCGTATTTTGCTAATCCTGCACCACCAAAAAGACCTTGTTCTTCACCCGAAAGACCTACATAAATAATACTACTTTCAAATTTATATTTACTTAAAACTCTTGCNGCNTCAATAGTACCNGCCATACCAGATGCATTATCATTGGCTCCNGGTGCATCTTTTGTAAAGTTAGAACCATCACTATTTCTAGAGTCTATATCTCCACTCATAATAATATATCTATTTGGATATTTGGTTCCTTTTTGTATTGCAACAACATTTACAACATAAGCATCATGAGGTACTCTTTTACTCATTTCTGTAGTTACCAAATCTTTTTGATAAAAGACATTAATACAATTGTTACAATCACTAGAAATATTATCAAATTCAGACTTTATCCAACGTCTTGCAGCACCAATACCTCTTGTATTAGAAATGGTATCAGAAAAAGTGTTTCTAGTACCAAATTCTGTAAGCGTTTTTACATCTGCTTTAATTCTATCTGCTGAGACAGCATTAATAATATCGTAAATTTTACTGTCTGTTTGAGTAAAACTAACATTTGAAATTAATAAAATTAAAAAAGTAATTTTTTTCATTGGTTTAAATTTTAGAGACTAAAATACAAAAGAAAAAAGAGAATAGTTGTTATGNAACCATTCTATTTTTATATTTAACAAGAGATTAAACCTGTTACTCTTTACCTAAACTCTTTGNTAGTTTAAATCCTACTAATAATGATACACTTCTGAATAAGAAAATTTATTTACTTNAAATTCTACCAAAAAACTNGCTATGCCAATTAGATAGTTTATTTTTTGATTCTTAATCTTTAAATTTAAGGGCTGTTAATATTTTCACCCCTGTACTCTATAAATTTTATAGATGCATTTATCAATAGAAAATACGGTCTTTGTTTGACAATTATTACAATCCTTAGTATTTTTACCTAGAAAAATTTTAACAATAAAAAGTTATACATCTATAATGAAAATCATTATCTCACCTGCAAAATCTTTAGATTTCGAAAGCAAAGTACCTACAACTTTGCATACACAACCTCGTTTTTTAGAAGAATCTCAAAAATTAAATAAAAAACTAAAAACACTATCCAAAAACAAGCTTTCTAGTTTAATGTCTATTTCTGATGATTTAGCAGCTTTAAATTATGATAGAAATCAAAATTGGAAAATACCATTTACAAAAAAAAATGCGAAACAAGCTATTTACGCATTTACAGGCGCTGTTTTTCAAGGAATTGATGTAAACTCTTTACACGAAGATAAAATTCCTTTTTTACAAGACAAATTAAGAATTTTATCGGGTTTATATGGTTTATTAAAGCCTTTAGATTTAATACAACCTTATAGATTAGAAATGGGCACAAAAATANAAGTAGGNAAAAAAGATAATTTATACCAATTTTGGGATGATGCTTTGGCAAAATCTTTAAATGAAGAACTAAAAGAAGACGAATTACTAATTAATTTAGCAAGTACAGAATACTTTAAAGCATTGCCTAAAAAAGTTTTAAAAGTGCCAATGATAACACCTGTATTTAAAGATTTTAAAAACGGACAATACAAAACCATTATGACCTATGCTAAAATGGCACGTGGTTATATGGTTAGATATATTGTAGAAAACAATATAGAAACCATAGAAGACTTAAAAGGATTTAATATAGAAGGTTACGGTTTTTCTGAAGAAATGTCTTCTGGTAATAATTTGGTTTTTACCCGTTAGTCTTCATAGAAGACATTACCCACATGTGTGGTGCTGTAACCGCAAACAANACAGCAAATAAGCTAGAAGAAAAAAGCTTTAACGACGGTGTTAAAAAGTAAAGTAATAAAATACCTACTGCACTAATTACCCAAAACAAAAGAGCCTTTTTAATAAATTTTAGAATTGTTTGCTTATTTACCTCTCCAGATAAAAATAAAACTTGATGTAGTATAGATGGTAGTGAATGCCAGAGAATAAAATAAATAGCAAAGCCAAAAATCAAAGAGGTNGTTTTAAAAACCAAAAAAAGAAACATTAAATAAAATAATTCTTTCATAATTGTTTTNNNAGAAATTTGTTTNTTGAAATAAAAGTAGATACTCATTAGTAAAAACAAAAGCCCACTAATNAGTAAAATTAACTTTACAAGGAAAGGACTAAAAGAAACACCAACTAAATCTATCATTATTTCTTTTAGCTGTATTTCCGAATTATAAAAAAGCATTGCAAATACAATTAAGCCATAAACAAAAAAATAAAAGTAGCTTTCAATACTATTTTGTTTTATTTTTTCTGAAAAATGTTCCTCTCCAAAATGAAAAGCACTAATTATAATAAAGATAATTATTGCTAAAAAAGAGTTCAAAAAGAACAATAAAACACATAAACCAATCATAAATAGATAGATAAGTAAATTTTTATTAACATTTTTATTTGATGCAAAATTTCTCTTAGAAAGAATTAATAAGTCATTGGCTCCGTGAAGTATACCTATTGTTATCACTAGGAAAAACGCAAATGAATCCTCTACAATTTCTCCGAATTGTATCCCAAACCAGAACAGTAAAAATGTAAAAAATATCATAAAATTTTGATAATGTGTAAAAATTTCATCTCTCATATTACAAATATATCATTTTTATATTGTAAGTTTGTTATATCTTTATTAAAAAAGACTAAACAAAANTAATACTAACTTAATTATTTTTATTATGAATTTTACAAGTTTTTTAGCTGTTTCTAAAATGGCCCCAGACGATTATGTAGGTTTTACATTTTTTGTAGGATGTATGGCTATGATGGCTGCATCAGCATTTTTCTTTTTATCAATGAACAGTTTTGATAAAAAATGGAGAACCTCTATTCTAGTTTCAGGTTTAATTACATTTATTGCCGCTGTTCACTACCTTTACATGAGAGATTATTGGGCTGCTAATGCAGAATCACCAACTTTCTTTAGATATGTAGACTGGATTCTTACTGTACCATTAATGTGTGTTGAATTCTACTTGATATTAAAAGTAGCTGGTGCTAAAAAATCATTAATGTGGAGAATGATATTATTTTCTGTGATAATGTTGGTAACTGGTTATGTAGGAGAAGTAATTGACAGACCAAATGCTTGGTTATGGGGATTAATTTCTGGAGCTGCCTATTTTGCAATTGCTTACGATATCTGGTTAGGAAGTGCGAAAAAATTAGCTGTAGAAGCTGGTGGATCAGTATTAAAAGCTCACAAAGCGCTATGTTGGTTTGTTTTAGTTGGATGGGTTATCTATCCTATTGGATACATGGCAGGAACACCTGGATGGTATGAAGGTATTTTTGGTGGTTTAAATCTTGACGTTGTTTACAACATTGGAGATGCAATTAACAAAATTGGTTTCGGGTTAGTAATCTATTCTTTAGCTACTGAAAACTCAAAATAATAATCGTTCAAACGACAATCAAAACCCAAAAACGTATAGTTTTTGGGTTTTTTTATATTAACAATCTGCCATTCTAACTGTAACTGCCAAACCACCTTCAGAAGTTTCTTTGTAATTTTTATTCATGTCTTTTGCAGTTTCCCACATTGTATCAATTACTGTATCTAAAGGTACTTTTACATCTTTGGGGTCGGTTTCTAAAGCCATTTCTGCAGCGTTAATTGCTTTTATAGCTCCCATGGCATTTCTTTCTATACAAGGTATTTGCACCAAACCACCAATAGGATCACAAGTTAAACCTAAGTGATGTTCCATCGCTATTTCTGCTGCTACTAGACATTGTGCTACTGTACCACCTAACAATTCAGTTAAAGCAGCTGCAGCCATAGCAGAAGAAACACCAATTTCTGCTTGACAACCACCCATTGCTGCAGAAATGGTGGCGTTTTTCTTAAAAATGCTACCAATTTCGCCTGCAGTTAATAAGAATTTTTTAATATGTTCAAAATCTGCAGTATGATTTTCAATCACCAAATAGTACATTAAAACTGCAGGAATTACACCTGCACTTCCATTTGTTGGAGCTGTTACAACTCTTCCTAAAGAGGCATTTACTTCATTAACAGAAAGGGCAAAACAACTTACCCATTTTAAAATTTCTCTAAATTTCACTTCTGTATTTCTTATAGCAGCAGTCCATTGTTGAGGATTATTATAAACACCATCTTTTATTAATTTTTGATGCGTTTCGTAAGCACGCCTTTTCACATTTAAACCTCCTGGAAGCTTCCCTTCTGTATGACAACCTATGTACATACATTCTAACATGGTATCCCAAATTCTACACAATTCTTTGTCTATAAATTCTGCTGAATTTAATTCGAGCTCGTTTAACAAAACAATTTCAGAAATGGTTTTATGTTTTTCTTACAATACTCTTCTAACTGAATGGCTTTATTTATAGGGAAAGGAAAATTCTTTTTATCAATGTTTAATTCTTGTTCTAAATGGTCGTTTTCTTGAACAATAAATCCACCTCCAATAGAAAAATACGTTTGATTAGAAATTTCTTCACCTTTTAAAAAACCTCTAAAAGTTAGACCATTTGGATGAAAAGGTAAAAACTCTCTATTAAAAATAATTGAATTTTTATAAAAAGGGATGGTTTTACCTCCTTTAAAAATAATTTCTTCTTGGGTATTAATTCTATCAACAATTATAAAAATATCTTCTANAGGTATATATTCTGGNTCTGCCTCACTTAAACCTAATAAAATAGATAGATCTGTAGCATGTCCTTTTCCTGTTAAAGAAAGTGAACCATATAAATCTACCTTTATTTCATCAATCAAATCAAATTTATTATTTGCTCTAATTTTAGAAATATAGGCTTGTGCGGCTCTCCAAGGACCTAAAGTGTGCGAGCTTGATGGCCCCACACCAATTTTTAGCATATCAAAAACACTTATAAATTGCGACATTGTTAAAATTAATCAATTTATTTAATGTAAATGTAAAAAATACAACTAAATAAGCTTTATTTTTTTACATAATTTAATAATANCTTNTTATTTCATTCTGTAAACTGACTTTTTTCAAATTTTTCAATTAGCATATCGAAAGTTATAGTACTATATTTTATTTTCAGACTTTCCAATTCTTTCTAAAACCTCTTCAATACCTTTGTCAAATTCTTTAGCTTTAAAACAAGAAACAGTTTCTATAACTGCCTTAAAGATTAATGCCTCTAAAACTTTGGTTTCAGCAGTTAATAATTAGATATTAGAACGCAGGTTTTTACTTTCCATAAATTGCTTATTTAAAACCACTTTTTCGTTAATTATCTGCATAAAGTTTTAAACTTTTAAAATCAATCAAAATATTATTTAAACTTAAGTAGTAATTTCAATAGATAAATTTAAAATATTGTTATTTCTTTAAATAAATTAGACGAAAATATGTCAACATGTCACATAATTTTTCATTAAAAAATAAAAAAACTGACAATTTTCTATAAAAAAGTAGATGGCACACACTTTGACTATTTGTAAACGTAAAATTGAATTAAAAAATTATTAAAATAAATATTATGAGTAAAATAATTGGAATCGATTTAGGTACAACCAACTCTTGTGTTTCTGTAATGGAAGGTAATGAGCCAGTGGTAATACCTAATGCTGAAGGAAAAAGAACAACACCATCTATAGTTGCATTTGTAGAAGGTGGAGAACGTAAAATTGGAGACCCTGCCAAAAGACAAGCGGTAACAAACCCAACAAAAACGATATACTCTATTAAACGTTTTATGGGTAATAAGTTTTCTGAATCTTCTAAAGAAGTAAAAAGAGTTCCTTATAAAGTAGTAAAAGGTGATAATGATACACCAAGAGTAGATATAGACGGTCGTTTATATACACCACAAGAAGTTTCTGCAATGGTGTTACAGAAAATGAAAAAAACTGCTGAGGATTACTTAGGTTCAGATGTTGCTGAAGCTGTAATTACAGTTCCTGCATATTTTAATGATGCACAAAGACAAGCTACAAAAGAAGCCGGAGAAATTGCTGGTTTAAAAGTTAGAAGAATCATAAACGAACCAACTGCAGCTGCTTTAGCTTACGGTTTAGATAAGTCTAATGATGATAAAAAAATTGTTGTTTTTGATTTTGGTGGTGGTACACATGATGTTTCTATCTTAGAATTAGGAGATGGTGTATTTGAAGTATTAGCTACTGATGGTGATACACATTTAGGTGGAGATGATGTTGATGAAAAAATAATCAACTGGTTAGCAGAAGAGTTTAAAGCTGATGAAAACATGGATTTAAGAGAAGATCCAATGGCTTTACAACGTTTAAAAGAAGCTGCCGAAAAAGCTAAAATTGAATTATCTTCTTCTTCTTCTACAGAAATTAACTTGCCCTATGTAACTGCAACTGCAAGCGGACCAAAACACTTGGTAAGAACTTTGTCTAAATCAAAATTTGAGCAATTAATTGATGATTTAGTAAAAAGAACCATACAGCCTTGTGAAACTGCTTTAAAAAATGCAGATTTATCTAAGTCTGATATTGATGAAATAGTTTTAGTTGGTGGATCTACAAGAATACCTGCTGTACAAGAAGCTGTAGAAAAATTCTTTGGAAAAACACCAAGTAAAGGTGTAAATCCAGATGAAGTTGTTGCTTTAGGTGCTGCAATACAAGGAGGTGTTTTAACNGGTGATGTAAAAGACGTTCTTTTATTAGANGTTACACCATTATCATTAGGTATTGAAACAATGGGTAATGTATTCACAAAATTAATTGATGCAAATACAACAATNCCAACAAAAAAATCACAAGTATTTTCAACAGCAGTAGACAATCAACCTTCTGTAGACATCCATGTATTACAAGGTGAAAGAGCAATGGCTGCTGACAATAAAACAATTGGACGTTTCCAATTAACAGATATTCCACCAGCACAAAGAGGTGTACCACAAATTGAAGTAACCTTTGATATTGATGCAAACGGAATTATTAAAGTTTCTGCAGTAGATAAAGCTACAGGAAAATCTCAAGATATTCGTATAGAAGCATCTTCTGGTTTATCTGAAGAAGAAATCGAAAAAATGAAGCAAGAAGCAGAAGCAAATGCAGATGCTGATAAGGTTGCAAAAGAAACTGCTGAAAAAGTAAATGGTGCAGATTCTATGATTTTCCAAACAGAAAATCAATTAAAGGAGTTTGGTGATAAATTATCAGCAGATAAAAAAGAACCTATTGAAGCTGCTTTAACAGAATTAAAAGCTGCTCATGAATCTAAAGACTTAGCACAAATAGATNCTGCTATGGAAAAGATAAATGAAGCTTGGAAAGCTGCCTCAGAAGAAATGTATGCTGCACAAGGTGGTGCAGATGCCGGTGCACAACAAGCACAACCAGAAGCTGGTAATGCAGATGAAGGTGATAATGTAGAGGATGTAGATTTCGAGGAAGTAAAATAAGTCCAATCTCTGAACCTAGTTCAGAATCTATATAAATTGAAAACGCAATCATTAATTTGGTTGCGTTTTTTTTATAACTTTTAACTATTTTTACCAAAAAATGTTTTTGAAAACTTACAACCCAACCAACTTTTTTAAACATACTTTTTGCGAGTTTCAACAAGTTGATGATTTTCAATTTCCAGAAAACACCTATTACAAAAGTAAATCTAACAGCATCTATTTTTATACAGAAAAAGGCGTGTATAGAAAATCGAATCATTGGGGGCGTGTTGCTAATTGTAGGTGGAGATTGATAGCTAATAACAATTATAAAAACCAGCAATTTGTAATTGGTTTTGCAAAATGGGCAGACTTCTACCCTATCAATTCATCAGAAAAAATATTTTTCATTAAAGTTGATTTTGAAGCTAAAAAAACCACAATACAGCCAACAAAAGAAGAAACTAATCATTATTTATTTACATATACCGAAGCTCAAAAAAGAATAAAACAAATAAATCATTTACTTAAAGATGATAAATGGGCAAATTATTTTGACTTAAAAATTGAAGAATTACGCTTTAATATTATTACTGAATTCATAAATTCGGATATATCACTTCAGGAAATTAAAAGTAAGTTTAATTAAAACCTAATCAATACAACACGATATAAATCTTTGAAATCTGTTTTATTTTTCGCTATTAATAAATTCCTTTTTAGTAAATTTAAAAGGTATAATTATTGATGATGATTTTGCTACTTTAGCAACGGTTTTAGAAAAACAATAATTACAGCTATTTTTAATAGAAAACCCTTCACAACATGAAAAAATTAATCTTAATTGTAGCCATTATTTTGGGGAGAATACTTACAACAAACGCACAAGAAAAAACCTATAATTTAACCATTAATATTACTGGCTTAAGCTCTAATAAAGGCAACGTTTTGGTTGCGTTATATGATAAAAAAGAAGCTTTTTTAAAAAAAAGTTTTAAAGGTGGCATTGCAAAAATTATAGATAAACAAACAACGTATATTTTTAAAGATATTCCGAAAGGGGAATATGCTGTTTCATTTTTTCATGACGAAAACAACAACAACAAAATGGACACCAATTTTATTGGAATCCCAAAAGAAGATTATGGGTTTTCTAACAACACAAAAGGTTTTATAAGACCACCAAAATATAATGATGCGAAGTTTCAGTTAACTAAAAACAAAACCATCAACTTAAACATCTAATACAGGTTATTACCGATTAACAATTAGCTTGATCAGCAATCTTTTGTACCCAATTATTTATACTGTAATTGGCACAAATAAAATGGTGTTTCGCTATAACAGTAGTCTTTTCTATTGATTAGCCCACCAACTACCATTATAATATATTCGCAGTAGTGTTAAACTTATTTGTTACCAACTGGCGGTTTTAACAAATAACGATGTTCGTCTATCTATTTTTCATCTTTAAAATTGATTCTTCCCAAAAATAAAAAACTCTAAATTTAGAAATAATTTTAAATGAATAAATTAGTATCTTTATTGTGATAAAATGTTAAAAATGTTTTTATGAAAATTACAAAAATCTTCTCTTTATTAATTGTAATTCTATTGTTTTCTTGCAACAACAATACTAAATTAATTTCTGGTTTAAAAAGTGTAAGTAGAAGCATACAAGAGCAATATGCACCAGACAAAAGAGTTGCCATTTTTAATATTAATTTCGATTATTCTGATGATAAAATTATTGTAACTGGCAAAACTGATAAAAAAGAAGCCTATCTAAAATTATTAGATAGTTTAAAATCTTTAGAGGTTAAATTTATAAATAAAATTAGAGTTTTACCAGATACTACTGTAAGTAATAAAAAATATGCTGTTGCTAGAAATTCTGTTATTAATATTAGATCTGCACCTAAACATTCTGCAGAATTAGGTACACAAGGTTTGCTAGGAATGTCTTTAAAAGTACTAGATAAAGAGGGCGATTTTTACAGAATACAAACCCCAGACAAGTATATTTCTTGGGTTGATAAAGGTGGAATTACCTTAATGAATAAAGAAGAACTTGACCAATGGGACAATAATAAAAAAATAATTTACACCAAAAATTTTGGTTATGTTTATGCTAATAAAAGCACTAATGCCAGTATTGTTTCTGACATTTCTTTAGGAGGGATTTTAAAGCTTGTTTCCTTACATCCTAATTACGTTAAAGTCGCGTACCCAGACAATAGAGTAGGTTTTATTAAAAGAGATGAAGCACTGATGTATGATGCTTGGTTAGATAATTTAAATCCAACTGAAAGCAATGTTGAAAAAATTGCAAAAACAATGGAAGGCTTTCCTTATTTATGGGGCGGCACTTCTGCCAAAGGAATGGATTGCAGTGGTTTTACAAAAATGGTGTATTTAATGAATGGTTTTATCATTCCTAGAGATGCCTCACAACAAATACATGCTGGTAAAAAAGTAGACGTAAACCTTAATTTTTCTGATTTGCAAAAAGGGGATTTATTATTTTTTGGAAAAAAAGCAACCCTAAATAAACAACAACGAGTAACACATGTAGGTATTTGGTTAGGAAATAATAAACAAGAATTTATTCATGCTTCTGGAAATGTACATNTTTCTTCTATGGATGCGAATCATCCTTTGTATGACGAATATAACAAAAATAGATACTTAGGCAGTAGACGTTATTTAGGGATTAAAGACAAAAATATTATTGATTTGAGAGATAAGTTAAAACTTTAAATCATTATAAATTTTGGTTACAGAAATTGGAATAAATTAACAAAAAAGACCTCATAAATTATATAATCTATGAGGTCTAATATTTTATAAACTTCAATTTTAATACAAGACTCTAAACTTAATGGTGCCTTCTACTTTTCTTAATTCGTCTATTACTTCTTTATTATATTCTTTATCTAAATCTGTAATTACATAGCCCACTTTTGGGTCTGTAGATAAATATTGCCCGTTGATATTCAGATCGTATTTTGCTAAAATCTTATTAATTTTTGCCATCACACCTGGTACATTTTTATGAATGTGTAAAAAACGGTGTGCATTGGTTTGTCTTGGCAAACGAATGTTTGGAAAGTTTACAGCATCTACAGTGTTACCAGAGTTAATGTATGCCATAATTTTGCTAGGTACAAAATCTGCAATATCTCTTTGTGCTTCTTCTGTACTACCACCTACGTGAGGTGTCAAAATTACGTTATCTAGTCCTTTTAATTCGGTAATAAATTCGCCATTTTTTCTTGGTTCTTCTGGATAAACATCAATAGCTGCACCTGCTATTTTTTTAGATTTTAAAGCAGCAACTAATGCGGGTATATCTACTACAAATCCTCTAGATAAGTTTACTAAAACCGCTCCATCTTTCATTTGAGAAATTTCTCTTTCTCCAAAAAAGTTTTTATTGGCTGCATTGTCATCTACGTGCAAACTAACTGCATCCGAAATAGACAATAACGCTTCTANATTACTCACTTTTGTTGCGTTACCTAAGGCTAGCTTATCTTCAACATCGTAATAATAAACATCCATACCTAAAGCTTCTGCTAAAACCGATAATTGCTTACCAATATTACCATAACCAACAATACCTAATTTTTTACTACGCACTTCTCTNGAACCTGCTGCTGTTTTTTGCCATTGACCATTGTGTATTTCTGTACTTCTTTGAAATACAGAACGCATTAACATAATAATTTCTCCAATTGCCAATTCTAC
>JGI26086J50260_1001887_pt1 | contig 11748 bp, 14 predicted proteins | sample SaaInl3SG_22_DNA_FD_50260 | JGI IMG/M metagenome (IMG submission 50260)
TGCATGTAAATTTTTATTATCTTTTGTTAATTCTTGATACGTATTTTTAGAATTGTTTTTTGGTGATATCACAAAAAGAACTTCACAAAAATCTATGTTTTCAAAAGTTTTAAAAAGTTTTAAAAAGTTTTGAAAATAATCCCAGATCTTCTTCTAATACAGGAATAATAAATATACACTTGTCTTTCATAATTTATACTACCTGTACTCTTTTAAAGTCTTATCTTTTTCTTAGATACGCTTTGAACTTTTCACTATACGTTCTGCCAATTGGTATGTGATGTTTTCCAATTATAACTAGATTGTCGTAAATCAGTTCTATCTTCTTTGCATTAACGATATAAGACTTATGAACTCTTATAAAGGTGCTAGAGGGTAATTTGTTATCTATTTCTTTTAAACTAGATGACGATGCTATTGGCTCTTTTGCTGTCACAATTTGCACACCACCTTCTGAACTTTTTATAATTAATATATCATCATGACTTATATTAATCATTCTTCTATTGCAATTAAAGAACGTATGAGTACTATTGTCTTCCTTTGTGTCTAAACGATCTTCGTTTAGTAAAGCAGAAGAAATTAATGCTCTTTTTTCTTTTGTTTCTTTTATTGCTTCTTTTATAGAGTATTCATGTAGTGGCTTTTTTATAAAATAAACAACCCTTTTGTTGTTTATAACACTTACTGCATAATCTGGATTAGCAGTAACCACAACCACATCGGATTTCATTTGCTTTTTATCAATTTCATTTAGAAAATCTAACCCTGTAAAATCAGGCATTTGCATGTCTAAAAAAACAAGATCTACATTGTTTGTTTCTAAATAACTTAGCGCTTTTCTAGGACAAAGGAACTTTCCTACTACATTTACATCCTCTAACTTGCTGACTACGGCTTCAAAAATTCCGTGGACGAACATTTCGTCATCTACTAATACTATATTCATTGGGGTTATTTTACAGTTACNAAATTAATAGTTATTCATGTTAGACTAATAAAAGGTCTAACAAACTGCATTTTAATTCAATTGAACGACAGAAAATCATCATTGAACGAAATTTAATATTAGGTTTTTTATATTTTTTATGATCAAAAACCATACCTAAATAACAAATCTAAGAAAAATACAGGGTAGTTAATATATTAATTATAAAGGGTTAAGTTGAGTTTTTTTAAAAATGCTTCAAATCTATTCCTAGTTTAAAAAATCACAATACACAAAATCTATACTAATGATAAAAATTACGAGCAAGAAATAAATAGAGCTTACATGCTAAACAAAAGTATAAATCCAAAAAGTGACGTACGCGATACCTAGTAATAAAAACAATGCAATTTGTAGAATAGACACAAAAAAGCACCTCTCTTAAAAAGCATATATAGTAGATTTAGAGGATAAATATTTAAGTTATATTTACGTTAAAACTATGCTTTAAAATCGGGTGCTATAGCGACTATACTGTATCAAAAAATCTAGCTCTAACCCCTTAAAACTAGAATTGATAGTCACATTACAAATATAAAGAACTACATACTTATTAGAAAAAACAAACCCAACAAACAGCACTTAAACCACAATAAACAACATAAAAAGACTTATGAATGCATAAAATTATTTTATATTAAAAAAATAAAAATCTAAAGAAAAACTGGTTATTTTCTTCCAAAATCAGCTGGTATTTCCCCCCAAGCTTTGGTTTCCCATTTTAATATCGGGTTTTCAAAGTCGTTTTTACCCAACCAATCTTCTGCTCTTTTAATAAGCGTAAGTAATTCTCTGTTTTTGGCATCAAAATGTAAATTTGTTTTGCATTTTTTTTGACGAATCCAACTCATTGCTATTTTTGAGTCAGAGTATATAGGTATGGTTTGTTTTTGTTTACTCTTTAACAAAGCAATACCATGAACTAAAGCAAGAAATTCTCCTATNTTATTAGTTCCTCTAGGAAAAGGTCCCATTTTAAATAACTCTTTCTTATTTTGTGTTAAAACCCCTCTGTATTCCATTTTTCCTGGATTTCCAGAACAAGCTGCATCTACAGAAATACTTTCTAAAATAGGTTTTCCGTANTTCTGTAAGTCAATTTTAGTAATTTTTTTGGGCAGCGGTTTTTTTCCAATGTAGTCTTCATACTTGTTCTTAAAAGCAAGTTCAGCTTGTGCTAAAGTAGAGAAAGATTTGTAGGCTGCCTTTTCAAAACCATCAATCTGCCTTTTACAGACTTGCCAAGAAGTATATATTCCTGNTTTTTTGCCTCTCCAAACTACATAAAATTTTTTCTTACTCATTAACTGAAATAATTACCTCTTCAATGATTCTTGGAAAATAGCTTTGCTCTAATACATGTATTTTTTTTGCAATACTTTCTGGAGTATCATTAGAGTCTAATGCCGTTTTTGCTTGATAAATAATCGCACCTTCATCATAATGTTCATTTACAAAATGAATTGTAATTCCTGTTTCTTTCTCCTTATTATCTGCNACAGCTTTATGAACATGCATTCCATACATTCCTTTTCCTCCATATTTTGGCAATAACGCAGGATGTATGTTTAGTATTTTTTTGGGAAATGCCTTTATGATTTCTGTTGGAACCTTCCACAAAAAACCCGCTAAAACAATTAGATCTGCATTCTCTTTTAAAAAGTTTAGAATTTTATCTGTTANTAAAAATTCATCTCTTGTAAAATGTGAACTCGGCGTATTTAACCGCTCACATCGATCAAAAACTTTGGCTTTTTTAGAATTACATAATACGTGAACAACTTTAGCAGTCTTTGTTTTATTAAAGTAATTTATAATATTTTCAGCATTTGAACCTGATCCAGAAGCAAAAATAATAATCCGTTTCATATTTAAATTTTATACTACAAAAAAAGGAATAATTATTAACAAATCAACAATTTATTAAATGTCATTAAACAATTTTATTTATTTTTATCAATCATTTTTAAGGNAAAAGTTAGTTTGAATTGATAAGATTTGTATTTTTGCCCCGATTNAAATTTTAAAAAAACAGAAAATTATGTCAGACATTGCATCAAGAGTAAAAGCGATTATCGTTGATAAACTAGGAGTAGACGATAATGAAGTAACAACAGAAGCGAGCTTCACAAACGATTTAGGAGCGGATTCTTTAGATACTGTTGAGTTAATAATGGAATTCGAAAAAGAATTTGATATCCAAATTCCAGATGATCAAGCAGAAAATATTGGAACTGTTGGTCAAGCAGTTAGCTATATAGAAGAAGCAAAAAAGTAACATTTATATGCAATTAAAACGAGTAGTAGTTACTGGACTTGGCGCTTTAACACCAATTGGTAATAATATAGAAGAATATTGGAATGCTTTAATTAACGGAGTTAGTGGAGCAGCACCTGTCACTTATTATGATGCTGCCAAGTTCAAAACTCGTTTTGCATGTGAATTAAAAAATTTTACAGCTACTGACTATTTCGATAGAAAAGAAGCTCGTAAAATGGATAGATTTACTCAGTATGCAATGGTAGCTTCAGATGAAGCTATTGCAGACTCAAAATTAGATCTAGAAAAAATTAACAAATTGCGCGTTGGTGTAATTTGGGGAGCAGGGATTGGTGGTTTAGAAACGTTTCAAAATGAAGTTTTAAACTTTGCTGCAGGAGATGGTACTCCTAGGTTTAACCCTTTCTTTATTCCAAAAATGATTGCAGACATTGCTCCAGGAAACATCTCTATCAAGAATGGATTTATGGGGCCTAACTACACAACAGTTTCTGCATGTGCATCTTCTGCAAACGCTATGATAGATGCTTTAAATTATATTAGACTTGGTCATTGTGATGTTATTGTTACTGGTGGTTCAGAAGCTGGGGTAACCATTGCAGGTATGGGTGGTTTTAATGCCATGCACGCCTTATCTACAAGAAACGAAAGTCCAGAAACAGCATCTAGACCATTTGATGCTGAAAGAGACGGATTTGTTTTAGGTGAAGGTGCAGGTGCTATTGTACTAGAAGAATATGAACATGCCAAAGCTAGAGGTGCAAAAATTTATGCTGAAGTGATTGGTGGTGGTATGTCTTCAGATGCNTACCACATGACAGCTCCTCATCCAGAAGGAATTGGAGTAATAGCAGTAATGAAAAACTGCTTGGAAAACTCTGGAATTAAACCAGAAGATGTAGATCACATCAATACACATGGTACCTCTACCCCATTAGGAGATGTTGCAGAATTAAAAGCAATATCTGAGGTTTTTGGAGCGCATGCAAAAAACATAAACATCAATTCTACAAAATCCATGACAGGCCATCTGTTAGGAGCTGCAGGTGCAATAGAAGCAATTGCCTCTATACTTGCTATGGAAAATAGTATTGTACCTCCTACCATTAATCATGTTAACCCAGATGAAAATATTAACCCAGAACTAAATCTTACGCTTAATAAACCTCAAAAAAGAGAGATAAATATAGCTATGAGTAATACATTTGGATTTGGGGGTCATAACGCATGTGTAGCCTTTAAGAAATTAAACGGCTAAACGCATGAATTTTATTCGGAAAATAGTAAAAACTCAATCTTCTGAAGATAAAGAGTTTTATTTCGAATTAAAAAACTTACTCAACTTTACGCCAAAGAAAATTAGTAAATACAAAAAAGCATTTACACATAGATCTGTTCATCTAATAGATAAAAATGGAAACCCTATAAATTATGAGCGACTAGAGTTTTTAGGAGATTCTATATTAGGTGCTGTAATTGCAGCCTACTTATACAAAAAAGTACCTAGTGGATCTGAGGGCTATTTAACACAAATGCGATCTAAAATTGTAAGTAGAGAACACTTAAATGAATTAGGTAAAGATTTAGAATTAATACGCTTTGTAAAAAGTAATATCGATAAAAAAACCGTAGGAGATAATATTCATGGTAATATTTTTGAAGCGTTAGTTGGCGCTATTTACCTAGATAAAGGCTATAATACTGCCCAAAAATTTATTTATGAAAATGTGATTTTACCCTACATAGACATTGAAAAACTAGAGGGTAAAATTACAAGCTACAAAGGGTTAATTATAGAGTGGTGCCAAAAAAAGAAAAAGAAATATAAATTTGATACTTATGAAGACTCTGGGAATGAAAATATTAAACATTTTAGCGTAAAAATAAGTATTGACGGACAACAAATTGCCAAAGGCAGAGCTACCTCTAAAAAAAAGGCCGAAGAACAAGCCTCTAAAAGAGTATATTACACTTTTCANAAAGAAATTTCTATGAGTTAAATACGATAACGTTTTCGTGAAAATCCAAAAAAAACTCGGAAACAATCACTAAATTAGCAAATTATTAAGTGGAATTAATGCTAATTGTTATTCATGCAAATTCATTCATTAGGTCTTGATGTATTTGAAGAAGAATATTCCTTAATAGGAATACACACTACATTAGAAGATTATAAATTAGCCTACTTACTTAATGAAAAATTAGGAATTAAATTATCTAAATCTAGAGAAGATTTAGAATTTGAAGAAATTTCATCTCAAGCCTCTTTCTCCATTTTTGACTATGTAGACAAGGAATATGATTACGAATATTTTTTGATTGCTAACAGTGCAAAAATAGAAACGCACATTAAACCTAATGAACTTTTACTAAGCTCTGAATTAAAAACATATTTAATTTCAGAAAAAAAGAAAGTAGATTTTTTTATAAAGATTTCAGGAAGTTTTAATAATAACTTTACACTACAAATAGTAAAAAAAATAAAAGAAATTAACACTATTATTACATCGTATTCTATAGACAAGAATTCATTAAAATCGAAAGATTTTTTAACCTTTTAAACTATGCCAAACAACAATAAAACAAAGATAGTAGCTACGCTAGGACCAGCAACAGATACTAAAGAAATACTAACGGATTTAGCTAAAAACGGAGTAAATGTTTTTAGAATAAATTTTTCTCATGCAGATTACGAAGATGTAAAGAGAAAAGTAAAAATCATTAGAGAAATAAACAAAGAAAATGGGTTTAATATTGCGATTTTAGGTGACTTACAAGGACCAAAATTACGAGTTGGAGTCATGGAAGAAGGGGTAGTGTTAAATGATGGTGACACCTTTACATTTACTACCGAAAAATGTATTGGAACTAAAGAAAAAGCGTTTATGACGTATCAACGTTTTCCTAAAGATGTAAAGGCAGGAGAACAGATCTTAGTGGATGATGGTAAATTGTTATTTGAGGTCGTTTCTACAAATAAAGAAAATGAAGTTGTTGTTAAAGTAATTGTAGGAGGCCCTTTAAAATCTAAAAAAGGAGTAAACTTACCAAATACAGCTATTTCTTTACCAGCATTAACAGAAAAGGATATGGAAGATGCTGTTTTTGCTATAGCACAAGAAGTAGATTGGATCGCTTTATCTTTTGTAAGAACACCAGAAGATTTAAGAATGTTACGCGACTTAATTGCACAACATTCAGAATATAGAATTCCGGTAATTGCAAAAATAGAAAAACCCGAAGCAGTAAAAAATCTAGATGCTCTTATTCCTTATTGTGATGGGTTAATGGTAGCGCGTGGAGACCTTGGTGTAGAAATTCCAATGCAAGAAGTGCCTTTAATCCAAAAAAAATTAGTTAGACGTGCAAAAAGAGCTAGAATACCTGTAATTATTGCAACCCAAATGATGGAAACAATGATAGAAAACTCTGTTCCTACAAGAGCAGAAGTTAATGATGTTGCAAATTCTATTATGGATGGAGCCGATGCAGTTATGCTTTCTGGAGAAACTTCTGTTGGTAAACACCCTGTTAGAGTAATTCAAAAAATATCAGAAATCATTAAAAGTGTAGAAAACTCAAAAATGATTAAAGTACCCCATGAAGCACCACATATTAGAACAAATCGATTTGTAACAAAGTCGATTTGCTATCATGCTGCTTTAATNNCAAATGACACTGATGCTGCAGCTATTTGTACTTTAACCAATAGTGGATATACTGCTTTTCAAATCTCTGCATGGAGGCCAAGAACACATGTTTTAACCTTTTCTACAGACAAAAGAATTCTAGGTAAATTAAATTTACTTTGGGGTGTAAGAGCTTATTATTATNATAAAAACTTTTCTACTGATGATACTGTAGAAGATGTAAATAAAATTGCAAAAGAAAAAGGATTTGTAAAAAGTGGCGATTTAATTATTAACTTAGCATCTATGCCTGCNGAAGCAAGAGGTATGGTAAATACCTTAAGGGTTTCTGAGGTAGATTAAATTTACGTTTTTTAAATCTATGAAATACACAACATTACCAAATACCAATATAAAAGTATCTAAAATATGTTTAGGTACCATGACATGGGGAAATCAAAATACTGAAGCAGAAGGGCATGCTCAAATGGACCTTGCTTTAGATAAGGGAGTAAATTTCTTTGATGTTGCTGAACTATATCCAGTACCTGCAAACGAAAAAACGTATGGAGATACTGAAAGAATTATTGGATCTTGGTTTAAGAAAACTGGAAATAGAGATCAAATTGTCTTAGCAAGTAAAATTGCTGGAGGTGGTGATTATACTGCACACATTAGAAGTGGTGGCTTAAGCAAAGCAAATGTAATTGATGCCGTAGATAAAAGCTTGCAACGATTGCAAACAGACTACATTGATCTGTATCAACTGCATTGGCCAAATAGAGGGGTTAATTGTTTTGGGGTTAGAGATTTCCCTATAGAAGCTGCAAAAAACGAGGCCGAAAATTTTAAAGAAATTTTAGAAGCGCTTCAAGATTTTATAAAGCAAGGAAAAATTAGGCATATTGGTTTGTCTAATGAAACACCTTGGGGAACTATGAAATATTTAGAAGCATCTGAAAAAAATAATTTACCCAGACCCATAACTATACAAAACTCCTATTCGTTAATTCATAGAGGATATGAGGTTGGCATGAGTGAAGTTTCTCTTAGAGAAAATATTGGTTTGTTGGCTTATTCTCCATTAGCACAAGGGGTTTTATCTGGAAAATATTTAAATGGTAAATTACCAGAGGGTGCTAGAGGAACGTTGTTTCCAAGATTTANAGCTAGATATAAAAACGAATCCAGTGAGAAAGCTGTTATAAAATATTTAAAAATTGCTGAAAAATACAATCTTACACTTACAGAATTGTCTCTAGCCTTTGTAAACCAATTGCCTTTTGTTACAAGTAATATTATTGGAGCTACTACGCTAGAGCAGTTAAAAGAAAACATAAACTCAATACACGTTGATTTAAGTACAGAAGCTATCAAAGAAATTAATGCTGTACATGCAGACATACCAAATCCTGCACCATAAGCTACCAAAAATATTTATTAAAAAGGCAAATAACTATTTGGTGTTTGCCTTTTTTTGTACGCTATTATTTTTAAGTTCATAAACAACATTGCTCTCTTTACAAACAGCAATTCCTTCTTCATTAAAATGTAACGTATGGCCAAATTCGCTAACCCAACCAATTTGCCTAGAAGGGTTTCCAACCACCAATGCATAAGGTAAAACTTCTTTTGTAACTACTGCTCCTGCTCCAATAAAAGCATATTCTCCAATAGTATTGCCACAAATAATAGTAGCATTAGCACCAATACTTGCCCCTTTTTTTACAATTGTTTTTAAATATCTATTTCTTCTATTTATTGCACTTCTGGGATTAATTACATTCGTAAATACCATAGATGGTCCTAAAAAAACATCGTTCTCACAAATTACCCCTGTATAAATAGAAACATTATTTTGAACCTTTACATTGTTCCCCAGCACAACATTTGGAGATACTACAATATTTTGCCCTAAGTTGCAATGATCTCCAATTACACATCCAGACATGATATGGCTAAAGTGCCATATTTTTGTTCCATTTCCAATTCTACAATCAGTATCAATAACTGCTGTTTCATGAGCAAAGTATTCCATATCAAAAAATAAGGTAAATTATTTTGTAAATGTACTAAATATAAAAACCCAACTAAATAGATGGGTTTATTTTTTTATTACTACCACTATTCATTTAATCTACTAAGAATGATATTGGTAGGGTATATCTTACTTTTACAGCTTTAGAGCCTTGTTTTCCTGGTGTAAATTTAGGAAGCTTTTCTATTAACTTTAACGTTGCTTGCTGTAGTTTACGATGTNGAGCTCTAATGTTAATATCAATAACTTTACCCATATTGTCTATAACAAACTGTGTTTGTATTCTATATTTACCAGAGTTTAGCCCAATTTCGTTTGCTAATTGAGAATCAAAATTACGCTGTACAAATCGTAACATTTTTTTATCAAAACATTTTTTGTTTTGTTCTTTTGTTAACCCTTCACATCCCTTAAAAATAGGAGCAAATTCAATTGAGATAAAAGGCACAGGGTCGTTCTCTTCTTCATCAACNGGTTCTGGTAAGGTTTCAATTGTACTGATATCAAAATCTACTTGCTTCTTTTTGGGTGTAGTTATGATAACCGTTTCAGTTTTATCATCATCAACCTTATCAATTTCCTCATCTAAAATCAATCGATTTTGTGGTATTGGATCTGCTTTTGGCTTTAGTGTTTTTTCTTTGGTAAAAAATACCTCTGTATTGGGTGCTACATAAACAGATTTAGTCATTTCTGGCTTATAACCTTCCAAAGGTCTTTGCTTTGTTTGGTGCTCTAAAGATATATAAACGATAAAGAGGACTAGTACAAGTCCTAATTGAGTAAAAATAGTGGAGAACTTTTCTAATTGCTTGGTAGGTATTTTTTTAACGTTTTTCATTAGTAGAAAGTTTAAATGTTACAACTAATTTAAGTCAAACTCTATGCCAAAAAAAAACATCCTGATGGAGGATGCTTATTTATTAGTGTGGTTTTCTGCTACTTTCTCTAACTCATCATACCAATGCTGACCAAATTTTCTAATTAATGCTTGTTTAACAAATTTATATACAGGAACTTGAAGCTCTTTTCCTAAAGAACATGCATCATCACAAATTTCCCATTTATGATAGTTTACTGCAGAAAACTCACTATAATCTTTTACTCTTACAGGATATAAGTGGCAAGAGATAGGCTTTTTCCAACTAATTTCTCCTTGATTATAAGCTTCTTCAATGCCACAAAGGGCCGTGTTTTTTTCATCAAAAATCACATAGGCACAGTCTGCACCTTCTATTAAAGGAGTTTCTAACTCGCCCCATTCATTAGCTACCCAAGCTCCTTCTTTTTCAATAACTTCTATCCCTTCTTTTCGTAAAAAAGGTTTTACTTTAGGGTATATTTTTTCTAAAATTTTAGTCTCCTCTTTTTCTAGAGGTGCACCTGCTTCTCCATTAATACAGCAGGTACCTTTACAGGCAGAAATATTACAAACAAATTCCTTTTCTATAATATCTTCTGATACAATTGTTTTTCCTAATTGAAACATAATGACAAAAATAAGTATATTTTTCAGTGATTTTTTATAAATTGGTAAAGTTAGTTGCCTAATTTTGCACAAAATTTAAATGAAACATAATGAATTTTAATATTAAAGAAATCTTTACAGCCTTTATGGTACTTTTTGCAGTAATTGATATTATTGGAAATATTCCTATAATTATTGATCTACGAAAAAAATCTGGCCACATTCAATCCGAAAAAGCGTCTATTATTGCTGGATTTATTATGGTCATTTTTCTATTTTTAGGACAAAGCTTACTAAGCTTAATTGGTATAGATGTAAATTCTTTTGCAGTTGCAGGTTCTTTTATTCTATTTTTTATTGCATTAGAAATGATTTTAGGAATTACACTTTACAAAGATGATGGTGACTCTGGTATTATAACTGCTACCATTTTTCCACTCGCATTTCCTTTAATTGCTGGTCCTGGTAGTTTAACCACTTTACTTTCTTTGCGTGCAGAATTCGCAATCCAAAATATAATTGTTGCAGTCTTCTTTAATGTGGTTCTTATTTATGTTGTTTTAAAAACATCATCTAGAATTGAGCGTTTAATTGGACCCTCTGGAATACAAATTATTAGAAAAGTATTTGGAGTAATATTACTAGCTATCTCCGTTAAATTATTTGCACAAAATATAAAAGCCTTATTTATTTAAAAAATGAAATTCGATTGTTTAATTATTGGAGGTGGGGTATCTGGTATGCAATGTGCTTTGGTTTTAGGCTCCGCACAAAACAAACTATTTGCAAAAGAAAAGAAGATTGGAATTATAGCTCACCAGAGATCGTCTCATCTAGAAAATGCTTTATTTAAAAATGTGTTAGGGTTACCTTCTGGTACTTTAGGAAAAACTATTCTTACTGAAAGTAAAGCACATCTTAGTACTGCTTACCCGCATATACAGCAAATAGAGAAAGAGAAAGTGATTGCAATTAGTTCGAATGAACAAGGGTTNTTGGTACAAACAAACAAATCGGAATATACCTCAAAACTCGTGATACTGGCCTTGAACTACGCTAAACCTTTTAACATAAAAGGTTTGGAAGAATACCTAATACCACATCAAAAAGCAAACCCTGATAAGGATCGAATTCAACTTAAAAATAACGATCATTATATTAAAAAAGGACTTTACTGTTGTGGTACAATTGCTGGACATAGAAGTCAGTTTGCAATTGCAGCTGGCAGTGGTGCTGCTGTAGCCTCAGATATATTAACATTGTGGAATAATGGTATTCATGCTCAGGTTCATGATAAAGTATCTTAAATAAAAAATCCAGCAAATTGCTGGATTTTTTGTTATA
>JGI26086J50260_1001888_pt1 | contig 11747 bp, 10 predicted proteins | sample SaaInl3SG_22_DNA_FD_50260 | JGI IMG/M metagenome (IMG submission 50260)
GCGGGCAGAATGATGATCGAGAATTTACCGATGATTCTGAAGTTTAATCGGTGTACGCTGTATAAAAAGAAGCCGCCGAGGACTAAGTGTATCAGGTGTCTGGTCAAAAATCTAAAGGTGTTTCCACCGCTGAATTTGTACGCAAGGGAGCTGCTTGCACTGTAAATAGGCAAGAAGCTCACGAGCATGAGCAGTAGGATGAGGCCCCAAAGGAATTGGTCCCCTTTTAGATATTTATGGACTGTATTCACCGTATACTGTCTTAAAGCATGCGAACTGCATTTTTGAATTGGCGTCCGCGGTCTTCATAGTTTTCGAAGAGATCGAATGAAGCGCAGCAAGGGCTGAGTAATACTACATCTCCTTTGTCTGCCATCTTTGATGCTGCGCGAACGGCATCTTTCATCGTATCNGCTTCGGCAAAGGCCGGAACGGTTCCAAAAGCTGCTTTGATTTTCTCATTGTCTAAGCCCAATGCTACAATGCCTTTCACTTTGCCTTGAACGAGCTGGAGCAATTCCGCGTAATCATTTCCTTTGTCCACACCGCCNACGATCCAAACCACAGGTTTGCTTTGGCATTCTAAGGCGTAATACGCGGCGTTCACATTGGTTGCCTTGCTGTCGTTGATGTATTCTACACCGCTAATGTTTAATACACTTTCTAAGCGGTGTTCGAGCGAGTCGAAGGTCGATAGTTGTTTGCGAACGGTTTCTTTTCTGATGTTCATNAAGCGGCTGCTCAAACCTGCGGCCATGCTGTTGTACATGTTGTGCTTTCCTTGTAAAGCGAGTTCTTCAATAGTCATTGCTTCGTTATTTAATTGAATGGTTATTGTGTTGTTTTCTTTCGTTGTTATTCTGTGCGGACCTGCAGGTGCGTCTGTTCCGTAGGCCAATAGCGTTGGCGGGTTAGGATGGTCTTGCAACCACTGCTCTAGCGCTGATTTTGTGATNGGATCATCATCGCAGTAGATGAATTGCCCTGAGGTATAGGTGGCCAATTGCATTTTACTCGCCGCATATTTTTTTAAATCGTAGTCGTACCGATCGAGGTGATCCGGGGTGATATTAGTCAGTATACCTTGGTCCAATTTTAATCGGAAGACATCGTCCAATTGGAAACTGCTCAACTCCAAAACCACCACTTCAGGATCCGGCTGTCCCTGCTGCATTCGGTTCGCGAGCGTGCCCGCTAAACTTTGACCAACATTTCCAGCTAAAACAGCATCTTTTTCCGCAGCAATAATGTGGTGGCACAACGTAGCGGTTGTTGTTTTTCCGTTACTACCGGTGATGCCAATCAGCTTGGCCGCAGTATAGTTGGCCGCCCAGTCCACTTCACCCAAAACGACTGCACCGCCGGCTTTCAGTGCCTTAATAATTGCTGCCGTGTGCGGAATGCCGGGACTTTTTATGATGGCTGCTGCGGCTTTTAGTCGGTCCACATCGTGACCATTTTCCTCATAGTCGATACCCCAATGGTTGAGCCGTTCCTTGTCTTTCTCAGAAAGCGCTTTTGCGTCGCTAAGAAATGCAGGAATACCCAGTACATGCGCTAATTGCGCTGCACCCATGCCGCTAATGCCGGCACCAATTATGGCGATATTTGAGTAAGGATGGTTCAACTTATCTCAGCTTCAAGGTTGCGATGGCCAATACTGCGAGCATGATGCCCACAATCCAGAATCGAGTCACAATTTTAGTTTCCGGGTACCCCTTCTTTTGGTAATGGTGGTGCAGCGGACTCATCAAGAAAATTCGACGGCCTTCACCGTATTTTTTCTTCGTGTATTTGAAGTAGCTCACTTGTAAAATGACACTAACATTCTCTGCTAGGAATACTCCTGCTATGATGGGTAATAGGAACTCTTTTCGAACAGCGAGTGCGATGACGGCCACGATGGCGCCGATCGCTAGTGACCCCGTATCGCCCATGAAGACTTGCGCTGGGAAGCTATTGTACCATAAGAATCCTATGGCGGCTCCAATAAATGCGGCAGTGAAAATCACAAGTTCCCCTGAATTTGGGATGTACATAATGTTGAGGTAGCTCGAGAAGACGATCGAGCCACTTACATAAGCCAGAACTAATAAGGCTGTTCCGGCAATGGCGGTGGTGCCGGTGGCTAACCCGTCCAATCCGTCGGTTAAATTGGCTCCATTCGAGACGGCTGTAATGATAAAGATGACCGCGAAAATGTACACCAACCAAGTCCAATTTGACCCTGTAGGTCCTATCCAACGGGTGAAAATATCGTAGTCAAATTCGTTGTCCTTTAAGAAGGGAAGGGTAGTTTTTGAGCTCTTTACGGCATCGCCGTAGGTTGCCGCAGGCGCATCATCACCGGCTACCCAAGAGGCGCTTTCCACCACCGGTTGCTTTTCTTTGATGGTGACTTCAGGGTGGAAATACAACGTGCTGCCCACAATGATACCGAGCACAATTTGACCGATCACCTTGAAAATGCCACGCAGTCCTTTTTTATCCTTTTTGAAGACCTTGATATAGTCGTCTAAAAAGCCAATCGCGCCCATCCAAAGGGTCGAAATGAGCATCAACAAAATGTAGATGTTGTCCAATTTTGCCCAAAGCAGGGTAGGTACCACAATAGCCAAAATGATAATCACACCACCCATCGTTGGTGTTCCCGCTTTCTGGTTCTGTCCTTCCAGGCCTAGATCGCGAACGGTTTCACCGACCTGTAATCGTTGTAACCGGTCAATCAATCGTTTTCCAAACAACATGGAGATGATTAATGAGGTAATCACTGCCATTGCGGCTCTGAACGTGATGTACTGAAATACACCGGCTCCTGGAATGTCGTAGGCTTGGTCTAAATAAGTAAAAAGGTAGTACAGCATAATATTAGTGGTTTAGGAAGTTTTGTACCTCTTCGACATCATCGAAATGGGTTCGTACTCCTTTGATCTCCTGGTATTTTTCATGCCCTTTTCCTGCGATGAGGACAATGTCACCCGCTTGGGCTAGCATAAGTGCGCTTTTTATAGCTTGGGCGCGGTCCGCTATGGTCAAGACCCGAGCTTTTTGATCGGGACTGAGCCCAGCCTCCATTTCGGCAAGGATGGTAGCGGGTTCTTCATCGCGCGGATTGTCGCTCGTGAGTATCACTTTATTGCTTTCTTTTGCTGCGATTGCTGCCATTTGAGGACGTTTTCCTTTGTCCCTATTTCCACCGCAGCCCACTACGGTTATGACTTTTCCTTTCCCTTGATTCAGGTCCTTGATCGTTTCTAGCACATTTTGAAGTGCATCTGGTGTGTGTGCGTAATCCACTACGCCGTGATGTCCTTTCCTTGAAGGGCTTGGAAACGACCGTCCACAGGCTTGAGTAGACTAATAGCGGTAAGGAGTTGAAGCGGATCCTTACCCAATTCTATTCCAACCGCATAAAGGGCACATAAATTATAAGCGTTAAAATCCCCTAGAATGCGCGACCAGCATTCCTGGTCGTTTAAAGTCAAAAGCATTCCGTCAAACCGACGCTCTAATAGTTTGACCTTATAATCTGCCGGGAATTTCAAGGCATAGCTCTTCACCTTAGCTTTCGTAGTGCTAATCATGGTAGGGCCGTGTTTGGTATCCTCGTTATAAAGTGCAATAGCGTCCGATTTGAGTCCATCAAAGAGCAGTTTCTTCGCGGCTATATACCCGTTCATATCTCCATGGTAATCCAAATGGTCGCGCGTGATATTCGTGAATACGGCAACGTCAAAATCTACATGCGCTGTACGGTGTTGCACCAGTGCATGAGAGCTTACCTCCATGAAGCAGTATTTTACGCCGGCATCTACCATCGCACGCATGTGCTCTTGAACAGCCAATGCATCAGGTGTGGTGTGCGTCGCTGGTACGGTTGTTCTTCCGATACGAACTGAAATGGTACTCAAGAGTCCACAAAGCTCCCCTTCAAGTGTGCTGAACAGATCAAAAAGAAGGGTGGCAACTGTAGTTTTACCGTTGGTGCCGGTAACGCCGATAACTTTCATTTCCTCGCTCGGATTACCGAACCAATTCGCCGCAACGGCGCTCAATGCATAAGCACTGTCCTTTGTTTGGATATAATGAATGCCTTCTCTGGTTTTCGCAGGTATTTTTTCACAAACTATTGCAATAGCACCTGCATCTAGCGCGGTTTCGATGTAGTCGTGCCCATCGACTTGGGTACCGGAAATGGCCACAAACAATGCATTNTTCCCGGACTTTCTACTATCATAACAAATGCGCTCAATAGCGATTTGTGTATTCCCTATGATTTCTTGGATGCGAACGCCGTAAAGCAAGTCTTTAAGTAGTTTCATCGCAGTACTAGTTTTACGGTGGAACATTGGTGGAGTGGGGTNCCTAAAGCCGGTTCTTGTCGTACTACGCGACCTGTACCTATAAGCGAAACTGCAATTCCTTGTCCCTCTAATATTCGTGTCGCTGTGCGCGCATCTAATCCACTAAGGCTGGGTAGGAAGTTCTTTTGGAACGCTTGTTCAAAGCGGTCTTCGCCGACGGCAGTAGTACGCGCGGCGATGAGTTGTTCGCTGTTTAAGGTGGTCGGGGGTTCAGGCAACTGGCTGTACACTTCGTCTGCGATGGCCTTAAATACTGGTCCTGCGACGATGTTTCCATAATAGCCCTTGTAGTAGTCCGGCTTATTGATCACTACGATGCAGCTGTATTTAGGGTCATTGGCTGGAAAATAGCCTGCAAATGAGCTTTGGTAATCTTTTCCGCCACGCCAGTAGTTCAGCTGACACGTACCGGTTTTTCCTGCGACGGGAACCCGCTGGTCATAAATATTTTTAGCGGTACCATATTGTACGGCGCCTTCCAACATAACCTGGAGTTTGTTAACCACCTCTTGTGAGCATATGGCTGGATTGAGAATGGCGGTTTCAAAATCCTCAACGATCCGACCGTGGTCCATGATGCGTTCAACAATCTGAGGTTTTACCATGGTCCCGTTGTTCGCCACAGCATTGTAGATGGTCAATAGTTGAAGCGGAGTGAACTCGACGCCGTAACCGTAGGCCATCCACGGAAGTGAAATCCCGGACCAGCGATCATCATTGGGTTTTGGTATGTTTGGAGCGCTTTCGCCTTTAATGGTAATACCAGTAGTTTCGTGAAAACCGCGGCTGTAGAGGAAATCGACATAGTCGTCTGGATGCTGTTCGAAATGCTTCTGGACCAATTTCACAATGCCCGTATTCGAGCTAACCTCGAAAGCCTTACGCAATGAAATAGTGCCGTAACCGCCCTTGCGCGAATCCCTAACCTTTTTTCCGTAAATCGTAACTACTCCATCTTCTGTATCAACCTTATCGCTGGTGTCGGCTACCCCAGTTTCAAGCAGCGCCATGGCGCTGAGAAGTTTAATGGTGGAGCCTGGCTCAGTGCGCTCCCAAACCGCGTAGTTGCGTAGCTCACTGTAAACACTGTCTTCATTGCGACCGAGGTTAGCCATAGCAACGATGCGTCCTGTTGCAACTTCCATGACTACTGCTGTTCCATGATCAGCATCGTATTTTTTTAATTGGGCAAGAAGACTCTGCTGGGCAACATCTTGAATGCGCGTATCTATAGTGGTAAACAGATCGAACCCATCTACGGGCTCTACGGCTTGCGGATCATCCAGCGGTTTCCAGTCGTTCCCGGTGATTTTTTGCATCAGTCGGTTGCCCGGTTTGCCTTGCAAGTAATTACTGTAATAACCCTCAAGACCGGCTTGCGCACCATCTTTATCACGACCTATAGTTCTAGATCGAACGTCGGTAGCCATTTGAATGCGCTCGAGCTTTTCTTGAATAATCAAGCCGCCTTGAAACGCCCCGCGAGAGAGAATGGGGTAGGTTTTAATCCGCTGCAATTGGCTGTAATTCAAATCTGCCGCCAACGGAATGTAGCGGTGTTTTTTATCTCGCTCACTACGGAGATAACGTTCCCATTGCGATGCGTTCCGCTTAGGATTAAGGATGGCTAATTTTTCGCTTAGCCCAGCAACCTCCTCATTGAAGACAGTGGCATCCACCGTTAGAGCGTCGAAATGAATGTTGTAAACCGGCTTAGTCGTTGCCAGGGTTTTGCCGTCTGCACTGTAGATGTCGCCTCGTTTTGCTTCAATGGGTCGGCGCTCAATCACCCGCTCTTGACTCTGTACTCTAAGCTCAGGTCCCATGACGAGTGAGACATAGAATAATCGGACAAGGATGATTAGGAAGAACGCATACACTGCTGCGCTGATCCAAGTAATCCTTTTCTTTATTTGTCCAATTTCAATGCTCATTCTTCCACAACAATTTTATCCGGGCGTTCTGTAGGCGCGTTGAGTCCCAGTTCTTTTGCCTTGCGCAAGACTTTGCTCTCCAAAGAGAGATCCGTTAGTTTTTCTTTCGTTTCCGTGTATTCGGCTTCTANTTCTTGTCGGGCTTCACTTAGCTGCTCTATCTCATGCACCTTACGGTCTGCACTGTGACTGGTGTATATTGAGATCAGTGCCAAAAAGCTTAGCCATGCTGCAAAAGGCAGTGCGCGTAGTATGCCTTCGTCACTAATACGCAGTGTTGCCCCAATTTTTGACGATATGTTGTTCCACTTACTCATCGCGGTTCCATTCGTGTTCTGAGCGCTCTGCGATACGTAGTTTTGCGCTCGTAGCTCTTGGATTTCTTGCGTTTTCCTCTGCGGTTGCGACCACAGGTTTTCTAGTGATGGCTTTAAACGGGAGTCGCTTCACGCCAAAAAAGTCCGATTCTGTTTGTCCCGTGGCCTTGCCCTCTTTGATAAAGTTTTTGACCATTCGGTCTTCAAGGCTGTGGTAACTCATTACTACGAGTCTGCCGCCGGGAGCTAGAACGTCAATACAACCGTTTAACAGGTCTTCTAGTACTTCAAGCTCCTTATTGACTTCCATGCGTAAGCCTTGAAAAACTTGGGCTACGTATTTGTGCCATCCGCCACGCGGTGCTAACGGTTCACACAATTCACGCAGTTCCGCAGTAGTCTTCAACGGTGCTTGAACACGTGCCAGCAAAAGCGCATGAACGAGCGGTTTAAGGCTTTTTAGATCGGTGTGTTTTCTGAATAAATCGTAGAGCGCTTGTTCCTCGTAAGTGGTTAGCACCTCCTCTGCTGAAATGCCTATAGCTGGATTCATCCGCATATCTAATGGTCCATCAAAGCGAATGGAGAATCCACGCGACCCTTCATCGAANTGATGAGAGCTCACGCCGAGGTCTGCAAGAATGCCATCTACTTTTTTAGCGCCATGTAGTCGGAGATGGTTTTTTATGTAGCGGAAATTCGCTGCAATAAAGACCAGATTCGGATGGTCGGGAAGGTTGTTTTTAGCATCTGGATCCTGGTCAAATGCGTACAGGGTACCGGTCGTTAATTGGTCTAAAATGGCCTTGCTATGACCGCCGCCGCCAAAGGTTACATCGACATACGATCCGGTGGGATCGATGCGTAAACCTTCAAGGCATTCCGTTAAGAGAACTGGATCATGATAGCTCATTCTGACTTGGATTTATTCCGCCCATTACTTCTTCAGCGAGCAATCCAAAGTCATCACTATCCACATTTACGGCGTTTTCGTACGCGTCCTTATCCCAAATCTCAATGATGCCGCTATGGGCGCTCAATACGATTTGACTACTAAGGTTGGCAAATGCCTTCAGGTCGGGACTGATCCCCACTCTAGATGCACCGTCCAATTCTACAAGCTTTACGCCTGCCGTAAAAAGTCGAATAAAATCATTGTGTTTTTTGACAAAACGGTTCAAGGTGTTGACCTTGTTCATGACCATATTCCACTCCTGCATAGGATACAACTCCAAACAACTGTTAAATACACTCCTTTTAAGTACAAATGCATCATGCATCTCCGGCGCCAGCTGCTTCTTCAGCGCTGCCGGGAGACTGACGCGACCCTTCGCATCCATCTTGCATTCGTGTACTCCAATGAGGTTTAACATGTGTTTTTAACTGCTCTCTTACAAAAGTAGAATTCTTGTCCCACGATTTCCCACAAACATACACATTGTGGATAACTTTTGGAAGTAAAAATGCCAGACTTCGCTTTAAGCCCTGCGGAGAGCGGTGGGAAGAAGTGGGAAGAAGTGAAAACAGTGTGTGAATAAGATTGTGAATAGCGATTCTTGAGGTGCCTCGATAAATTGGTCTAACTTTGCGTCAATCCTAGGAACTATGAAGATTAACAGCGCTGAATTCGTAAAATCATCTGCAGAACTTAAAGAGTGCCCTGCGCCAACTAAAAATGAATTTGCCTTCATCGGAAGGTCGAATGTTGGGAAGAGCTCGTTGATCAACATGTTGATGCAACGCAAAGACCTCGCAAAGACCTCTGGGCGACCTGGGAAAACACAACTAATTAATCACTTCGAAATCAATGAGGATTGGTACCTCGTCGATTTACCGGGTTACGGTTATGCGAAAACTTCAAAGAAGAATCGCGCCATCTTCCAGGAGATGATCACTAACTATATCAAGAAGCGCGATAACTTAATCAACACTTTCGTCTTGATTGATTGTCGTCACGATCCACAGAAAATAGATCTGGAATTTATGGAGTGGTGTGGTATAGAGGGGATACCTTTTTCGATCGTCTTCACGAAAATTGATAAACTGGGTTCATCGTCTCTCATGAAGCAAATCGCCCAGTACAAAAAGAAGCTTTTATTGCAATGGGAGGCGCTGCCGCCCGTATTTATGACTTCGGCTGAAGGTAAATCCGGCCGTGAGGAAGTGCTGCGTTACATTGATGAGGTGAACAAGAGTATCACCACTGAAATGTATCGTAAACTATAACTGTACGGTTCTTATTTCTCCGGCGAAATCAAACCTGATTTTTCACCAAAGTAACGTGCGAAGTCACGCATATCTGCCGCTAAGGCGGTATCTTCTGTCGCACGCTCATATCCGTCTGCCATAGAAATAAAGGTCTGGTGGTACATGCGTTTCATGTCGTCCATGAGCATGTCCTTTGTCCATAAATCAATGCGGAGACATTCGGAATTTTTATCGTCCCAAACTCCCATCATCAGGGCTTTTGCCTGCTCATTCGATACGCCCCCGTCCGTGGCATCCCACGTAATGGTTTCAGGGATTTTATTTTCATCTAATCCAACGGTGATTCTGATTTCACTTTCTTTCTGTACAGCCATTACGGTTTGTATTGTGCGTCGCGCAAAAATTTCTGTGCGTCGCGAATTTTAATGATTTCTTTTAAACTTAGTTCGCGGTGGTGCTCCGCATAGCTTTTGACCAATTTATACCCAATATATCGAGCAACTCTTCCTGGTATATCTCCGTCCATCGCGGTTCCAAGCTTTGAAAATGGTGCCGGTTCCGACAGACGTTGGCGAACCATCATGTCCGTAGAAAAAAGTAATTTTTCACGTACCAATACCTCCCATATATTGGATTCATTTGCTTCTAAAAAGTCCCATTCCTCTGGTCCATAGCCTAAAACTTCGCCGGTTGTGATAGCATACCCGGTAAGGGCTTCGGTGGCCAGTGCAATTTTTCCATGATAGACCATTTGACCGACTAAGGTAGGGTCGTTAAAGTTTTCTAAGGATAAGGTTGCTAATAACGCATGGGCATAAGCAACGGGCAGTTGACTTTGACGTAATAAAACGTTTTGGTAGGCAGGAATTCCCGCGTATCCTGGATAGCCAGCGCCCAAGAAATTATCTAAACCTACAAAAGCATACGACGTGTCGTTTGCCGTCATTCCAGGAAAATAGATACAGGGCGATTCTAGATCGATCCCGCTGATGTAAAAGAATAATTGGTCCGGCAATGGTAGTCCTAAATGACGGTTTGCGCGTACACTTATTGCGTTTAGATCATCGGCGATCGCATTCTTGTCCATAAGATTTTGGACGTTGGTATAATGATCGCGTAAGATTGGGTTATTGCGCTCTTGTTCCCAAAAATTTGGAAGCGGGTTAGATGCGAAAAAGGGATGAAAGTGTGCGGTTAATGCTTTTATGTTGAGTGAATCACCGCCAAAAAGCACTTCATCAAAACTACGCACATCCCAAGGGTGATTTTCAACCTTTTCTGTGGGATACAATGAACTCGAACCGTTAAAACTCCGTTGAATAAAGAAGCCGATAGCGACAACGAAGGTGAGCGCGAAGAGGTATATTTGATAGGTGCCTTTCATGGGATCAAAATTAAGGGGAAAGCAATGAAATTACAGGAAACAGCAGATCATATTATAAACTGGTTAAAAAGCTATGCTGAGAACGCAGGTGTCAAGGGTTTTGTTGTGGGTGTTAGCGGCGGAATAGATTCGGCGCTCACTTCCACGCTTTGTGCCCGTACTGGGCTTGAAGTACTCACTCTAGAAATGCCCATCCATCAGCATCCTGACCAAGCCTCGCGTGGTCAGGAGCATCAAAATTGGCTCGCTGCTAACTTTTCCAATACAAGGCACACTCAAGTAGACCTTACCCCTGTATACGACCACTTTGTTGCTGCCATGCAACCCGGCGGCGCGGAACACGAACTTTCCCTTGCCAACTCCCGCGCGCGTTTGCGCATGTCCACACTTTATTACCACGGTCAGGCGAATGGACTTTTAGTTGCCGGTACGGGAAACAAGGTCGAAGATTTCGGAGTGGGATTCTATACGAAATACGGTGATGGCGGGGTAGACCTTAGCCCAATTGCTGATCTGTACAAAACTGAAGTTTTTGCACTGGCACGTCATTTAGGAATTGTTGAAAGCATACTTACCGCGCAACCCACTGACGGTTTGTGGGGCGATGATAGAACGGACGAAGACCAGCTCGGCGCGTCCTACCCTGAACTTGAATGGGCGATGGAGCAGCAAGAAGCGGGAAAATCCGCGTCAGATTTCTCGGGCCGCGAAGCCGAAGTAATGACTATTTATAACCGATTCAACACAGCGAACAAGCACAAAATGTTGCCCATTCCGGTTTGTGAGATTCCCGCACAATTCAAATAGTTACTCCAATCTTACCTCATCGGTAAAGAAATAGCTCTGGTATCCAGCACCTGGATGCCAATCTTCGAGTCGTCCGGCATTGGTATAGGTGATGCGGATGGCTTTTACTAAATCCGTTCGAGGATTACTCAACACTACATCGGAACGAATGGCCTCTTCTTGTCCCAACGGGTTGTCCATTTCCATGGCTCCGAAGAAGTGCCACTTTTCGTCCCCTTCGTACAATATTTCAACTTCCACCTTTTCCGGAGCAGCAATCCAAGCGCGTATATCTTTCAGAATCCCTACGTGTATGGTTTGAACCTGCTTTGACTTTTTTAAGTTGATTTCCAAAGTAGCATCGTGGCCTTGTACACCGACCCAATGTCCCTTGCGCCAATCCGTATCTCCAGTAATACCGTCTACCATAGCCTCTGGGCCTCCAGCTGAATACTGCTCTGAGGGGTGCCCCACAATCCATTGGGCCTCCAAATTTTCATCGCGCTTGCTGAATACCGCCCGCGCCACATGGTTGCCGTATCCGAAATGCGGCGTGATGGCAGTAACGAATCCATCATCATAAGCGGTTCCAATGCGAATGCGGCCTTTACGGTCCTTTTTCCATTTCACATTTTCATAACGGTTGTAGCGCCACAAATCATACTGTCCTGTTGGGATAATTTCAACTTGTGCGGTTCCGGTAAATGTGCGAGGCACTCTGACAATAGGCGCCGGCGGCGTAGGGTTTTTCATC